>Ga0310690_10001084_pt1 | contig 51000 bp, 46 predicted proteins | sample AusTroGonzalo_MG_2_FD_207661 | JGI IMG/M metagenome (GOLD analysis project Ga0310690, IMG submission 207661) | Bovine rumen microbial communities from tropical cattle in Woodstock, Queensland, Australia - Gonzalo_04 (v2) (version 2) | ecosystem: Host-associated > Mammals > Digestive system >... | reverse complement strand
GTTACGGAGGTACGGCATACAGGACAAAATGTTGTACGGCATATACGACATATTGTGATTGCAGTTCACAGACAGATAAGGCAGTAGAGAATTGGCAGAAGACCTGTTGTCCAAAATACAATAACGGTTCGAGCGGAACCCAGAATGCATCGGGTTATGCAACGGGAATGTCTTCAACAAACTTCAAGAACTATTGTTGTGATCCAAAGGATGATAATGATACCGGAGCAGTAAAAGGCAGCGGTACAAATAAAGCATTATGTTGTAACAAATACACCGCAGGTAAGACTTGCTGTTCTACGACTAAGGAAGGTTATCGTCACAATAATTCAACGACAGATACAAATTGTTGTAATGCGAGCGGAACAGGTGATAACGATGTATGTTGTGATTTTGGCTATTCATCACGTTGCTCTTGTGCAAAACGTTCGGCTAAGTCAAGTAGTGAGTGGAATTTATCGACGTGCTGTTACGATTCTACGATGATGGCTACTAATGGTACATCATCGACGTGGTTGAACTCTTGTTGTACCGACTTTTCTAAGATAACTTCTATGTCAGCTGATGCAAAAGCTGCTTGTTGTCACAAATTGCGTTCAAGCACTTCATTATCCGGTTATAGTACTCATTTTGCGTTAAATTCGACATGTTGTACTGCGCTTTCGGTTAATGCAGCAACAGGTTACGGCGGTAAAGCAGGTTATACCTCCACATACTATGGTACTTGTCAGGATTCTTGTTATAAATCCGGTACGTTTGGCAGTTCAACGGGCGGAGTTTATAAAAGAACAAGTTATGCAGTTGCAAAGACTTGCTGTGACGGAAATTCAGGCAAGGGGTACGGACTTGCTGCCGGAGATAACTGGTATAAATATTGTTGTGGTATGAGGGAAGACTCTGATGCTTGGACATATACAGGCTCAAGTTATTATTCCGCTCCGAATAGCAAATGTTGCCAATACAGAAAGACTAGTTCAAATGTTTATGCTTATGTACCGAGCAAAATGACCGGAACTTGTAATTATGGTGGAGAGGAAAATAAATGCTCTGCTTATTTGTATACAGCCAAAGGTTTTTATTGTGGTGCGGAAGATATCTGTAAAGCTTGGAGATTTCAAGGTGGAGCTCAGCCCTCAATCACATCTGAGTTGATTAGCTGTTGTAATACTCTTGCAAGTGGTAATTATCTTTCAGGTACGTTTAAAACTACATGCTGCAATCAAACCTCATTTACAAGTACTTCTACCGGTTATGGAATTTGTTGTGGTAGCTCATCCAGCCCTACGGAAAATTATTACAAATACAGTTGTTGTTATGCAAGACTTGGAGCTAAATGCGCGAATTATGGTAGTGGTACTGGGTCATTAACTGATAGTGAAAAGAAAGATTGCTGTCAATGTTGTCTTGATTCTGCTTGGAAGAATTCTTTCAACGGCGGATTCTGTAATGCAACAAACTGTCCGGATTGCGGCAGTGCACCATCAACCGGCAAATTCTCAGAGACTTGCTGCAAGCTTTGGGAAGATGCAGGTGTCTTGACATCTAATAAGACTTTAGCGGATAAATGCTGCAATGATTATGAAGGCTTCAGATATTATAATTACAGTGGTAACGGAATGCCATATTGTAAAATCCTGACAGCAGGGGTAGTCAATAAATGTTCTGTTACTTGGGATATAGCTACTACAAATTATAGGGCTACATATGAAGGGTATACCGGCAGTGCATGGATTAAAGCAAAATTGTCAGCGGAATGTGGTGGCTCATGTAATGGTTCAGCCGCTTCAGGAAAGGAATATCTTATTTATAATACTAATGGAAGCTGGAAATCTTCAGGTGTGAGTTGCCCTTCGGGTTGTAGTTTGACAATAACATCTTGCGGAATCTATGCAACCGGTAGTCATGAAGGCAGAGGAGTTGGGACAGATGGACAATTGGTATCTTCAAGTTGTTCAGGCACATTACAAGGTATAAATTACGGCGGCAGTTACTGCGGATCGTCTACACAAACAACTTATGCTCACAAATAACATAAAATACTCTCTCTGATAATTTATGTAGTGTGGGCAAAGCCAAAGCGTGCACACTTTATATAAAGAACCCCTCCCCGTAGGGGGGGGATAAATGTTTCTCCCCTTATGAGGGGAGAATACAAGAGGGGTGCAATCCCGTAGGGGCAGGGATTACAAACAGCCCCTCCCTCACAAGGGAGGGAAAAATATAATGGCACCCACCCCTACCCCCTCCCTCACAAGGGAGGGGATAAATGTTTCTCCCCTTATGAGTGGAGAATACAAGAGGGGTGCAATCCCGTAGGGGCAGGGATTACAAACAGCCCCCTCCCTCAAAAGGGAGGGGAAAATATAATGGCACCCACCCCCACCCCCTCCCTCACAAGGGATGGGAAGATAAATCGGCACCCACCCATACCCCCTCACAATAGAGGGGAAAATCTCAATCATTTTTAATTTTTAATTTGTAAATTAGGGCTTTTACTCACATAAGCACCAAGTTGTTTTGATGCCTGACGATACGAATTAATTGTATTCAAACCGCCCAAACAACCACCATTACATGCCATAACTTCTATCAAGTTGCCAAGTTCACATTTTCCGTTTTTGGCAAATTTTTTCAAATCTCTTATACTCGTTTTATCAAGACCGTTAATTACATAAGGATTAGCCTTATCTTTGCCGTCAAGCAAAGAATTTACAGCTTTTGCAACTCCGCCTGTTATTGCAAAATTTCTGCCCTGAGCCGACGATTCAGCTTTAAATTCCGATTCTTTACAATCTGCTATCTGTATATTGAGCGCAACAAACCACGCCCCGAGTTCCTCAAAACTCAATACATAATCAATGTTTGGATTCTTGCTTGCTTCGGTACGTTTTGCAACGCAAGGGCTGAAAAATACGGTCACATAATTCGGATTCTCTTTTTTTAACAGTTCTGCACTGTAATAGGCAGGAGTTTTGGTTTTTGAACGATATTTGTCAATCTCAGGTATGTGCTTTTCTACAAGCTCGTTATAAGCAGCGCAGCAAGATGTCGTCATAAACGGTGCCCCGTTTTCAATTACACGTTCCTCAAACTCTTTTGATTCGTTTTTGGTAGTTATATCCGCACCTTGAGCAACCTCCATTACATCAGCAAACCCAAGCTGCAAAATCGCCTGTTTTAATTGCGCCGGTGTGCAGGGTAATTGTCCCATAATTGCAGGAGCAAGCATTGCAACAACTTTTTTGTCCTCTTTGATGTTTTTTATAATATCAATAATCTGGCTCTTTTTGTGCACCGCCCCGAACGGACATGCACTGACACATTTTCCGCAGGAAATACATTTATTAAAATCAATTTTAGTTAAGCCGTCATTATCTTTTGCTATTGCTCCGACAGGACAAGCATTCTCACACGGCACAATAATTTTTGTTATCGCCTGAAACGGACAAACCTGAGCACATAACCCACAACTTTTGCATTTTGACTGGTCTATTTTTGACCTGCCGTTTTCAACTTTTATTGCCCCGAATTTGCACGCACTCTCACAAGTTCTTGCAACACAGCCCTGACACAAATCAGTGACGTGGATTCTTGCAGGTACACATTCGTTGCATGCAGTTTGTAAAATGGTCAGCGGGTGTTGTTCCGGCTTTTCACGCTTGGTTGCTTTATTTGCCAAATCCGACAAAAGTTCGTAATCTTTGACATCCTCAATATCAAACCCCAAACCCGCAATTACTCTGTCTCTTAAAATTGCACGCTCTTTGTGGATGCAGCACCTGTATGATACCTGACTTCCTTGCGGACGCATTTTATATGGTATCATACGGACATCTTCTTCATAATTCCCGCCTAAATATGCCCTTATAAGTCTGACAAGAATTTCACGTTTTAGGTGCGAAGTCTGCTTATTGGGGGTATTTATGCTCATATTTTAATCCTTCTTACTATTCCTGTGTTACTTTTAATTATCTCACGAAAATATATTTTTACAAATCAAAAAGCCGCACCTTTCGGCGTGGCTTTTTGAAAATTTTCAAATGTTTGATTATTACATATCTGCATCGGTTGCATTGTCAAGAATATCGCTTTGACCGACGTTTTTTGCTTTTTCCATAGGAACAGGAGCTTTTGCTGTTGCCGGTGCGGTTGCAACAAATTGCGGTACTATGTCAACTTTAGGTGCTTCCGCAGTTGTCTGTGTGTTTTGAGCAACCTGTGCAGTCTGAGCTGAAGTCGATTTTTGTTCCGCACTCTGTTTAGCTTTTTGAGCTTTGTTGTAAGCAACTACCGCAGGATCGGTATGTGCTTTCAAATAGTAATAATCTGACATTATTTGAGATACAAATCTTTTTGTTTCTCTAAACGGAGGAATTGCATTGTATTTTTTAACGTTTGCAGGTCCTGCGTTGTAAGCGGCTATCGCCAGTTCCATTGAACCGAACATTTTGTACATGGATTTGTAATACATAATCCCTGCTTTGATGTTGTCATCAAGCGAGTATGGATTCAAACCCATTCTTCTTGCCGTTGACGGCAATAATTGAAATACTCCTACAGCACCATGTGCGCTTCTGGCTTCATGTCTGAAACCCGATTCGGTTTTTGCTATACTGAGTGTAATTGCGGGATCAACTCCCATTTCGACAGAATACTTGACTATTGCCGCTTTCACCGTATCTACATTAGCTGCGTTTGCCTGTGAAAATAACATCAAAACCAATGCTACGGCTAAGAGTAATAATTTTTTTAAAGTCAAAATAAAATCCTCAAAGTTGTAAATTGAAAATTCTCCAAAAGCTACTTTTTGTGTTTAAATTAATAAACTTTTCACTTTTTTTGAATGTGATTATGACACTATTATATTACAAAAATTTAAAATTTCAAGCCCTTATGCAAAATCAGTTGCAGGTCGATTTGCGCAAATCCTCTTATAGTACAGCGTTTAGGCTTTGTAAATTAGTGTATTTTGTACATTAATTTTGTCAATATTTTGATTATTTTTTATTATTTATTGAATAAAATTTTTGTTTGAATTTATATTTTTTGTCTTGAGAATCGTAAGAATAAATTTTGTATTCGTTCCCGTCTGAGGAGATTTTTATAGAATTAAGCAAATCAGTTCGCAAAATTTCTGTTTCCCTCAAAACGTCAAGTGTCCCTTTGTTTGGGTGCCCGAAGGAATTTATCCCCGTCGAAATGAGGGAAATTTTGTTATTAAGATGCTTTCTCATATCATCGTTCACGACATTTGGCCCGCCATGATGCCCGACTTTTAAGATTTCAACATTGTGCGGAATATTTTGTTTAACCTGATTAAAAGCCTCTATTCCCGCATCACCCATAAAAAGCATATCGAAATCTTTGTAGGATAAAAGAGTAATAATTGAACAACCGTTGCTCTCATCTTTACCTTTAATATTGGCTTTATAGGTGTAAATTTTCAGATTCGGCTCTGTGTAAATCAGTTTGTTATTTTGTGCAATTCCCCATTTCTGATTATTTTCTTTGGCTTTTTTGAAAATATCTTTTGCGGTTTGGGTGTCTGTTTTTGTGCTGTTCAGATAAAGTTTTTTTACGTTTGTGTTTTGGATAAATTCCGTTGTCCCGCCTGCGTGGTCATTGTCAAAATGGGTTACAATGACACTTTCAATGTTTTTTATCCCGTGGTCTTTGAGGTATTTGAGCATAATGATTTTCGCCTGTGAGTTTCCGCTTCCATACGGAGTTTTTCCCGTATCAATGAAGAAATACTTGTTCTGCGGGGTTTTAATCATAAAACTGTCTGCGTTGCCCACATCAAAGGCGACTATTTCAAGATTTTTATTCGGTATATTTACCGTTGATAAAAGCAACACAAAAGCTACTGAAACAACCGTTAAGAATGCCTTTTTGTATTCGTTATATTTTATAAGAAGCGATGCGGATATTAGCATTAAATAATAAATTATGATTTGTATAATATTGGGGTGTGTAGTCTGGATAAGACTGTGCGGAAGCGAGCCGAAATAATCCGAAATCCAAACGAGCGCGGTAATAAGATAATTATTAATAAAATCCGATACCATACAGACAGAATCTGCTATCTGAGGAATTATTGCGAGTACTGAACTTATAAATCCGCTAAAACTTATTATAAGCAAAAGTACTGACGAAGTTATGTTTGCAAGAATCGAATACAGGCTGAAAGTATTAAAATAAAACATTTGTACAGGAGCAACCCAAATTTGCGCAATTATTGGTATAAGTATTGCTGCCATTACTTTATTTGGAATTTTGCCGGTCTTTTTCATAATAATATCCGCTGTGGTTAAAAGTCCGAAAGTGACCAGAAACGACAGCTGAAACCCAACGTCGTTTATATATGCAGGGTTGTATAAAAGCATTAGTACCGCAACGAAAGACAAAAGAGATATTGTATGTGCATCTCTGTCTATTAGTTTGCCTGCAAGTACAAATAAAAGCATCAAAGCTGCCCTTACAACCGATGCCCCGAGCCCTGTCATAAGAGTATAACCGACAACAAGTATCATTCCTGTCACAACCGTCGGTTTATAAGGAACCCTTAAAAATGTCATTATGAATAACCAGAATGAAAATATAAAGCCTACATTCATACCTGACGCCGCAAGAATGTGCAGTAATCCGGAATTTATAAACGAATTTTTGATGTAATCAGGCGGGGCAACCGCATCATCTCCAAACACTATTCCGCCTAATATTTCAAGATTCGGGCTTTTCAAGTATTTTGAATGGGTTTTTAGTACGGAATTTCTGACGTTATTCAGATTATAAAGGAATTTCCATTTAAGGCTCATCTCTTCTTTATGGATTATAAAATCGTTATCCTGAGAATAAAGAACCGTAAAAACCCCGAAGTTTTTCAGATAAGAACCGTAATCGAATTGTGATGGGTTTGTAGATTTGAACGGTCTGCGCAAGTTGCCTTTTATGCTTATTTTTTGTCCGATATTGAGCTTTGAAATTTCTTTTTCGTCTGCCGTCAAAGTTAAAAGAGTTTTCCCTTGAACTTTTTTCCCGCTAACTTTTTCTATATTAAAGAAAAATTTTGCCTTGCCGTTTTCCGCACTGTTTGGAATACTTACTATTTGTCCGTAAAAATCGGAATTTAAAGGGGCGAGGCTTATAAGTTGATCGGAATTTTTTACTTTTAAAAATGTCAGAACAAAACCAAAATAAAAGACAAAAGCAAGGAGCAAAACTCTTTTTATGTCAAAAATTTTCAATATTAAGAAAGAGGAAAGGACTATTGTAACAGTGATTGCATTAATCAGTTCTTTTGCTGAAAAATAGGACAAAATACCGCACATAAAAAACAATGAAGTTATGCACATTACAAAATTTCTGTTTTGTAAATAATCTCTTATTTTATCCCTGTCAATCATAATTCCAACAAAAAAATATTATCATGAAATAATCTTGTACAAAATTAAAAAAAATGATATAAATATATTATTCATATATCATTTTATAGGAGCAGATTTAATGGCTGATACAACTTTTTTTATTGATGATTTTTTAAGGCAGGCGGTAACCGTTGGTGCATCAGATATACATTTAGGTGTGGGTGAACGCCCTGCAATAAGGGTTGCAGGTCAAATTATGAGGATTAATCTCCCGCCTTTAACCGAAGAAGATTTGAGTCTTGTAATAAAAACTATTGCTCCCGAGCATTTGAAAGACAGAATTTCAAGATTTTTTGATATTGATTTTTCATATGAAATCCCGAAATTTTCTAGGTTTCGTGTTAATTTAAGCCACCAGCTGGCGAAAAATGCAATAGTATTCAGGGTAATTCCATATTATATAAAATCTTTCGAAGAATTAAATTTGCCCAAAACAATAGAAAATTTTGCGGATTTTAATAATGGTATTGTGTTGATTACAGGCCCGACGGGTTCGGGAAAATCAACTACTATTGCATCTTTGATAGATTATATAAATGAAAAATATGCAAAACATATTGTTACTATTGAAGATCCGGTTGAATTTATTTTTACAAATAAAAAATCTATTGTTTCTCAGAGACAGTTGCTAATTGATACCCCTTCATTCACCGACGGGATTAAATATGCATTGAGGCAAGACCCCGATGTTATTTTTATTGGTGAAATTCGTGACAGAGAGACGGTTGAAGCGGCACTAAATGCTGCAGAAACGGGGCATATGGTTGTATCAACCATTCATACAAACGATGCGGTTCAAACGGTTAACAGAATCATTAACTTTTTTGAACCGGAGGAAAGAAGTTTTGTCAGACAGCAATTAGCAAATACACTTAGAGGTACAATTGCTCAGAAACTTGTTCCTACTGTTGATGGTGATTCAAGACTCCCCGCTCCTGAGGTTCTTGTTGTTACTCCGCCGGCTTTGGATTTTATCGCGAAAGATGAGCTTGAACGTGTTTATGATCTCGTAAAACAGGGTTCGTATAATAATATGGTTACCATGAACATGTCGCTTTATAAACTCTATGAAGAAGGCAAGATTACAAAAGAAACAGCTCTTTATTATTCTGATGCTAAATCCGAACTTGAACAGATGATTAGAGGGGTTTATCATGGCACAGGAGTAAACAGTAAAATTTAAATTTATATAAACTTGGGAAGAAAATGAATAATTATGTGACTGATGCCATAAATCTTAAGTCTTATAATTTGAGCGAATCTGACAAAATTATTGTTATGTATTCAAAAGAAAAAGGACTTATAAAAGGGATAGCAAAAGGCGTTAAAAAACCGAAAAGCAAACTTGGTGCAAGGATGGATTGTCTTGTTGCAAATACTGTCATGCTCCGTAAAGGCAGGAATTTCAGTACAATTTGTCAGGCGGAATGTCTTAACACATTTAAACAAACACGAACCGATTTGGATAAAATTTTTTATTCTATGTATATCGCAGAGGTGGTAAACAGTTTTGGGCTTGAAGATGACCCATCATCACAGGTTATTTACGACCTTTTGTATAAGGCTCTTGGGGCGGTTTCCGATGCGGAAAATAAAGTTGAAATACTTATTGCGGTTATAAAATTTCAATTAAAAATGGTGGCAGAGGCGGGTTTTTCGCTTGAATTTGATACCTGTTTGAATTGCAGGCATGAGGTTAAAAATCAGACAGTTTATTTTGTACCTGATTTGGGCGGAATTATTTGTTCCGATTGTGCGGGTGTCGTTTCTTATCCCCAAAAGCAGATGCCTGCAAAATTGTGCGAATTTTTTAAGCAGATGGCACAAAATGATTTTGACCAAATCGGTGAATTTGAACAAAAAGCAAACGAAAAGGTTTGCGAGGTTACTTTTGAAGTTTTAAAAGAATACATTGAAAAGAAAAGCCCTAAACGAATAAAATCTTCTCAAGTGTTATCCGAACTTCCCGCTTAATTATTAAAATTCTCTTAATAATTGCCTATTTGGCTATCTTTGTAATATAATAAACTTGTATTATTTTAAAGACGAGGGACAAAGAATGACAAGATTTGATTGCGGTGAAGTTATAACGGCTATGGTTACCCCTATGAATTCAAAAGGGGAAATAGATTACGATAGTGTTGAAAAACTTGCCAAATATCTGGTCGAAAATGGTTCTGATGCAATTCTTGTTGCAGGCACAACGGGAGAATCTCCAACGCTTACCAACGAAGAAGAACGCGAACTTATCAGTACCGTAAAACATGCGGTTGCAAATAAAGCAAAAATTATATTGAGTGCAGGTTCAAACTGTACAAAAACTGCGGTCGAATTTTCAAAAAATGCTCAAAAAGAAGAAGCTGACGCAATTTTGTCTGTTGTCCCGTATTATAACAAGCCTAACCAACTCGGACTTTTGCAGCATTATGAAACGATAGCAAAAGCCACCGATTTGCCGATAATTCTCTACAATATCCCGTCAAGAACGGGTATAAGTATGGAACCTTCAACGGTTGCGTATTTGGCTTCTACCTATGAAAATATTGTCGGAATTAAGCAGAGTTTCGGCGATATGGATAAAGTTACCGAAATCAGAAGTTATTGTCCCGACAGTTTTGCTATTTATTCGGGTGATGACAGTCTTACACTGCCTATGCTTGCACTTGGCGCAAGGGGGGTAATTTCTGTAGCATCGCACTTGTTTGGTACGGAAATCAAATCAATGATAAGAAACTTTAAGTCGGGTGATATTCTTGTTGCAAGAAATATGCACAAGAAACTTTATCCTGTATTCAGACAGTTGTTTATGGCTCCAAATCCTATCCCTGTTAAAGCCGCTTTGAAATACAAGGGTCTGATAGAGGAATACGTCAGAAGTCCGTTAGTCACCATGAATGAAGATGAAAAAATTGTTCTGTTCAGAGTAATCGATCAGGTTAAACAGGAACTTGAAAACGGGGAATAGTTTTAAAAACGAAATTAATACGGTAGATAATATAAGAGGGTAGAAAATTGAAAAACAAATTAATTATGTTTTGGGTAATTGTTGCTATCGTAATTGCTTCAGTATTTACGGTTTGCAAAATGCCTACAAAACTCGGACTTGATTTGGTTGGCGGTTCAAGAATAGTTCTTGAAGCTCAAACAACAAATTCAATCAGAAAAATTACACCCGATACAATGAATCGTTTGCAAACCGCTATTGAAAAGCGTGTAAACAAACTCGGGGTATCTGAAACAAGTGTTGCTCAGGTGGGTGACAAAAGATTATTAATCGAAATTCCGGGGGTTATGAACTCCAAAGAAGCGGAAAGAATTTTGGGTAAAACCGCACAGTTAGAATTTAAACAACCTGTAATGGATGGCAACCTTCAGGCTCGTGACCCTAAGACTCACGCACCAATTTGGGAGGCTGCAAAAACTGCAGAGGGCGAAACACTTACAGGTGAAGATTTAAAAGATGCCAATATTGGTACAAATCAGGCGGGACAATGGACTGTATCGCTTGAATTTAACGCAAAGGGCGCACAAAAATTCGGTGAACTGACGGAAAAATGGGTCGGCAAACCGATGGCTATCTATTTTGACGGCGAAGAAATTTCTGCTCCTGTTATCAACGAACCGATTTACGGCGGTAAAGCCGAAATATCAGGCGGTGGAGAAGCAGGTTTTTCTCCGGAAGAAGCAAAAGAAATGGTTGATTTGTTAAAAGCTGGCGCATTGCCTGTTCCGTCACAAATCATTCAGGAAAATACAGTCGGGCCGACATTGGGTGCGGTAAGTATCGAAAAATCAAAAACGGCAAGTATGATTGGTATTGCGCTGGTTATGATTTTTATGCTTTTGATGTACAGATTACCAGGTGTTATCGCAGATATTGCACTTATAATTTACGGTGTAATTCTGTTTGCTTTGTTTAAGGCTTTCGGTGTTGTACTTACGCTTGCAGGTATTGCAGGTTTCGTACTCAGTATTGGTATGGCGGTCGATGCCAACATTCTTATTTTTGAACGAACGAAAGAAGAATTAAGAGCCGGCAGAAACCTGTTTACCGCTATAAATTCAGGGTTTGACAGAGCGTGGACAAGTATTATCGATTCAAACATGACAACGATGCTTACCTGCGTAATTTTGTACTTCCTTGGTACAAGCGTTGTTAAAGGTTTTGCTTTGACACTGTTTATCGGTATTATTGTTTCATTGTTTACGGCAATTACCGTTACAAGAAACTTTATGCACCTGATATTCGGTACCGGTGAACTTAAATATCCTGCTTTGTTCGGTCTGAAGAAAGAAGAAATCGGACAGGCTGCTGTATTTGAGGAAACAAAAAGAGAAAAAGCACGTTTTGGTATATTAGATTAAGAGTAAGAGGTAGATAAAAATGTTTAATTTTAATAAGAACGGAATACATGTTGTTAAGTACAGAGTTCTATGGATGTGTTTATCAGCCGTATTACTCCTGCCTGGCATCGTTGCGATGATTTATTCAATGATGACTTATCCGACACATTCACCTGTCAGAGTCGGCATTGACTACACCGGCGGTTCAATTTTGCAGTATGAAACAAGTGCCGCTGTTGACCATAAAGATGTCGGTACAATTCAGACAAATTTAACAAAGGCAGGTGTGCCGAGTGCTTATGTTCAGGTGCTCAAAGGTACTTCAAAAGACGAAAAAGCAAACGAAACATCAATGATTTCGGTCAGAACCAAGTTTATTGACGAAGGTTCAGATATGGCAGATAAAATTGCGAGTGTAATCAAAAAAGATTATAAAGATGCAGAAATGGTTCAGTTTACCTCAGTCGGTCCGACATTGAGTTCAGAGTTATTCAGAATGTCATTTATCGCATTATTTGTCGCAATACTTGGTATTGTTGCATACATTTCATTCAGATTTGAGTTTAAGTATGCTGTGAGTGCAATTTTAGGGCTGATACACGATGTATGCTTTGTAATGGGTGCATTTTCACTTTTAGGCTTGTTCTTTAACGTCGAAGTTGACGGGTTGTTTTTAACCGCAATGCTTACGGTTATCGGTTATTCGGTTAACGATACCATTGTTACCTATGACCGTATCAGAGAGAATTTGCGTTACAACGGTAAGAAAATGTCATTTGGTGAAATTGTTGATGCATCTGTTCAGCAGACGATTACAAGAAGTATCAATACCTCAATGACTACGTTCTTGGCATTGGGTGCGTTGTATTTCTTTGGCGGAACAACAACTAAAGACTTTGTCTTAGCGATGATGCTTGGTGTACTAATCGGTACATATTCAAGTATTTTCTTCTGCTCAATGCTTGTTGATTTTTGGACTGAAAGAGCAAACGCTCCGAAAAAACCTGCCATTGCAGAATAGGGGTAAATATATTGTAATAAACAACGGCTTCGGTATATATGCCGAAGCCGTTGTTTTATAAATTGATTATATTTTGTTATCCTGATTCGTCTTTTTTCTTTTCCTCTTCAGGCATTCCTTGTAAACGATTTTTTTGTGTGCTTATTGAATCTTGCAAATTTTGAACATTATCTTTTGCTGTTTTTGCTAATTTTGTTGCGCAGTTCAAACTTTCCATTTTTTCTTGATGTGCTTCCAGAGCTTGTGTGGCAGCATTGAATTTCTCTCTAGCACTTTCGGCTTTACCTTTTGCGGCATCAAGTTTATCTTGTTCTGTTTTAAGTTCACTTTCAAATTTCTTTATATCTGCTTGTTTATTTTTCAACGAATCGGCAATATTATTCTTATTTTTCAGTGCGTCTTCTTCTGCTGTTTTAGCAGATGTAACATTCTTTTCTGCTATTTTTAATTTTTCATCTGCCTGTGTTTTACATGTTTCAGCATTTTTTTCTTTAATCTGAGCTTCTCGTAATCTTTCCTGAGCAATATTCATTTTTGCTCTTGCTTCAGACAACTGAGGCTCATTAGGTTCTTCTTGCTGTGTTGAAGGATTTATCCGTGTTTTCGGACAATTGTCATACGCTGCTTTTGCCTCATTGAAACTTGTTTGTGCTGATTTAGTATTATTTTTCGCTTCAGTTAAATTGTTATTTGCAGTATCTGCATTTGCCTTTGCACCATCTCTTGCAGACTGAGCATCAATATGCGCATCATGTGCCTTAGTGTGTTCTGCAGTTGCTTGTCCGTATTGTTCATCAATTTTATCTGCTTCCGCCTGTTTTACATCTCGTTGTTGAGACATTGTTTTGACAGTATTATCCATTTTATTTGCTTCACTGGCGGCTTGTGTTTGAGTATTTTCAAGACTTTCGGTTTGTCCTTGCAGTTCTTTCAGTTGAGATTGTTCATTTGCCGCTTCTGTTTCATAAATACCCTGTTCATTTGAAATGCTTGACAACTGTTGTTCTGCACTGCTTATTGCAGAAGATAAAGATGTTTTGTCCGTAGCATTTTCCATCGCAGTGATCGTTCCTGAAATATCAGTACTAACAGGTACTGTCACTGCCGTATTCCCAAATGTATTATTAATTTTGTTATCTAAGGTTGTACTTGCACCCTGTGGTGTCGGTTTTGCTTCTTTACTGCCAAAGACACCGAGTTCTTTTAATCCTCCGGCAAGTTGCATAGCAAGATTAAGAGTTGCGCCGAGCCCCAATCCGTTATTGTATGCATTGGATGTTCCGATATTATAATTTTGAGCATAACTTACTCCCGAATAATTAGGTATGCCTCCGCTAACAAAACTCATGTTTTGCCTGTTGACTGCCCTGCTTATTTGTGACGAGCTCATATATCTTGGTGTACCTCCCATCCGCCTTGCAGGAGTAAACAGAGAATTCGTACCATAGGTACTGTAATTACTCTTTTTGAGCATGGTCGTAATACCTCCTCTGTTAGCCGTTATATTCTCAGCCACAGATTTAGTACTGAAGTTAGTTTTTAACTTCAGACCGCCACTATTCAGTTGTCGTATGGCGTTCATACTCATAATGTGCTCTCTCTATTTTTTTTCTCATGTATATAAAAAAAATCGGAAAGCCTTAATTTCACATGCTTTCCGATTTGTTACAATTGTTTACAATTAAATTTTAAATATTATTTTATATAGTCTAAAATCCTACTTAAATCTTTTTCTTCAATAATTATATCTGCGTGTTCTTTTAATATCGGTTTAGCGCAGAACGCAATTTTTGTACCCGAATATTTAAACATGCTCAAATCATTTGCCCCGTCACCCACAGCAATTGTATTTTGAGGGCTGGCATCAAGAATTTTTTGCAGGCGTTGTAACATTTGACCTTTGGAATCGTTAAACATCATTTCGCCCCCGACAAGACCTGTCAAAATTCCGTCTTTTGCGTGCAGAATATTTGCAAACTCTCCATCTAAACCAAGTTCATCCGCAAATATAGTTGTCGCATTTCTAAATCCGCCCGAAAAACAAATAACTTTGTAGCCTTTTGCTTTTAATCCCGAAACAACTTTTTTTGCTCCGTTCATTAGGGGTAAATTTCGGCAGATTTCGTTTATTTTGCATTCAGGAAAACTTTTTAAAAACGATACACGTTCAGTCAGACTTTCAAAGAAATCAAGTTCTCCGCGCATTGCTCTGTCTGTTATTTCTTTTACTTTAGCCCCAATGCCAATTTCTCGGGCGAAAAATTCCAATGTTTCGCCGTCCATTAATGTTGAATCAAAATCAAATACTGCAAGTTTGTTTGTCATGTCTTATACCGTAAGATTTACATACTTCGGCTTCTGAACACCGTCAATTTTTGCAATTGCCTTTAATACGTCATCGCCGACAACGGAATCAATGTTGATAACCATTATGGATTCTGTTGCGTGTCTGTCGTTTTTCTGAACAACGTTCATAGAGCCGATATTTATACCTTTTTCACCGATGACCTGTGCTACTTTAGCAATCATAGACGGTTTATTTTCGTGCGGAACGATTAAAACATGTCTTTCCGGTCTTATGCTTGTTTCGTAATAATTAATTTTAACAATTCTCGGTACATCTTTTGTTATCAGCGCACCCGCAATAACGGTGGTTTCTTTATCCGTTGTTAATCTGACCGTAATTCTTCCGGCGTAATTGCTTTTAACTTTTGAATGTGATGAAATAATATCAATTTCACGTTTTTTAGCGATTAAAGGAGCATTGACATAATTTACCCCTTCAAGTCTTGAAGATAAAATACCTTTTAATACGGCAACTTCTAACGGCTGAATATCCAAATCTGCCAAATCTCCGTCTGCGGTAATTTCAACAGTCTGAACCGCTCCGTTAGAAAGTTGAACCGCAAGTTCGCCCGTGTTTTCCGCTATCTGCATATAATCTTTTACAGGTTCTAATTTATCAGGACGTAATGACGGAATATTGACCGCCGATGAAGCGCTGCCGCCTGACAAAACCTCTTTTATCTGTTCTGCAACATCAACTGCAACATTCATTTGTGCTTCCTTTGTGCTTGCCCCAAGGTGTGGCGTTAAAACAATATTGCCCTTGCAGTTGATAAGCGGACATTCCTGAATATTCGGTTCGTTTTCGTAAACGTCAATTGCCGCTGATGCAACTTTCCCGCCGTCTATAGCTTCTTGTAAATCTTTTTCGTTGATAATTCCGCCGCGTGCGCAGTTTACAAGCCTTACACCGTCTTTCATTTTTGAAATGGTGTCTTTATTAATCATGTTAATTGTATCTTTTGTCTTTGGAACGTGAACGGTAATAAAATCGCATTTATCCCAAAAATTATCCAAATCATCAACATACTCACCGCCGAATTTTTCAACGACCGCTTTTGTGGTGAACGGATCATAAACAACAACTTTCATGCCCAAAGCCAAAGCAACTTCGCCGACATGAGAACCGATTTTGCCAAAACCGATTATACCCAAAGTCTTTTTATAGAGCTCTGTTCCGGTAAATTTTGACCTGTCCCATTTGCCCTCTTTTGTAGAAGTTGCCGCAGGAGCAATATTTCTTGCCATTGCAAGCATAAGTGCAATGGTGTGTTCTGATGCAGCCATTGTGTTGCCGTCAGGTGAATTTACAACGATAATTCCGTTTTGAGTTGCAGCTTCAAGGTCGATATTATCAACCCCGACCCCTGCTCTGCCGATAATTTTCAAGTTTTTGCCTGCTTTAATGATTTTAGGTGTCACTTTTGTCTGGCTTCTTACCATCAAGGCATCATAATCCCCGATTATTTTGATCAGTTCATCTTCACTCATTGTCGGTAAAAAATCTACCTGAGCGACTTTTTCAATTATTCTTCCTGCCGATTCATTTATTTTATCCGTTATTAATACTTTCATTTTATTTCCCCAATTCTCTTATTACTGTTGCAACGCCTTTACCAAGTTCAAATTTATAGCCGAGTTTGTATAATGTCGCTTCTAAAGCACCGACTGCACTGATTAAATCTCTGTCGCAAACAAAGCCGAGTGTGCCCATTCTGAAAATCTTGTCTTTTAAAGCATTTTGACCGTTTGCAACCACAATATCAAAATCTTGAGTGATGGTTTTTCTGATGTCAGGAACGCTTATTCCTTCCGGTGGGAAGATTGATGTTATTGAATGACTTGCGTTTTTATCCTCTTTAACAACAAGCTCCAACCCAATAGCCCTTATTGCACTTCTGAGTGCTCTGCAATGACGGGCATGGCGTGCGTTCATGTTTTCAATGCCCTCTTCTTTTATCATTTCAAGAGCCTTATCTAAACCGACAAACAGATTAACCGCAGGTGTAAACGGAGTTGATGCACCCTGAACAGACTTTCTGTAAGCACCCCAATCCCAATAGAAACTTGGGTGTTTGCACTGTTCATAAACTTTCCATGCTCTTTCGTTTGCAACAAGAAAAGCAAGCCCCGGAGGTATCATAAAGCCTTTTTGTGAACCCGAAACCAAAACATCAATTCCCCATTCATCAGGTTTACATTCCATAGCACAGACTGATGTAACGCCATCAACAACAGATAGTGCGCCATGTTCTCTTATTATTGAGCAAAGAGCTTTTATATCGTTTGCCGCACCTGTTGAGGTTTCACTGTGGGTCAGGGTTACAATTTTAATTTCCTTATTTGTGTCCTGTGCAAGCCTTGCTCTCAAAACTTCAGGGTCGATAACTTCACCTGTTTCGACTTCTATTTTTTCAACCTCCGCACCGCAACTTTGTGCAATTTTTGCCCAACGGTTGCCGAAGTTCCCCAGCACAAGAGATAAAACTTTATCGCCTTCGTTAATAAGGTTTTCTAATGCAGCGCACATTGCGCCCGTTCCTGATGATGTATAAACAAAAACATCATTCTGAGTTCTGAAAACATATTTCAAATTAGCATAAACTCTTTCAAGAATTTTTGAAAACTCGCTGCTTCTGTGTCCTATCGGGTGTTTTGCAATTTCCAACATCACACTTTCGGGTACAGGTGTTGGTCCCGGTATCATCAAAAAAGTTTTATCTCTCATTCACATATCTCCCCATTTAAACTATAATTCTGCGTCCATTCTATCATGAGAGATGCTTACATTCAATAAAAATACTAAATAATTGTAATAAAACTAAATTCATGATAGACTTCATTTTATGAAAGCGGAAGTAAAATATACACCTGCAGAAGAATTTGCAAATGCTTTTACGCACTCAATAGGCGCATTATTATCAATTTATGCGATAGTTATGCTTGCGGTTAATTCGCACAATGGCTTGGAAGTTGCATCGACGGCAATTTTTGGTTCGACATTATTTATTCTTTTTCAGTCGTCGGCATTGTATCATGCAATGGTAAATAAAACTGCAAAAAAAGTTTTTCAAAAAATTGACCACAGTGCAATTTTCATGTTGATAGCAGGAACTTACACTCCGATTTTGCTTCTTGTTGTTCCGTTTCCGCTTTCGGTTGCATTGCTTGCAATGACTTGGTATCTGGCGGTTACGGGGATAATTTATTCCTGTTTAACCCTGAAATTTAAGTATCTTTCGACGGGCTTGTATCTTGTAATGGGCTGGCTGTCGTTGTTTTTGGTTTATGCGATATGGAATAACGCAAGCCACAACGCGTTGTGGTGGCTTTTAGGGGGCGGTTTGTTCTATTCGATTGGCTGTGTTTTCTATTTGTTAAAAAAGAAATTTATGCACAGTATCTGGCATTTGTTTGTAATCGCAGGCGCAATGGCACACTATCTTGCTATTATGGAAATTTTAAAAAGTATAAAAAGTTAGTTTTATTAATAAGTATTGTTTCTTTACAATTTTAGTAAATTAATCAGACTAATTATAGTCAAATCATTATATTTTACCAATTTTTCATAAAATCTATGGCTCTTTGATAATCATCATATGTATCTATGTCGCAGGCGCGAATTTTAATGCCCCGCATTGGAAGGTATGGCTCAAGTTGGTTAAATACATGACCTGATGAATACTTTAATTTATCTTTTTTTATACAACATGGTCCTGTCCATTCATAATCTCCAACTTCTTTTGAAAAAGATAGAACATCTCCAACATCGTTTGTTTTAACAAGTATGGAATCATCCGACATTTTATCCGCATATGCAATCCATTCTCCATCGGTTTCTAAAAGTTTTTTCATATCATCAGGATGTACAAGTAAATCTCCGTCTATTTCAAGCGCATATTCATTACCGTCTTTTGCTCCTAAATAGAAACTCGCACCTGTTTTTGTTTCAAAATAATTATGATTAAATACAAAAATTGCATCTTTACGATATTTTTTTACTTCTTCCATTACATCGTTTGCTTGAAATCCGATTACAATTCTTACATCTTCAACATCTTTTAGCATTTCCAATTGCCAGCTTATTAATGAATGCCCATTTATATTTACCAAAGCTTTAGTAGTGGCCAACCCTAGTCTTGACCCGATTCCGGCACAACTTATAATAACTGATTTAGTTGACGACATAACCCCTCCTCATCAAATACAACATAATCTGCTACGGATAAAACACTTTTTGCAGGCATGTGAGTAAGTCCTGAAGCTATAGAAATATCTGCAAGCCTCATTGCTTCAACATCATTGTTTCCATCACCTATAAAAACAACTTTTTCACCTTCTGACTTATATCTTTCTACAAGATTTTCTTTTCTGAATATCTTAGTTAATTTTTTGACCTTGTTATTCTCAATATCAGCATCGGAACAATAACAACAGCAGCCGACTTTTTGTGCCAATTTATTAATCCAGCATCCCAAATTTCCTGTTGCAACAGCGCAATTTTCCTTGTTTTCTCTGATGAATTTTGCTAATTTTTCGTACAAAGGAACTGTTTCCAATAAATCAGAAACCTCGTCTATAGGCAGTTTACCTAAAATATAAACTCTTCTTATAAAAGATTCTATGAATGGTATATTACCTTGAATTGTTTCCCTTGTGAGATTATCCATTTCTTCCTGAACCCCAAAATGTTTAGAGATTAATGGTAATGTCTCAAGTTTTGTTACTGTTCCATCTAAATCAAATAAAAATTTAGTCATTTATTCTTTCCTTAAACTTTCTATATAATCATCAATTTTATCTTCTCCGGATTTAAATTTTGAAGGGAAAAACATGAAATTTTTTCCATAATAATTTTCAATATACTCAATATAATTATTAGGACAATTATACTCTTCTCCTTCAAATTCAATACTTCCCAAAGGGAATAATCTTTCGTAAGGAATGACAAAATTCTTTGGATCTACAAAAGGATAATCTATTGCAAAAAATAAAGCTGGAGTTTTGGTAGGTATAGTTTTTTTAGATAAAATATGTTCATTTGTTAATCTATATATATAATTTCTGACTTCTTTTATATTTTTAGCAAATGATTTATTTATTTTACATTTGCGCTTTAGTTTCAGTGCTGAGGTTTTTATTCGTTTATTAATATCCTTAATAGAATCAATATCAGAATATTTCATGTTAAATTTATCAATGGCAAATATGTCTACACCATAAGTATCATCAACTTTAGGTTGTATCCTTAATTGAAAATGATTTGTATATCCGTATTCTCTAATTTCAATATCAGTACCATCATATTTTTCTTTTAATAGAGGTATAATTTTAATATAATCTTCTCTCAGCATAGATATATCAATATCACTATCCCATGGAATAAAACCTTTATGTCTGATTGCTCCTAACAAGGTCCCAAAATCAAGCCAAAAGTTAATGTTGTTTTCTTTACATAATTGTTTAATTTCTTTTAATAACTTGATACTAAACAATTGACCTTCTCTTAAATTTCCTTTTGCCGTGGGCAATGATGATGGGGATGTTACCAGATTTAATATATTGTACTGTGCTTGTAATTGTTTTTCAATATTTTTGATAAACAACTTGTTAGAAAAGTATTTGAAACGTAAGCCAAATATCGTGATAATTTTATGATATTTTTCATTTGAAACTGAAAATAATTCATCTTTAAAACTCATTTCTTCTACACCTCATTATATTTTAAATCATACTCATTTCTACGGTAATTGCCATAACCTCTTTTATCCCAGGTTGTATTGTGTTTAATAATTTTTGCCGGAACACCTGCTATAACAACATTTTCTTCATCAAACTTCTTGTTTACAAGAGAACACGCTCCAACAATAGAACCTTTTGGGATATGAACACCTTTCAATATTACAGCTTTTGACCCTATCCAAACATTATCTTCAATTGTAATATTTGCCGGAGGATTAAGAGGTTCTTTTGTTGTTGCATCAATAATAGTATGACCATCTGATGCTCTAATGAGGACATCCCGTGCAATATAAACATTATCCCCTATTGAGATTATAACCGGCTCTTTGTAAAAGCTATTAGCAACTACAACAAGATTACTCGCACGCATTTGAGAATTTTTACCGATTGATATTTTAGTATTATCATTTAGATAAAATTTTGCACTACGAACAGGATTTGAAGAACTTTTTATTTGAAATTCAGCATCATCACCCTCAAAATCTATTAATGTATTGTCAAATCTTAGCGGCTTTTCAATTGTCAGAGTTCCATTATCCCCTTCAAATTCTACGGTAAGTCCCTTTGGCATGAAAATTCTTTTGCGCGGTTTCCCGTTTTTGATTACAATAACTTTGTTATTCTTGCCATAATTGTAGCAACCGGTAATTCTGCCAATTAATTTAATAATTTTACTTCTAATCTTTTTTAATTTCATTAACTTTTACCTCCACATCCAGTGGTAGATGATTATCAACTTTTTCCTGTAATTTTTTGTAGTTGTTATAAATTTTCTTTTTAAGACTGGACGAACTTATTCCTGCGCCGTAAGGGAAATAAACAACATCAACCCCCATGTCTTTTAAGTAATCATATTTCCCTGTCCAGTCATCTCCTACAACAAATACATCGAAATTGAGTTTTTTGACTTTATCTGTATGATCTAATGAACGTTGCGGGATAACAACATCGGGTCCTTTTATGGCTTTCATTAAGGCAATACGTTCCTCAAAAGGTATAATCGGTGTTGATTTGTAACTCGCCACAAGTTCATCGGTATTAACTCCTACTATCAAAATGTCCCCAAGTGCTCTGGCATATTCAATCATTTTTAAATGATTGATATGTAACATATCAAATGTTCCTGATGTATATACAACTGTTTTATTTCCTATCATTATAGAACTCCTTGTAATTGTATTTCTCTAACCTCTTTTATGGATGACATTAATTTATTTAATAATTCATCAATGTCTGCTATAGTTGTGTTTCCAATATGTGCAACTCTGAACATTTTGTTTCCGAGTTCACCACCGCAAGGATTAACACATATCTTGTAATTTTCTCTTAAATATTTGACAACATCATTGGCATTAACCCCTTCTAATAATATGGGTGTTAATGTATATGATTTCGGATAAGCCGGAATTTTTAATCCCAATTCTGACGTTCTTTTTCTGAAATAATTTGCCTTATCTTGAACAATTTTTATCCAAGCATCTTTTCCTCCGGCTTTTTCTATAAGTCCAAGCATATCTTTAAGTTCATACATAATTGAAACTGTTGTGGTGAAAGGAGTTTGTCCCCTTTCAATATTTCTAAAATAGGGTTTAAAAGCAAAATAATATGAATTGGGTTTTCCTTCATTATTTATTTTGTCAACCATTTTTTGACTAAATGAAATAATTGACATTCCGGGAGACAAGCACAGTCCTTTTTGCGAACTAATTATAGTAACATCTATTCCATATTTTTCCATATTATAATCATCTGCCAAGAACGTTGATATTGCATCAACAATGAGGTACATATTATTCCTTTTACAAAAATCGCTAATCAAATTTATGTCATATAATTTCCCTGAAGATGTTTCGTCAAGATTTACAAACAATGCCGTATAACCTTTATTTTCATATGGCTCAAAGTCTTTGGCTTCAACAACTTCGTCCCATTCCAAATTAATTGAATCATACGGAACGTCGTACCATTCCAGTAATTCGCAAAATCTATGCCCAAAACTCCCGCCGTTTATTACAAGTGCTTTGTCATACTTGGTCATACAGTTATCAACAACCGCATCCATTGCTCCCGTGCCTGATGCCGCCAAATAAATTGTTGCAGAATGTTCGGCACCCATCATTTCAGCAACTTTTGACAAGCATTCTTTCGCCATATTACCGTATTCTTGAGTTCTGAAGTATGTATAACCTTTTTCAAGAATATTTTTTGTACTGGGGTACATTTCTACTGGTCCTACTATAAATTGCTTCATTTTACCACCTTTATTTTTTTTGTTTGTAATGTGCATGATAATGCTCATGGATTATTATATTAGATGGGATTGATTTCCAATTATTCCAAAGACTTGATAAGTATTCCTCAGGATTATTTGGAATCATAAATTTATAACCCTCAAATTCCGTTTCTTTTAATGGAAAAATATATTTTTTGTTTATAACATATTCTTTTTTTAAGTATGGATATTCAACCCCACGAACTAAAATATTTCCCTCTTTTGTATCCGCAGGTGCAATATAAGTACTGTGAATAATTGGTATATTTTTTATTATCTTTTTAACAAAATCTTTGTTCATATATTTTTTGTGATACATTTTATTAAACATTTCACGAGTTTCTACTATTTTTTTAGTTATTTCTTGTTTTATTTCAGATGAAAAATCATTCTTTGGATAGTTGTATACTTGAAAAATATCCATTCCAAGATTATATTTTTTATTTCGGATTCGTATTTGAAAATTATTGCAGGTCAATGCCCGTTCTCTGACTATAAAATCTGAATTTTTAAAATGTTCTTTTAGTATCGGCAAAATCTTATCAACATCGGATTTTAACATACTTACATCTATATCATCATCCCAAGGTATAAAACCTTTATGCCTCATAGCACCTAAAAGTGTTCCGAAATCAAGCCAATACTGAACATTGTTTTCTCTGCATATTTTATCAAACACTTTCAATAATTCTAAAAGTTCAAGTTGCCACTCACGTAACTCGCCTTTTGCAGGGGAAATTTTATCGACTCCGATGTCATTAATGATGTCGCATAATTTTGTATTATTTTTTTTTAATATACCAATTCTATCTTTTATTGAGATTTTTAAAAAGAATACCCAATAAATATAATGGTAATTATTTTTATCATATTCATATCCTAAAAATTTTTTCACTATCTTGCCAACTCCTCTACAACTTCTTTCTCAGATTGTGTCAAATTCAGGTACATCGAATGCCCAAATCCAAATTTTTTAGGATAATTCATATAATTTCCAAAAATTTCGGATAAATATTTTTCAGGTTTATTTATACACATAACCTTAAGATTCTCAAAAGTTATTTCTTTAAGTGGGAATATTGTATCGTGTGAATGAACCCAAACAGGTTCAGTGTATGAATAATCAAGCGCATATTGGATGTCACTATTGTCTGTATAAACATTTGGTATTAACTCAGAAGTTAGTTCTTTTACCTTTTTTAATACTTTTTCTGTATTATCTAAATTTCTCATTTTATTTATTTTTTGTCTTAGGGTAATTAATTTTTGTGTTTTGCGCATTTTGTTCTCATTTGTTTCAATAGCATTTGAATATTCACGCGGGAAAATATCAACAAAAATATGCGGGCATTTTTTGTGCTTAATTTTTATTATTGTCTGTGCTTTCCCTAAATAAGTGTATTCCGCAAAAATATCAGGATTACGTGAAGATTTTTTGAACGAATCGATTATTTTATCATAATCTTCTCTCATCATTCCTGTATCAATATCATCATCCCACGGAATAAAGCCTTTGTGTCTTATTGCCCCAAGAAGCGTTCCGAAATCAATCCAGTATTTTAGATTGTTTTGTCTGCAAACATAATCAAGCTCTTTTAATAATTCCAAATTAGCGAGTTGAATATTTCTGACTTGGCCTGTTGCAGAAGGAATTTGTGTAATATCAACATTGTTTTTTTTATAAAACTCATAAGGATTAGATTTTTGTTTTTGGAAATATTCGGATTTCGGGAACTTGATTTTTATCCCCAAAATATGCATAACTCTGTGTGTTTTCCCATAATCAGAAATTGAAAAAATCTTTGAAAATATGCTCTTACCCATAATATACTGTATTTTAAATTTATCTGTTACGAATCAATTTAAAATGACTTCCTTAACTTACCTAATAGATATATCCAACTGTTAAAAATCATAGCACGAACATACTTTTTAGGATATATATGTTAATTTTTATTTATAAAGTCAAAATATCTTCGGCATTTAAACGAACAACACCCGCTTCAGGGTTAAGAGCCTCAATAATTATCTTGTTTGTTCCTTCAACAACGCAGTCTTGACCTGTCATAATCAAAGTTCCAGACTGCCCCAGTCGAAATACTACAGGATTCTCTTCACTGACTTCAGTTCCTTTGTACTCAGTTCCATTGGTTGTAAATTTAACGTTTTCAGCAGTAAAATTTACATCATTAATTTTTACAAAATTAAACCCGCTGATAAGTCCAGGCCCAAGGATATTTTTAAGGTTCAGGCTTGCACCATTCTCAAGTTTTTTTAATGAACCTTTTTGATAAATTCTTTTGATTAAAAATTCCGGAACAATAGCCATTTCATACCTCGTTATTTGAAAATTTCATAAACTTTTTGAGTACCTATTAATATTTTAACATTTTTTATATCTGATTTAAACCCCCATGGAGATTTTATATTCCTGTCTTTTTCCCATACAATGACTTCTAAAGTGTTGTGCTGCTTCAAAAATTCGTTTATCAGGTAAAATTTTTCCTGAACGTGTGTTCGTTTGATGTATCTGCCGATTTTTACCCCGTTTAGAAATATGGTTGCCCGCCTGCAGTAAAAATCTTCAAAAGACACATATTTGGCAAAAAATTCGTTTTCGTCAAGATTACAGTCAAAATGTGCAGTAATCTTTGTCAGATAAGGGTTTTCGCTTTCATGTTTTGAAGTCCGTTCAAGTGAAAGTTTTTCGCAGACATAAAATTCAATGTCTGTTTCAGGAGTTGTTGTAAAACTCACAAGCCCCCTGGGGTTATTTGTATCGCCGGAAAAACCTTTGTCAAAACCAAGATTCTGAACCAAAATTGTCAGTTCGTTCGGCTTTTTGTTAAGAATACTTTTATCAAGCGGAATGGAAATTGTTTCTGGAATGTCTTGTAATTTTTCTATTTTGTAACTGTTTCGGTTTAAGACCTCTTTTCCGTTTATATAGACCGCAAAAAGATGTCTTGCGCTTAAAGTTATATCAGTTAAATTGTCGGGTATTTGTGCTTTATACCAGACAAATTCGTCATATAAACCGCAGGAAAGTGAATCAGTTTTATCCCCGATTTTTCTCCATGAAGAATAATCGTAACCGTAGTCAATTTCCGGCGCGCAAAATTCAACATTATCAATTTTTGCAATATGCGTTTCGGTGTCGTTTTTAGGGCTTTTCAGAACATAAGTCTTTTTTGAAAAGCCGTGTTTTAAGTCAAAGTAAGCGATTTCGGTATTCTTTTCTAACGCTATTGCACCGTTTGGTAATACATAATCTGCATTGAAAATTATTTTGTCTTTCAAAAACCACGTTCTGTCGGCAAGCGTTTTTGTAAGGAATACAAACTGTGTTTTCTGCCCGTCTTTTTCAAATGTTATATGCTCATAATCTTTTTTGTCACCCGATATAATTTTGCCGTCAGAAAGGTAAATATTTGAGTCTTTATCCGCTATGAAAAATACTGCTTCTTCACTTTCATGTTTAAGTCTTGCAAAAATTTCGCAGTCGCAGAATTCAATTTCGCATCCTTTGAGTTTTAAGTTTACCGGGCAGATTTTCATATCGTAAGGTTTAATTTTGACATTTTTGCCGTTTGGGAGTGAAAGTTCAGCTGTTTCGGGGTTCATATTTCTCAAAAACAGCCAGTCGCATTTGTTAGTCAGGTCCTGACGCATTTTGGAATATATATTTTCCTGATAAAAATCAAAGTCTTTTGGTTCCGTCATAGTCAAATCAAAAGAATCAAGAAAATAATTTATTTCTTTTGCCTTAAAATAATTGCTCTGCATTATGCCGAATTCATCTATCGGTGCGCAAAATTCATAACTTGTATAGACCTCGTCACATGCTAAATCGCCCCAATTTGTTCCTCCGCAGGTCATATAGTGGTTAAAAAGCGTAATCCCTTGCGAAAGTGCGGTTTTGGTCATAATATTTATATGCTCATCCCCTAAAGCCTCTCGCATTTTTGCATATCCCGAACCGTCCCATTTATCAAACCAGCCTGCCTGCATTTCCGCTATAAACGGCGGAGAATCTTCTTTTGCACCTCTGAAAATTTCTTCAACATTATCCAAGGTATCAAAGCAATATGAATCCTGTTTCCAATTTTGATTAGGGTTAATATACGGGTACAAATCGAGTGCATAAATATCAACGCAGTCAGCCCAAAGCCCCGCAAAATAGGCGTCATTATGGAATATAGGACATTTAACTCCGCGTTCTCTTGCCATTTTATAAAGTTCTCGCATATAATCTTCTTCCATTGTGTCAGTTGCATATTCGTTTTCTATCTGAAAGAGGATTATATTGTCAAATTCGTTTATTATCGGAATAATTTGGTCATACCACTGCGCAATATATTCCATATATTTCGGGGAATACTTATATTCCGTACCGATGCGGTTTCGGGGAATAACATCTTCTTTCTGCAAAAGCCAGAATGGCAGACCGCCTGCATTGACTTCGGCGTTAATAAAAGGTCCGGGGCGTGCGATTACAAATAACCCCGCATCTTTTGCCGCCTGCAAAACTATTCTTACATCTTTTATTCCGCTGAAATCGTATTCACCCTCTCTTATGCTGTGGTAATTCCAGTTAAAATAAATATCAACGGCATTGTATCCGCCTGCTTTCATTTTGCGGAAACGGTCAAGCGCAAGTTTTTCTCCCGGGTCGCGAAAATAGTGAAACGCCCCGCTTTTTATAAACACCCGTTTCTCGTCAACCATTAAGGAATATTTGTCAAAAGTTATGTCCATTTATTCTATTGTATATATTTTTGCATTTTGGTCAAAATTGTTAACAGGTTTTATGTTTGTCGAGCGCAGAAAGTTCTCAGAACATTATTGTTGATGCTGACATAAATATCATCCTTAATTTTGCTCTTTTCTCCGTCAATGTGGCAGGCTGTCCATGTGTTTTCTATATAAAGTTTTTTCGCTTTGAGGTAATACGCTCTTGAATTGTTCTTTTTCAGCCCGAACGTAAGCATTAAAAATTCAAAGAAAAAAGTAATCGGATTTTTTGTTCTCAGAATGAAGATATCAAAATATCCGTCATTGAGTTGAGAATCCTGCCCGACAGAGAAGAAATTGCGGTACATATTAGATGCATTTGCAATTATTATCCCTGTTGCTTTGGTACGGATATGCTTGTTTTCCGTGCGCATTTCATAAGTCTTTGATTTTAATCTTAATGCAAAAATTATTCCCGCAATAAAATATGCAAAGTATCCGAATTTATTTTTCAGTGACTGCGGGGTTTTGCAGATGATATCCGAATCGTAACCCAACCCGCACCGAAGAAAGCAGGGGGTATCGTTAATATTTAAGGTGTCAATTCTTACAATGTTATTTTGGTCAATAATTTTGAGTGCCTTTTTTAAATTTGTCGGAATACCGAGTTTTGCGGAAAGCAAATTCGCCGTTCCGCTCGGAATTATTGCAAGAGTTTTGTTTGTGCCCGCAACATATTTTGCAACTTTATTAACGGTGCCGTCGCCCCCTACGGCAAAAATTGTATCGTATTCTTCCAAATCGGTATCTTCAAATTCGTCAATGGATACGAATTTGAATTTACTGCAACGTCTGAAAAGAAACCGGTGGATGTTTTTTTTGTAGATAACTGCTTGTTTTCTGCCGGCATTGTAATTAAAAACAACAAGGGCATTTCTCATTTAGCATTTCCCTCCGATAAGTCTTATCAGTCTTATATATACCAACAAAAGAATAATTGCAAGTATATAAGCACCGATAACATCCGTCGGATTATGCACCCCTAACCAAATCCTGCTAAAGCCCTCAAATGCCATCCACAAAACTCCGAAAGTGATTACACAGGTTTTGAGAATTTTATTTTGACAGTATTTTATTGTGTAATATATAACAAGTCCCCACAGAACGCTTGTAATAACCGTATGATTAGAAACAAAACTGTATGATGGCTTATGTACTATAAGTTGCATTTCAACGGGTGGTCTTGGTCTTTGCACGACGTTTTTAATTATTTTGTTTGTCAGATAAGTAATCGCAGGTGCAGATGCAAACAGTATAATATCGATAAGCAGATATTTCCTGAAAAAATAAATAATCCCTATCACAAGCGGAATGTAAATTCCGCAGTTGTAAAGCCAAGTGCCTGCACTGTCGGGAATTGCAAGGGGTAGATCTTTCAAAATACTCTGCACCGCCAAAATCACACTTCTGTCCCATTGGGTTACAACGGGACAGGTGTTTATAATTACTGTATAAATTATGAATAATATAATCAGTGCGATTATCTTTTTCACTTTATTATCCTTAGTGGCATCCGCATCCTGCACAATGACCGTCACAAGCGTGTTCAGGTTTTGTTGTTGAGCAGAAATTATCTCTGTCAATATAATATTCCCCTTCAAGCGGGAAAATTGTCATCCAGAGGTTTTCTCTCCAGTCTTTATCCAAAATTTCTTTGACTTCCGATGAATATTTATCAATTTCAGCCTTAATCTGCGGGTTTGTAAGATAGTCTGCAGCACCTTTGTGAGTTTCGTACGGTTTAAATTCTTCATAGTATTTTCTTAATACATCCGGTCTGTCAACTATCATACACGGGCGAAGCATATTACCGTCTTCATACGGAATACCGTTTCTGATAGCGGTCATAAACGGTGATGCAAGTGCTTCTGTCAGTGTGCAGTCGTTAAGGTTGTGTGTTGCCAAATGAACGAATGTACATGGTTCAACGTCACCTCTGGGGTTAACGTGAATGTACTGACGACCGCCTGCGATACATCCCATCATTTCAGGTCCGTCACCCCAAAAATCAACTGTCATCATAGGTAGAGTGTTTCTTGCGTTATAAACAGCCTTTAATATCTGACGTCTTTGCTGTGCATTAGGTGTAAGGCTGACATCAGGACTGTCACCGACAGGAACATAGTGGAAAAACCATGTCCAAAGACAACCTTTGTCTGACAGCATCTTCATAAAATCATCTGATGTTACTTCATCACAGTTTTGACTTGTTGCGGTAACTGATGCCCCAAAAAAGATTCCTGCTTCACGAAGCATATCCATTTTGCTCATAACCATATCAAAACACCCTTCACCTCTTATGGCATCGGTGTTTTCTTTCAGACCGCCCAATGAGAACATCGGCTGAACATTGCCAAGTTTTTTTAATGTTTCAACTGTTTTTTCGGTAATCAGTGAGCCGTTTGTAAATGTTATGAATGTGCAGTCGTCAAATTCTTCGCACAATTCCAAAAATTCTTTTCTTGCAAAAGGTTCTCCGCCGACTATCGGAAAGATATGAATACCCATAACATCACGGGCTTCTGTGAAAATCTCTCTCCATTTATCTTTGGTTAAATCTTCTTTAACGTCATATTCGTGAGCCCAACAACCTTTGCAGTTGAAATTACATCTTTTTGTAATGCTTGCCAAAAGAACCGTCGGCGGGAAAAAGCCGTTTTTCTCGTTAAATTCACTGCGTTTTCTTAAATTGTCGCCGTAGTAGCCGTTTACAAAAAAGTTTTTAATCCATTTGTTACGGCAGTTCTGGTTGAGTTCGGTTAAAATTTTCTTCCACCAGAAAAGATGTGCGTGTTCAGATTCAAAAAGCCACTGCATTCTTTTTGCGTGGTTTATACCGCCTTTTGAACCCGATATTTTTTCAAATATTTTTGCAAGATTTATAAGTTTTTCTTTGCTGAAATGGTTGCCAAGATAATTTATTGTTGAATCAATAACTATATTGCTTAACTGAAGTTTTATTCTGTCAAATGCACCCATTGAGTTGGACTGCCATACTGTTGATTGCTTTTGTACTCTCATTTTTTCTCCTTTAAATTCTCATATAAAAAATTATACTACAAAAATTTAGAATAAACCTTTGCAGTACAATTTATCGTTATATATTATTATTTAATATTACCATTTATGAACGGCAAATGCCATCAGGAATACCTGACCGAAAGCCTGAAGTGCTGCTGAGATAGGAGTAATCCAATCGTTTCCTGCAATTTTGCGCGGTACTACGATTGTATCCCCTGCGGCAACTTTTGTTGATTTGTGGGCTTTAACGGCTCTGCCGTCAACACCGATTTTATAAACCCTGAATCTGCTTGCATTCGGAGTGTATCCGCCGACTTCTCTCAAATAGTGTCTTACACGAGTTCCATCTTGGTATATGAATGACTGTTCGTTATAGACTTCACCGATAATGCTTACGTGATTTGACATTCTCGGAATAAAAATATCATCTCCGTCCTGAATGTCGATATTATCAACTTTGTCAATTTTATTAATATCGTTTGCTTTAATGTGCAATGCAATTTGTCCGTTATATCTGTGTTCTAACGACCCTTTTTCTGCCTGCAGTTGTGCAATGGTATCAAGTTTAACCTGCTGATCCTGTTCGCTTTGTTTGTAGGAATTTGCAATTTTCCCTCTGATTAATTCAATATCACGTTCATTGTTTCTTTCTGCTACATCTGTTAATTTGCCTTTAACGTTTCCTCTTTTGAATACAATACCCCTCAAATCTGCATCTTCTGTTAAACCACCCGCCATTTCAATTATATCTTTAAGTTTTTGTCCTTTAACAAATGAGAATACACCCGGTTCCTTTACAAATCCTGAAACTTTAACGGTTTTTATAACTTCGTTATCTCTGAGGGTTCGGAAAAATACTTTTGCTTCCGGAGCAATGCTGATAGATTTAATTCTGTCTGAACTTATCATCAAATCGTACATATAGTAAATATGTGTTTTGCTTCCCGGATTTGTGATTTCAACCGCAACATTTTCCGTCGGTATGAGTTTATTGGAGTTTTCAGTACCTGCTTTGAGTCTTAAGTTCCCGTCATTATTTGATGTCTTGTATTCGTTTTCATCTGTTTTTATATCAGATTCCATAAATTTTAGATCCGATAATACATCTGCAAGATTCATTCCGTTCATATACGGCATATGTTTTGGGGTATTTATACATCCGTATACATCAACAAAATTTGAATTTGTGCTTTTGTAAATGGTAATGACATCTCTTGGCTGAAGTAACGGATCGTTCATTCCTGAGAAAAATTCTTTTAAGAATACGGGAATAATTTCAACATTTTTGCCGTCACCTGAAATTCTTCTTATGACCGCCTGATTAGTGAATGTTTCTTCAAGAAATTCGTCTTCGTTTTTCAAAATTTCCGATAATCTCATTCCATCGTGATATACATAAGTTGCCGGATGTTTGATATTACCCTGAATTGCAACAGTATTTTCATAGTTATTATATGTTTCTTTAAATTCAACTGATTCACCGTTTACAAGTTTTGAATTTAGTGCGTTATCCCATTTTACGGTTCTTGCTACTTTTTGGTTTGCTTTTGTGTCAAAGCCCGTAACGATTATGTCATCCTGACGGGTTGTTAAAAGCAGCCCGCCGGCATATTTGATTAAATCATTAAGAGTTTCGCCTGTTTTTAATTCGTAAATACCCGGTTCTTTAACCCCGTTTTTTAGAGCCGCAACACTGCCGATTTTACCTATAAAAATTGTATCGTTAGGTTTAACCATTACACCGGTGTTTTGACCTAAAAAGATGGGATAATAAAGGTCAAGGCTCTTTTTATTATAAATTACGTTTCTTAATGTACCTGATTTTTTTACTCCGCCTGCTGCTCCCAACGCATCCATCAAGGTGGAATTATTACCGATTAAAACCTTCCCCGGTCTGCCTACTTCACCATAAACATAAATGGGGAACTGACTACCTGACAAAACACTCAGTTTAATACGCATATTATTGTATTTGCTGTGAGCAATTGAATTTACATCATTTTCAACTTCACTTAATGTTCTGCCTTCTGCTTTTACAAGTCCAATACCTGAAATAAATATTGCCCCGTTTGATCCGACTTCAGTTTGGCTTGAGGGGGTAACAAGATTTGCTCCTGTCATACTCATCATATCGACAGAATCACCGTAGGAATTTACAATCAATCTTGTTCCGATAGTAAGCCTGTAACCGCCGTCATACTTTCCTGTTGCAGATGAAGAATCAACGGGATTTCTAAACTGATCATAACCCTGTTGGCGAAGAATTGTTCCTGAAATTTTATTTTCTTTTCCATTGAACATTTCTTCTATCTGGCTTCCGCCTACAAAGTGTGCTTCATCAATACTTTGGTGATTATCTTCAAATACATCTTTTAATCCGAGTGCGTCAGATTCTGTTACCGCAAATGCAACCTGCATATTGCAAAATACCAATACGAGCAGTGTTGCTATTATTTTTTTTAAACAATTCATTTTATATATCCTTTATTATATCTTATACTATATATTCACTTGCAATAATATTCAAAAAAAATATTATTTGCTACTTTTATGTAATCGCAATTTCCATTAATGATTTAATTGCAGGCCACTCTAACTTCCATAAACCAGACGCATCAAGCGCATAGTTGCCTACGCAGGAGAGTTTGCAATCTTTACATTTGTTTACAGTTTCTATAAATACAGGATCGCTGATGACTTCTTTAAGCGATTTTCCTCTTACGCTGATAAACGGTTTTCTGTCATAGCATCTTAACATATCGCCGTTTGAATAGATTACTGTTGCAATTCTGGGCCAATGGCATTCGTAGTAAGTTTTTTTGTTAATGATGTAATCCATAAAATAATAAGAATTTCTTATCGGATACCCCTGTTTTTTGAGTTCTTTGATTTTGATAAACATTTCCGATAATTGTTCGTTTTCAAGTTCGGTATCTATAACATTTTGAGCATCGTCAGGTACCGAATCAGCCTTATTTACAGTGAAATATAATAAAATATCAGCATCTTTGCAGTACTGCGCTACTTCTTTGATCTGTTCAAAATTAGTTTGGGTAGATACAGTACAGCAAACATATATTCTCATTTTGGGAGAATGAACTTTATGGTATTCAACACCGCTCATTACTCTGTCGCAAATTCCCGGCATATGACGAATATCATCGTGTGCTTTTCCTATAGCATCAAGAGATACAAACATTAAATCCGTATATTGCCCGAATCCGGGGTTTTCTTCCAGAAACCAGCCGTTTGTTGCAATTTTTGTATATAAACCTGCATCATGTGATGCTTTGCAGATTTCAGTAAAATCCTGTCTTAATAACGGTTCACCACCCCACAGGATACTGTCCATATATCCGATTTGTCCTGCTTCGGTTAAAAGTCGGATAATTTCTTCTTTGGGCATATCATCCTGCCCTTTTTTGGATTTCCAAAAACAAAAATCACAGTCGCAGTTGCACGCACTTGTAACCATAAGTGAAAAACATAACGGTTTCGGGTTCTTTGACAGACGGCTCTGGATACATTCCAATGCCCCACCGAATAAGTGTCTGTAATATTTAATTCTTTCCAATGTCATACTATTTCTTGATTGCATCTTCTTCCTCGTTTTCCTTTATATTTTTTAATTTCCTTCTCTTAATTAAATCGGCAAACGCCTCAATTCTTGTGATATTTCCTGCTTTGCCCGTTTGCTCATCCAATACCAATTCTAACACAGGAATGTTTTCTTGCCTACTGACTTTGGGTAAAATGTTTTGTGCAACGATTTCGGGCATACACGAAAACGGCATTATATGTATTATACCATCAATACCGTTTTTTGCAGCAAATACCGTGTCGCCTACTGTTTCTAAACATTCCCCGCCTATTGCACGCTTCATATAATCTTTTGCAAACCGAACACAACGCTGACGGTGAGATTCTTTTTTGTAAAATAATGATGGCTGAAGTACATGTTCTAACCATTCAGAGAAAAATATCTGTCTTTGAACTTCTATCCCGAGTTCGCCTAATGTTTTTTCTATTTCCTGATTTGTATAGGGGTCTAATAATACAAAAAATTCCCCCAAAAGATAAACCGTCGGAACGACTTTGTCTTTGTCTATCGGAATTTTTGCAAAATCATCAATGACCTGTTGTTTGAGTTTTCGACATTCCCTGACAGATGTTGTATCTCTGATAATTTGATACCATTTTTTGTAGCACTTTTCGGCATCCCCTTTGTGAAGTTCGCGCGGTCTTGTGTAAAACATCAGTTTTTCTGCTTTATCAATTGCAAACGCTTTGTTAAAGCCCGTACTGAAGCCTTTATAGTAACAATATGGATTAAGGCATTTTGAAATATGCCAAAATGCTTCAAGCGTTTGTTTCATCTTGCTTTGGTACATATCAAAAACGCACATATCGAATTTGTAACCTAATTTTTTGAGAGTTTTTTGTGCCATTTTTGTATAGTTGCCAAACCTGCAAGACCCAGGAGCCTGAAACATCATAAGGGTATTTGCACCGTTTTCAAGTGCCATAATGTAGTTTGCCAAATTTAATTTATACGGCAGGCAAATTCCTTCAATACTGTTTTTAACACCGATTTCAAGCGCGCGGTTTGTATTTTGCGGAGGCATAACAATTTTTACCCCCAAAGAACTGACCAATGCCCCCATAGACAAATCAATATTACCCATCCTCGGCCATGCAACTACTCTGTCTTTTGTTGCGATAGAGTGGTCTTGTTGTGCGTAACGTTCTTTATAATATTTCTTCTCGTTTGATTTTTTCAAAAATCTTTCCTTTATGTAACATTTATCGGGTTAGAATAGGCAAAACCTCTGCCGTTGATTTCCGTTTCAACCCTGTACTTCCCGCATTGAGTGAGTTTGAGTTTTAATTCTTTTGTATTTATCGTATTTATTTGTATTCCGTCTTTAACTACCGTTATTTTGGTTTTCTTTTTACATTCTATATTAATATATGTATCGGAGTCTAATTTTATTATTTCACCGCTTTGGGCGGTCTTTTCGTTGTTTGAGATATAAATTTTTGGTATATCTTTGCATGCTGACAAATTTGCAACTATGTTGTTTCCGCTTTTTACCGCATTTAGTATCTGTTCTTTTGCCTGTTTGAAATCATTGCTTAACGGCTTATCCGTATGTATTTGATTAACAATGGTTCCGAATGAATATTTGTAAGGGAAAATTGTTACAGGTATTAAGAATTTTGTCACTTTGAGTGCGTGGGCATCAGTACCTCCAATTGCGGGAACGACTGTAAAATTGTTTTGATTAAGTTTGTCCCACCATTCTAATGTTGTTTTGTAAGGTTTTTTGACAAGGTTTTTGGCAAAAAGATACGAATAAATTATGCCAAAAATGTTTCTTGAATCATAGTTATCGCCCCACTGTGAAAACCAATTCCATATTTCCACTCCGTCTGGGATAATATTCTTATCCGTCCATTTCAGCGGGTGATGCGGGTTATTTCTCACCTCTGATTCGTCAGGATGCGCACTGAACCCGAAACCACCTTTTGATTTTACAGCATCAATGTTTTCACTGCAATTATCCGAATGGTGTATTAATTCACTAATTCCGAGTGCAATATAGTGATTTCCGTAATCGGGCGAAATCTCTTCCCCTTTGATTACATAAATCCCGTTTATAATTCCTTCACGCACGTCAAAATTGTTGTGGTCAGTTACTATAATCCACGATAGATCGGCCTTTTCTGCTGATTTTGTTATGGTTTCAATATCGCCCGTACCGTCAGAGTGCAAAGTGTGAATGTGTATTGCTCCGGGGTATCTGTATGTTCCTTTTGTGTTATCCATCTTTTTATTTTACCGTAAGCAGAATTTTTTCTTTCGGTTTATGCGTTTTGGTTTGTTCTTCAGGTTCAATATTTTTAAGTGCTTTTCTTTTCTTTCTTAGAAGCATATCGGCAAATGCTTCAAGCCGTGTGATAAAACCTGCTTCACCCGTATGTTCATCAATATTGAGATGTAAAAGCGGTACGTTGTAGTCTTTTGCGTGATGTTCGATTTCATCTATCATCAAAGAATCAGGCCCGCATCCGAAAGTCGAAAGAGCTACGATACCGTCAATTTTTTTATTTATAAGAAAGTGTGCCGCTGTGCCGGTTAGGTCAAGTTCGTTTGCCCAATATTGGGTTTCATCAAGTTCATTAAGGGCATCTATTGAATCCTGCCTTGAAACATTTAACGATGTGTAAACCTTTATATCCATTTTTTCAAGTTTTTTAATCAGGTTCAGTGAAATTCGTTCATCAAACAGGTTGTAGCCGTGCGCCATAATAACAACAGACAGAGGTTTGACTAACTGCATATTTTTCTTTTCGCAGATTCCGTTCAGAGCATTATTCAGAGCCGTAGTATAATCAATTCCGTTTTCAGTCATTGTTCTGAAATTGTCGTAACATTCCCAGCCTGCTTCTATTGCTTGTTTAATCATTTTTTTATCGGTAATACCCAAAGATTTTGCCGTATTAATCCAAAACTGTTTAAACCCCAGTTTTTCGGTCTTGTCAAATGTTGGCTCTATCATATTAAAAGGTTTATCTATTACATTGCGGATGATTTCAGGTAGTCCTCTTACCTTACTGCAGTTATTAATCTTGTATCCGCTTGACTGAATAGAGGGAATAAATATATCTTTAACCCCTTTTTCAAGCAGATTAACAACGTGACCTACAAAAACTTTAATCGGCAGGCAGGTTTCTGATGCAACGTATTTGTTACCGTTTTTTAAAATTTCTGTCGTTGTTTTATCGGACAAAACAACTTCAACTCCGAGCGCATTAAAAAATGCGTGGTAGAAAGGGTAGTTGTTATAGAAAGAAATCGCTCTGGGAATTCCTATTTTTTTTACTTTTCCGTTATCAAGTGCCATTTGGTATCCTTTAGAAAAATAAAAGTTTCATTGAAATAATATTATCATAAAAATATTCTTTTAGTTAATAAGTCCTAAAAGTATATTTTATGTCCTGATTATTTCAGTCCTGAGATAATCAGGAAGATTAGTGCTGTCGGAACCGCAAATTTTAGCCCGAAATCAAACAGTATTACAGCAAGTTTATTCTTTAAAATATTTTGCCCTCTTATTTTCAAATACCATCCGGAAATTAAACACAAAATCAATGCATTCAGTGGAAGCATAATATTTGAGGTCATAAAATCAAGAAAATCAAACAGTGTTTTACCAAATATTTTCATATCGCCCAAAATTCCGAAAGATAATGTGGCAGGAATTGCAATAAGCGAAATTATAACAAATAAAACTGAACAGGCTTTTACTCTTGAAATATTAAATCTTTCAATCAGTGTCGCACAAGGCCCCTCGACAACGCTTATTCCTGAAGTTACCGCAGCGCAGAATAACAGAATGAAAAATGCGCAAGAAATAAATTCCCCGCACGGAATTTGTGCAAATATTTTCGGTAAAGTTACAAACACAAGTCCCGCACCCGAATCCGGCGACATTCCGAACGAAAATACCGCAGGGAAAATCATTATTCCTGCAAGTATTGCAAATGCGGTATCCGATAATATTATCGTATAAACCGATTTTACAATATTTTTATCTTCTTTTATATAACTTCCGTAAGTCAAAAGTGCGCCCATACCGATACTTAATGTAAAAAATGCCTGCCCCAGAGCTGCCAAAATCATGTGTGAATTGAGTTTTGAGAAATCCGGCTTAAACATATATTCTAAACCCTTATGGGCGTTTGGAAGATTAAGTGAAATTATGACAAGAAATACTAAAATTACCGCGAGCAACGGCATAAAAATTTTGTTTGCTTTTTCTATCCCGTCTTTCAGTCCTCTTGCGGTGAAATATATACAGATAAAAACAAATAAAACCGTTAAAATACACGGATAAACAGGCTGTTCTATAAACTGCGTAAAATACTGCCCGTAATCAGCAATATGAGTATGTACGGTACTTCTATAAATATAATTAATAATCCATCCGCCCACAATAAAATAAAACGAAGCAATTAAAATTCCTGTAATTGGGTTCAATGCCCCTACATATTTAAAGTTTTTGTTTATGCTTTCGTATGCGCCGACACATTCTTTTTGGGTAAGTTTACCGACATAAAGTTCGTTTAAAAGCGGAATAAAGCAAATTGTAGAAATCAGGGCAATATAAATCGCTAAAAATATTGCACCGCCGTTTTGCCCCATAACGTAAGGGAAACGCCAAATGTTGCCCAAGCCGACAGCAGAACCTATTGCTGTAATTATGAATGCATATTTTGATGTCCAGACAGGTCTGTTATTTCCCACTTTTATTCTCGAGTTTATACTTCCATTAAGAATTATATAGTTTTTTTGAACATTTACATCAACTGTTAAGTTTATTTCTGTCAATTTTTGTGCAAAAAAAAAATTTAGGGGTTTTATACGATGTATGAGCATGAATTTTACCGGTATAAAAAATCTTGATATAAAAACTTTTAAAGCCGACGGTTATGGGTTTTATCTCAATAATGCCTACAAACTTGAGCAGGGTAATAAATTCTATACGATTGTTTCTTTAAAAACGCAAATTGATGGTAAGCAAATGAAAGGTGAGGATATTAATTCTCCCAATTATAAATCTCATATAGATCAATACTTAGAGGCATTAGAAAAATTAAAACATTTTGTTCTTGCTCGAAAGATTTTGGGTTTTGATGAACAGGGTAAAATTGAAATTATAATGAAACATTATTATGCTCCAGACAATTTGGGTGATGTGAACAGGGCGACTTTCATTTTCAACGGGCAGGAAATCCCGCTGGTTCATAGAAATGTGATTCCTCTTTATTCCTTTATGGCCAGGGTGACAAAAGATGTTTTGAAATTTTTTAATTTATCTCCTAAGACAAAAGAATCCGTTAGGCTTATGAATGAATCTATTACAAATGAGGCTGTAGAATTCATTGAAAATATGAACTTGTAACAATATATTTATAATTGTTAAATTCCGTTTAATTTTCTGCTAAAATATTTCTAGTTGGGATGAATTCATGAAAGAAAGAGTTTTACTATTTTTAATTATTATAGGTCTGACCACTTTTATTTATGTGTTCCAGAACTATACCGACTGGGGTTTGGCAATACTTGTCTGCTTAATGGGTGCATATTTCATAACGGCATCTGTTGCGACTAGATTAAAAACAAGAGAAGCATTGAAAAATCCAAAAGAAAAAGACGAATCTTACAAACCGTTTGTCTCGGTTATGATACCTGCGCATAACGAAGAATCCGTTATCTCAGATACAATCGCGAGAGTTTTTGAGATGAATTATCCGAATTATGAAGTTATTGTTATTGATGACAGAAGTACGGATAATACGGCATCGGTTATAAAAGATTTGGAACAACATTATAACGGTAGGCTAAAGGCTCTTATTCGTTCAAAAGATGCATTTCCGGGAAAATCGGCGGTGTTAAATGATGCGCTTTCTCTTGCAAAAGGAGAGGCCATTTTGGTTTTTGATGCCGATGCGCAGATGGATGAAGATTTTCTGACCAACCTTGTATATGAATTGCAGCCCAAAGATGTCGGTGCGGTTCAGGCAAGAAAAGTCGTTAAAAATAAAGACGTAAACCTGCTTACAAAATGTCAGAATAACGAAATGACCATAGATACGTCATGTCAGGTTGCCAGAGATGCGGTTAAAGGAGCGGTTGAACTCCGTGGCAACGGGGAACTCATTAAGCGAGAGGCTTTAGAAGATATAGGCGGGTGGAACAATTTTACAATTACCGATGACCTTGATATGTCGACAAGACTTCATATAAAAGGCTGGGACGTAAGATTTTGCAAAGATACCGTTGTTTATGAAGAAGGTATTATGTACCTTATGCCTCTTTACCGTCAGCGCAGAAGGTGGCTTGAGGGTACAATAAGACGTTATCTTGAATATTTTTGGGATATTATGACCTCAAAGAAAATGTCTTTGCGTGTCAGACTTGATACCATCGCATACATATCCGAATTTATAATGCCAGCTTGGTTTATTATTGAATTATTAATCCTTATTTCAAAAATTATTATAAAAGATGCTCCCGTTAATACCCTGATGTCATCTGTTATTATGGGTGTTATTATTGGTATCGGGTTTATGCTTTCGTGTCGTTATTCTCTGCGCAAATATGATAATATGAATCGCGCGGATGCATTCACACAGGCGGTTATTACTGCAGCATATCTTTTAATAATATGGTTCCCGCTTGTTCTGTTTATCGCAATTAAAATACTGTTTATGAAAAAGGATATGAAGTGGGGAAAGACGGCACACGGGCTTGTTGCTCACGAACATGCAATTTTGAAGGCAAAAGAAAAAATTAGACGGGCGAAAGAAGAACTTAAAAAACTGCTTAGGATGTAGATAACTAAAAGGAGAAATATAAATGATGGCAACATTATCAATAGAAGATGTAAAAGCAAAAATTAGGGCGGTAAAGGATTTCCCAAAAGAAGGAATCATTTTCCGTGATATTACAACCGGAATTAAAGACGGCGAAGTGATGAGATATATGATTGATTATCTTTGCGACCAATTCAAAGAATATAAAATTGATTATATCGCAGGGATAGAAAGCAGAGGGTTTATCTTCGGGATGCCTATGGCATACAAACTCGGCTGCGGGTTTATTCCCATTAGAAAACCGAACAAGCTTCCCGCTGAAACGATTAGCGAATCTTACGGGCTTGAATATGGTATAGATACTATTGAAATTCACAAAGATTCAATAGAAAAAGGTGCAAATGTTTTGGTTGTTGATGACTTACTTGCAACGGGAGGCACTGCTGTTGCAGCCTGCAACCTCGTTCGTAAAGTCGGTGGGAACTTAATAGGTGTTGCTTTTTTGATTGAATTAAACGAACTTGGCGGTAGAAAAAAATTACAAGATTGCGGAAAAATTGTTTCCATGCTACAATACTAACAAAAGTATAATTCAGGAGATATGTAAATGAAAAAATTAGCACTTGTTTTAACGATTTTAATGGTTACACCGCTTGTTGCGGCAGCAGACCAGCAAAAAGTAAATTACTACGCACCGTATTATGCACAGAACAATGTTGTTCCGGGTAAAAAGGTTCAGTATGCGGAAAAGAATTCCAAAGTTTACAAAAGAGCATCAGGCAATGAATATATTTTGAAATATAACATTGATGATTTGGAATCAGCACCTTGGATTAATGGCGGGAAAAGAAACTATAATTAATTTCGATTAAAAACTTTGATAAAAAAGACCGCATAAAAGCGGTCTTTTTTTTATATATTGTAAACTTCTTTCATATCAAGCGGTTTATTAATTTGTTTGTTTGCCTCTTTAACACATATATTAAGGTTTTCTGCCAATATACTTTTTATAAAATAAGCAATTTCAAATGGTTTTACCGGATTCCCATTTTCTGTAATTACTGTATCAATTGTGTCTTTATGCTTTTCAAAGAATTTTTTAAATTCATATGAGCTGAACTTTGATTTTAGAATCGAACCTGAAGTAGAAGTTGTTTCTTCTCCAATACGCTTGAATTTTATAGGTTCTCCAATGTGCATGCCCGTCAATTCTTTATTTCTGCCTTTTCCATAAGAAAATCCGACTGGAACAACTTGTACTTCATTCTTGATTTTTAAAACGTTATTTATAAATTCGGCTATTCCTATTTGGAAACGTTGGCTTAAATCCAAGTCTTCAATTATTGCAAGCTTGCCTTCAGGGAATATGAACATATTAACTTTATCTTTTACAAAATCTTTCATAAGAGGTAAAAGTACTCTGGCATTGGCTTTTTTATCAGCTTTATAGATATTTGCATCTATTCCTACTGCTCCAAATACTTCAAAAGCCTTTCTTTTTGTCTGATTCATGGTTTTTAGTATATCGCGATTTAGTATAATTTTAGGAAGCGGATAATCTTTTTCTATATCAAATTCTTTATAAGCTTTTGAAAGTAGTGTATTTAAAACGGCAAGCATTGACGGGTCTTTTTTTTGATTTGAATGATTCATTATAAATATTGTGGATTTTTGGCTTGCTGCTATTTTTTCTAAAATTTTATCTTCGATATTAACATCAATAGTTTTTTTTGTACTGAAACGCCTGCTTATTTCCTCAAGTTGGGTGAGATACTTATCATTTGCTTCAGGAATAGTTTGTGCGATGTTTTTAGTTATTTGTTTGGTCTTTTTATTCTCAAATAGGTCTAAGAGCCTGTTTGATATATACCTTAAAAAATATTCGAACTTTTGTACTCCTCTTTCGCTTACAGCATACATATTTGCCCCAGTGAAAGTACAATGATTTTCATAATTTTTGCGGGTATTAATATTTATTGAATTATTATTTGTTTGTTTTAAACTGTAATTATTGTTAATGTACACTTAAATCACCATTTTTTATATGTATATATTTTAAAACCTGTGATTTTAAATTTTGCTATTAAAAGAATATATTATTTTTATTATTCAAAATAAAAGAACTGATGACGGCAGATACTTTTCTAAAATCTTTAGAATGATTTCTAACTAATAATTTATCCATTTTGTTAATCTGCATTTATGCCTTTCTTTAATTCGGTATCCTATTTTTATAACTTCTTTTTATTGCTTCAATGATGTTATCCATTCCATACGAATATGACAACGAGCCCGACCCTGTCATTGAAGTAGAAAATAAGGCCTCGTCATATGTGTTAGGTACATATTTCGCCCTAAAAATATATTCAAAAATTTTGTGTCCGTATTGTGCAAACTGGTCAAATAGTGACGAACTGTGTTGCATTACAGGAATTGCACTTGGAACTCCATGAACTATCATATCTGCTCCGGATGATGCTCCGCTTAAAACAGTCGATGAACCTCCGGTAACCGAAACTTCTCCTGTACTTTTTAACGCAGAATTGTACATTTTTTGCTTATTAATTTTTATTCTGGCAGAAAATGCCGTTTTGTTTTCTGTTGCGTAAATTTTCATATCATACCCGTATTTTAATATTCTTATAAAATATCTAAAAATATTTTTTGCGTATTAGAACTAATATTTTTACATTACTTAATGACAACTTTTGCAATTTGAGCAACCGTTTTTGCTACAGTTATTTGAAAATAAATCTCCGAAATCAAAAACTTTATCATTTAACAACGAATCAATAACTTGGGGCAAGAGTTTTTTTTCTATTGCCAAAAGTTCATTCATGAATTCATCAATATGGGTTTCAATTCCGATTAAAACAGGATATTGAGCGATAATTTTATTCCTTGAATGAATTGTTACTCCACTGACTTTCACTCCACTGCTAAATGCTTCTTCTATAGCATTCTTGTTAGGGAACGCAGGCAAAAGTGACGGGTGAATGTTTATTACATTATCCGTTTTTTGCGCATAATCATATTCGTTATAAACTACCGTCAAATCATAATCTGAAATGTCGTCATTTATATCAGTCAAAATAACCTCAATATCTCTGTGCGTAAAATAATCTTTTACGTTTTCAAATATCGCCGAATAAGTTATTGCAACTTTTTTAGTCATTTACCATTTTCTTCTGTTAACTGATTTTTGTGCTTTTTCATGAACAAATATATCAGTCTGTGAATTTTTAGTCAAATAACGTTTTTTCTTTCCCAAGTCATTTCCCACGGTATCTTTAAAAAGAGCCTTAGCCGCTCTCTCTAATGGGGTAAGTATTTTATTTATTTTCATGACATCTTTATTGTAATCTGCTGAAAAATATATTTCAAGAATTTTGTTTAATTTTCGTTCATAATAAACAGGTTAAAATAATCAGTTGCAAAATCAGAATGCGTTTTGTAAAATAGTTTTGTAAGGAGCAGGGTATATGGGTGAAAGTCAGAAAAGGATTTTAATCGTTGACGACGATGACGAAATAAGAGAATTGTTAGAATTTGATATTCGTTCGAGCGGATATTTTGTGGACAGTGCAAAAGACGGACTTGAAGGCCTCAATAAGGCATTAAATAACACTTATGATTTAATTTTGCTTGATGTTATGATGCCAAAAATGAACGGTTTTGACGTATGCAAAAATATTAGAAATGCAAAACTGTCAATTCCTATTTTGATGCTTACCGCAAAGGGTACAATTGAAGACAAAACAAGCGGTTTTGACTGCGGAGCTGATGATTATCTTGTAAAACCGTTTGATGTTCAAGAAGTTCTTTTGAGAATTAGGGTATTGTTGAAAAGAAACAATATTGAATTCAACGAGCCATCATTATCAAATGAAGTTCTGAGAAGTGGTGATATTGAAATCTTTCCCGAATCACTTGAAGCAGTTATCGTTAATAAAAAAGTAAAACTGACTCCGACAGAGTTCGAAATCCTTTATTGTCTGATGCAGCATTTTAATAATCCTGTTACTCTTGCAACTTTGCTTGATGAAGTATGGGGTTATGATAGCAACGAAGATGTAAGGATGCTTAGGGTACATGTAGGCGGTTTGAGAAATAAAATTGAACCGGATGCCAAAAATCCAAAATATCTTCATACTGTTACAAATGTAGGGTATAAATTAACACCGTTTGGTTAAATATGGTTAAATTCAAATTTCAAAGACTTAAAATAATTGAACAAATCGCAATAGTATTTTTCTTTGCGGTTGTTATACCGATGTCTATAAGCGGATTTGTAATAAATAATATCAGTCAGCAGTCTGTCAGACATCAGTTAAGAGAAACGGCTACCCTTGTTGCTTCAATGGTTTCTGACGAAATGGATTTTATGATTCGTTCAAATAATACAACGCTTAACCAAATTGCGGATGCTTTGGATTTTTTGCCGACAAAAGCACAAAAAGATGCTTTTATAAAGGCATTTACTGAAAAATATCCTCATTGTGAAAGAATCAATATTGTAAAATCTCAAAGCGAACTCGATAAAATAGTCCAGGAATCTAAAAATAACGAAAAGTTTGTTATGACAAAAGAACTTAAAAACGGTTCTTTTCTTGCTGTTACATATAGTACAAATGATATTGACATCAATCTGTTCAGATCATTAGAGAATGATAAGCGGCAAATTTATATTTTGCGTGATGACGAACATTTGGTTGCGTCTCATAATTACACCCCTGAAGTTTTTAAAGAAACAATGGCAATGCTTCCAAATGATACTGATAAAATTAAAACAAACAGTCCTATAATTTTTGGCGATGAAAAAAATCAGCCTATTGCGTATTTAAAATTCAAAGATCCGAAATATTCTATTATTGTTACTACAACTGAAAAAATGGCTCAAAATACCATTATTGAGAACAGAATAAGAATTATTCTGTCTGTACTGGTTGCAATTCTTTCCACAATGCTTGTTATAGGGTTTTATATTTTTTATCTTTATATAAATATAAGACAGTTATTCAAGGCAATTATCGCATTATCTAAAGGTAATTATGAACACCAGATAAGGTTGTATAAGACCTCATTTACACCTTTTGAGCTTGTATTTCTCGTTAATGAATTTAACGAAATGGCATCTGAAATTCACAAATCTTACACCGAACTTGCATATAAAAATAAAGAGTTAAAAGAGTTAAACGAATTTCGCTCAAACCTTATCGATACAGTTTCGCATGAATTAAGAACTCCGCTGACAAGTATTCAGGGTTACACATCAAGACTTATGAGACAGGATATTGTTATTGATGAGGAAACAAAACAAAAATCTCTGCGAATTATAAAAGAACAATCCGAGAGACTTAACCGTCTGATTGAGGATCTTTTGACTATCCCAGATATTGAAGGTATGCGTCTTAGGACAGTAAACGCAGAAATCGATCTCAAGCCGGTTTTTGAACAGGCAGAACTTCTTTTGAGGAAAAAAGACGGACACGAAATTGTTGTGAATTTGAGTCCTGATTTTCCGCAAGTTATAGCTGATAAAGGCAGACTTGAGCAGGTAATGGTAAATTTATACGAAAATGCTGTAAAGTATTCTTATCCTGAAACTCCGATTTTCACGGATACAGAAGTTCAAAATGGTAAAGCAATAATAACTGTAAAAAATAAGTGTGATAAAATCGAACGAGAAAAGCTCGATAGGTTATTTGAAAAATTTATCCGTCTTGATGATGAAATGACCAGAACCACAAGAGGTACCGGCTTGGGTTTGTTTATCGTAAAAGGTTTAATTGAGGCGATGAACGGCACAATAGAACTTGATTCAAATGATGAATACGGATTTATTGCAAAAATTACTCTGAATATGGTCAATGATGATGAGCAATAAATTTATGAAACTCGCAATAGAACAGGCAAGGCAGGTCCAAAATGAAATACCTGTCGGTGCTGTGGTGGTCAAAGACGGTCAAGCAATTGCGCACGCGCATAATACAAAAGAGCAGGACAATGATATAACTTCTCATGCAGAAATTGTTGCATTAAAAAAAACTTCGGAAATTATTGGTAACTGGAGGTTTGAGAACTGCGATATTTATGTAACTTTAGAACCTTGTCCAATGTGTGCGTGGGCGATATTGCAGTCAAGAATAAAAAATATTTATTTTGGGAGTTATGACAGAAAGTATGGTGGTTTTTCGGTTGCCCATCTTGAAAAACTGTCTGAATTTAAACCAAACATATACGGAGGTATATGCGAAAGTGATTGCGATAATTTACTGAAAGATTTCTTTATCAATTTGAGAAAATAATCAGATCGGCAGACATTTACGAACCTCTAAAAACATGTTATAATCTAGTTGTAAATACCCGTTTAAAAAGGAGATAAAATGAGCAATTACGAATTAAATTTGTCTATGGATGAATTAAAAAAGCGTACTAATGAAGACTATCTTGTAACAAAAAAATTTTTAAAACCCGATGCACCGGAGTATCTTGGGCTTGCTGACGGCGATAAGGAAGCACTAAAACACCTAGTCAAAGCGGCGGCTATTTTGGAAAATATTCACATGCAAATTGACTGTAAACACAATTTACCCTTTAAAAAATATCTTGAGGAAGAAATTAAAAAAGGAAATGAACGGGCAAAACTGACAAAAATTTTGTTTGATGCTCAAAAAGGTGTTAACGCCATTGACTCAATGACAACTCCTATCCGCCTTGCAAAAGGGGTAGATGAAAAACTTGGTAAAGGTGTTTATCCTGAAGACCTTTCAAAAGAAGAATTTCATTCTGTATTGACAAGAATGCTTAATGACGGTGAAGTTGATGAAGTTAGGGCTATTCTTACTCAGCGCTCAATGGTTGTTCGTGACGGGGATAAATTAAAGGGTATTGATTATATCGATTATTTCAAAGAAGATTTTTCCCGTATGGCTGATGAACTTGAACTTGCATCAAAAACCTCAACAGATAAGGGATTTAATCAATATTTAAAATTACAGGCTAAGGCATTAAGAAAGGCTGATCCTATGCTTGATGCAAAAGCTGATAAAAAATGGGCAACTTTGCAGGATACCCCGCTTGAATTTACTATTACACGTGAGAATTATGAAGACGAAATGACAGGTACTATTGTTGAAAACGAAAAGTTGTCTGATTTGCTCAGGGCTCATGGTATTTCGCCTATCCCAAAAGATTTTCTCGGAGGCAGAGTCGGGATTATCAACAAAAATGGCACTGAAGCATTGATGGCAATAAAAAAATATCTGCCTGCACTTGCAAAAAATATGCCATTTAATGATGAATACGAACAAACAATAAGTTCAAAAAAAGATGCTAAGCAGACAATGGTTGATGTTGATATGGTTATGGCATCGGGCGATGTCGGGGCATATCGCGGCGGAATTACTCTTGCAGAAAATCTGCCAAACTCTGATAAACTTTCTTTAACTATCGGCGGTGGAAGAAGAAATGTTTATCACAGACAAATTCGTTTTGTGAGTGATATGAAAAAATTTCAGGAACGCCTTGATGCTATTTTAGATAAAAATCAGCAAAAATATTATAACAACGAAGCAGACCACTGGTTCACTATTGGGCATGAAAACGCGCATTCGCTCGGGCCAAAAGATGGCAGTGAAAAGTTAGGCAAATACAGAAACATCATCGAGGAAAACAAAGCAGATATGGGCGCATTGGCCTTTGTTGATTTGCTTACAGAACTTGGTATGTACACAAAAGAACAACGTGACCAGATTTTGCTTACCGCGGTTGTTGATATGTTCGCAAAGTCAAAACCAACAATGTCGCAGGCACACAGAGTAAGAACTGTTATGCAGAATAAATATTTCTTTGATCGGGGTGTATATCAAATCAATAAAGACGACAAAATTCACGTTCATATTGAAAAAGTCGTTCCTACCGCTAAAGAAATGCTTTCTGAAATTATAAGAATCCAAATTGATGGTGATTTTGACAAAGCAGAAAAATATGTAACCAATTTATTTGTCTGGACTCCGGAGATGGATTTGATAGCAAAAAAATTGCAAAAAGTAAATAAAACTCTAAACGGTACACTTGAAACTAAACTTGCAGATAAGTTGCTTGGATTGTAAGTGAAGTAATAATAAAAAGCGGGAAGTTTCAATATTGAAACTTCCCGCTTTTATATATAAGCAAAAATTATCTTCTGCTGTTGATTTTTGCGAGTAATTTAAGTATTTCAACGTAGAGCCAAACTATTGTAACCATAAGTGAGAAAGCCCCGTACCATTCCATGTAATCAGGTGCACGACCTTTAAATTGTTCAATGAAATCGAAATCAACAATTAAGTTAAAAGCTGCAATAGCACAAACAACAACGCTAAAACCGATTCCTATCGGGGAATTAGAAAATATTTGTGGAATGGGTGCATGAAAAAACATCAAAATCCATTGCAGAATATAAATTCCTGCGACCGCAAAAGTTGCAATAAAAATGGTTTTTCTGAATGTATCTGACATGCGGATAAGTTTTGTTGAATAAGCAATGTACATACCAAAAATGGTAAGCATTGTACCGAGCATTGCTTGCGTGACAACACCGGGGTATGCTGCGTTGAACATTGCAGAAATTCCGCCTAAAAACAGACCTTCAAATAGTGCATATATTGATGTTGAGATTGCAAGGAATCTGTTTTTGGGGGCAAAACATACAACAAGGACTGTGATAAGTCCGCCGATTGCACCGACAGTCATCAGCATGTTCGCTTTGTCTGCAAATCCTGTCCCAACAAGATACCATGTGTATAATGCACTCAGAGTCATCAATGCTCCGAGAACAAAAGTTTTGATTAATGTACCTGTTTCGGTCATGGATTTTTCAAGTCCGAGGGAATCAGGACGGTTATCAAGATTATTAAATACATCTTCCCTTAACGTTGGGTTTGGCATAATAAAACCTCCTTTGGTCTGAACCTTTACCGCAGATATTATAGCATATAAGTAAAATTAACTCAATTATACAAAGCAAAATAAAAAGGTACTTTACAAGATTTTTTTTTTAAGATATAATTACAACGCAAGCCGAAATTAATTCGGTTATGAGTAATCCTCAGTAGCTCAATGGCGGAGCATTCGACTGTTAATCGAAGGGTTGCTGGTTCGAGTCCAGCCTGGGGAGTTTTTTCTATTATTAGGGGTTGAATTGGTTTCAACCCCTTTTATAATGCCATTGTATTTTTACAGGACAGATGATTTTGTTCGGGTGAAATGATTATTCTTCGCAATCGCCCTGTGTGTTTGGTTTTTAACGGTTGGTAGTTACCAAAAATAATCATTTCAGAAGTCGGGAAAAGTACCGGAGGAGTCCAAAATTTGAGAATGCATGGACTTTTGGTTGTTTGCTGTAGATTATCAGAGAGATTGAGAATACTACCCCCGGAAGTTTGAGAGGATTCTCAAACTTTTTAATTTTTCGGGGAAAAATTTCAAAACTCACTGATAAAAACTCTCAAATTCTCTGATAATTCATTCTTAAAGTTACTGATACTTTTTGAGATGTTTTGTGTTTAATATTTATCCTAATTTTCTTTTAAATGTCCTGCTTGCAAGTGTTAATGTTATTGTGGCAATTATTATTAGCGGGATTATATTTGCAATTACATCACTTA
>Ga0310690_10001083_pt1 | contig 51041 bp, 73 predicted proteins | sample AusTroGonzalo_MG_2_FD_207661 | JGI IMG/M metagenome (GOLD analysis project Ga0310690, IMG submission 207661) | Bovine rumen microbial communities from tropical cattle in Woodstock, Queensland, Australia - Gonzalo_04 (v2) (version 2) | ecosystem: Host-associated > Mammals > Digestive system >... | reverse complement strand
CAAAGCAGAAGACATTATCAATGTCAACACAACAAATATACCAATTAAAACTATAGACGGCACCAAAGATTTAACAATACTAACCTGACGTAATTTTGCAATGCCACCACCCCGCACTAATTCTGATAAATATTTTTCCTTGGACCTGGGCATTCCCCACGCAGAAGGCGCAAATAAACCACCCCAATCAGGCATATCAGACAATTCCACATACGCTTTACGCGCATCGTGTTCAGTCTGTATAAAAACATCACGAATGATTACTCCATTACGAACAGCAATTAAATAAAAACCACTATCAGCCTGAAAAACACCTAAAAACGATGTGAATTCTGACAAAGAACTCATCACTTCGGCTGCGATAGTAGGCATACCAGCACGCACACCGTCTTTGCCCTCAGACAAACCTATCATAGATTTATATTCGGTCAACAAAGTGTATTTTTTCTTACTTTTTGCAATCAGCTGACGTGCATAAATATATGGCGTAACACCAGGCGTCACGGGCTGCCAAAAAAGGCCCGTTGCAAACTTTTTTTTGTGAACAGTTATTACTTGCTTTGTCAATTCTCTCTCTCGTATAAAAGTATTATAACATAAACATATAAAAAAAATAAAGTCGAAAGTTAAAGTTTAACCGTTATTTTTTTACTTTTTACAATTATAAACTTTCGCATTTATTTTATATGTATTTTTTGGTCCAAATACCGCACCATCGTTTTCAACAACATCTTGTTTTGAAATATAGTAAGTATCACCAAAACCATTCTCTTCAACGATTCTTTTTTCTACAAAATCAATCGCGCTTTGTTCAGAATAACCAGAAAAATCAGATTTAATTTCATATAAAAATTCACAATCTTGTGGTTCGTAATTTAATTTTACTAATCCTGATTTTTCTTTTACATCATTTGAAGACGATGAACATGATAATAATACACTGCAAAAGCAAACTAATATAAATTTTTTCATTTCTTTTTCTCCTTTTGTTCAATAATTTCATAATTTGATTCATCACTAAACAATTTTCGTAGCACAAGATTATTTAACGCATGCGATCCTTTGACGGATTCCAATGTTCCAAAAACAAATCCGCCACTTGTGAACATATCACCAACCGCGTCTATTATTTTATGACGAACAAATTCATCAGGATATAGTAATTTATTCAAAGTTCCATCCCCGTCATTATTCAACGCAATTATATTATGTTCATTTGCACCACGCGCCATACCGTGAGCCTTTAACCATTCCCATTCAGAATATTTTCCGAACGTTCTGGATTTTGAAATATTTTTTACAAAATTATCAACAGATTTTTTTGTTCCGTCTAATAAACAAGAAAACGACTGCGTCCCTATGATTTTATCAGGATAAATCAACATAGCGTCTATCTTTAATCCGTCACTATTTGGGGATAATTTAACATAACCGTTTCCTTTTCTAAATATCGTGTGGTTTAAAATAAACATCTTTATTCTTTTTAAAAATGGTAAATCTTTTATCAATTCGTTACGATGCGCCACCACGGTCTTTTTCACTATGATTTTTTTCATAGTATTTTGTTTATCAGCAACAGATTTTATCATATTGTAAAATTCATATGCACTGCCATCTAAAATAGGCGTTTCATGTCCATTTATTTCAATAACTGCACTGTCAATACCATTTAAAAACAGCGCCGCCATAAAATGTTCAACGGTTTGCACGTGTGCCCCATTCATATTACCAATCGTAGTATTACGCATCTTGGTTTCGCCGACATTATCAAACGTTGCTGGTATCAGTGGCGAACCTTTTATGTCAGTCCTTTTAAAAAATATACCTGATTTTTTGGACGGCAAAACAACCATATCCACAGGCAATCCTGAATGAATCCCAACCCCAGAAATTTTAATTTTTTTCGTTATCGTTGTCATTTATCCTCTCCCTTAGCCAATCATAGAAAGAATTTTCTATCTCGGTGTTTAATTTTGAAAACTCTATTTGTTTTTGCGCCCATTTTGGTAAACGCACCCAATCTTTTTCAGTAGTCAATAACTTCGCTTTCTTTGATTTAGCAATTTCGATTAAATCTTTGATATCACCTTCGCTGTATTGATAATGATCCGGAAAAGTATATTTTTCAATAATATTGACCGGCACACTTTTGAAAAATTTTTCAGGGTACCCAATCCCAGCAAACGCAACAACTGGCGTGTCTTTGTCATACGGACAAATTTCGCTGTTTTTTGCAAAAAACACAGGCATTCCAACCGGTAATGTAAAATCAAGCGCCGTCTTTTCACGCTTTATCACGATGACCGCATCAGCGCGTTGCACAGCAGATTTTGGTTCCCGCAATGGACCCGCTGGTAAAATAAAACCGTTTCCAAAGCCAATAGATTGGTCAAAAACTAAAACAGAGATATCTTTTTTTATAGAAGAATTTTGAAACCCATCATCCATTATTATTGGTGTATTTGATTTTTGTTTATTTAATAAAATCAAATTACTTTTTCTGTCACCAACATGAACTAAAATTCCATCACCAGATAACATTTTTGCCTCATCACCAATAAAATCGGTATCTTTTGTTTTTTTATACCCACGCATAACAACAGGGGCGTCAAAAAATTTAGCAACATTTCTGACTATCGGCGTTTTACCAACCCCGCCAGCTAATATATTTCCAAAACAAATAACAGGACGGCGCGATTTATATTGACGCAATTTACGCAATTTAAATACAGCCGATGAAATTGCATAATACCCGCATGACAACGGCCATAATATATATGAAACGATATTTTTCTTTAAAAACCAATTTGGCGTTTTCATTCTTCGAAATTATCCGGTGTTAAATCTTGTTCTACTTTGAAATCAGTGAATCTTTTGTCTAAATCATATGCCTGTTTTACCATTAAATCTTCTAAATTCTTACGAATACTTTCAAATTCAGTCGTTTTTGTTTTTGCATCAATAAATATAGGATCACCAACAACGCCAGCAATTATAGAAAAAGGTTTTGCCAATAAATATCTGTCCCACCTGTTTAAAAACCAAGGTCGCGAACAAGAATAACACACAGGTATTATTGGCGCACCCGTCATTTTAGCAAAATACAACGCCCCATCATGAAACCGCATAGATGGTCCATGTGGCCCATCTGGGGAAAAGGCTAAACAATTTTTTCCACTGCGCAAAGCAGAAACCCCCTTGCGTAAAACGGACACACCACCATCTCGTGATGACCCATAAATAGTTTTCAAGCCAAACAATTTTTCCATACGCGCAATCGCACGCCCGTCTTTGCGACTGTCCGCTATGATATACCCACGAACCCGTGCCAAAGATATAACAGGCGATAACATCATGGTCCGCCCATGCCAAAACACAAAAATAGCCGGCTTTTTAGCATATTCATGCAATGTATCCATACCAGATATTTCTTTTTTAGATGTGAAATAAACGAACCAAATCAAAATATAATAAATCAGCGCAGCAATCCATTGAATGACGCCCCAGCCATAAAAAATCCTAAAAAAATCTTTTATCTTTCGTTTATGCGATTTTTTCATTGAAACGCTCCACGGGAAAGATTCTAGCAATAAAAAAAATACAATGCAAGCCAAGCATAAAAAAGCACAAAATAAGATTAAAAACTTTTTCATTTGACAACTTGACAAAAAGAGATATAATTAACATCAATCATCGCGGGATAGAGCAGTCCGGTAGCTCGTCAGGCTCATAACCTGAAGGTCGGTGGTTCAAATCCATCTCCCGCAACCAGTTAAATAAAAAATGTGTCCAAAGCGGCACATTTTTTGTTTAATTTATTGTGGATTGTTGGTTTGTGCCATGCAACGAAGTTGCTTGGTTCACAACAAGTAGATTTTGGAAGCCTGCGCGCCAAAATCGTCACGGTTGCCCCGCAGCCGACATATGCAATATGTCGAGCGAGGGAAATCCATCTCCCGCAACCAGAGTTTCAAAACTTGCCCCATTGGGCAAGTTTTTATTTGTTTCTTAATACTTTCGTAAAGTTCGAAAGTAAAAAAACAAAAAGTGGCAATTTTTCATTACTTTTGAACTAGTTAAAAATATTATTTTAAATTTGTATGGCTTTTTAACAAAACCAACCTTTTTGCTGTATCAACCGCATTGGTAAACAAAACACCAACACCACCGTGTAATTCCCATTCGTTTATATTTTCCTGTCTGTCATCAACTAATATATCTTTGTTATTTGGATGTATTAATTCGCCCTTGGGACCATCACAAATAATCACATGTTTTGCATCAAAAAATTTATTTAAATGTTTTGTTATCCATTTGTGTTTCTCATTTGCAACAAAATCTACATATTTTTGACCACCAACAAACTTTTTTGCCCCGGGTGTTTTACTAAGCACAAAAATTTCCCCAATATCAAACGCGGTCGTTAACAAATACTCAGTATTCGGCATCACCGGAATATCACGCCAAAAATTAGGTTGTTTTTCTATTTCGTGCCAAAATACTTCCTTTGCAGCGCGTTTTTCTGGCGATAAATCTTCACTTGGATGATTCAAATCTTTATCGTTTGGACGCATAGCATCAAAATACGCCAATACCCCGTCCATATCAAAATATATTTTCATATATTTAACCTTTGGTTATTTTTATATACTACAAAACATTCGTTATAAATCAACAAAAATCCGCAGCCAATAAAGCAAAGCGAAATAAATCCATCTCCCGCAACCAAAGTTTCAAAACTTGCCCATCGTGGCAAGTTTTCTTTTGTTTTGCAATACTTTCACCGAGTTCGAAAGTTAGAGTTTAGAAAATTACGATTTTTCATTACTTTTGAACTCTTTGTGGTATAATTCTCATAAAAAGGGTCATAATATGGAAATAAAAATTAGAAACGCAATTCCCGAGGATGCAAAAGCAATTCAACAAATTATTGCTGTTGGTTATAGACGTTCTTTTGCTGAACTTCATACAAAAGAGTATTTAGAAAATAAAATTCAAGAATACCTAAGTCCCGCCAGAATAGAAAAAATGGCGAATATAATTCGTGATAAAAATGCTATAAATATAGTCGCAGAAAATGCAAATGGTAAAGTTGTGGGGTCTGTCGGTGGCATGAAAGACGAAGACGGAAATTATCAGTTAATAGCATTATATGTAGATGAATCCGTTATTGGTGATATAAAATTTGCACTAAGTTTGGTTAAAGAATTTTCACAACGTGTTAAAAATAATGGTGCAAACAAGTTTACCACAGGAACATTGACCGGAAGTCGTGTGTGTAAATTGTATGAATTGTTAGGTGGTAAAAAAATAAAAGAATTTATAAATCATAAACGTGATAATGTGTCGGAAACAGAATTTGAATTTGACGTAAATAGATTCATTTAATCATAATTTCTCTTTCAATTATTTTTGAATTTCTGTCCTGATTTGCATTAAAACTTTGCCTATGCGATTCATACCGGAACCTATACCAAATCCGCATTTATAACACACAGGACACGATTTTATCAATATTGCATCACCAGTTGATTTTAATAATTCAGCGGCATCAGGATTTTGTTTAAATTTAGCGCGTAAAGCCTTTTCCATAATATCAAATTTAATTTTATCAAAATCTTTTCTGCGATTTATTTTATATTCTGGCGTCTTGGTAAGCAACCGTGCATCATCAGGATTTTTTAGTTCCATAATTGTGTTAAATCTTTTGTCCGACGCATAAAATTTCATTGCCTGATAATAATGTTCAACCGTTGGGAAAACATATTCTTGTCCGTCAACAGTCATTTTAATTGGATGCGCAGACAGCGGCGACAAAAAATAATACTTTCCAATTGGCTGACAAAATCTAATTTCTTTTGGCATACAATAAACCTTTTGTATAAACCTAACACTCAAATACTATGCATTTTTAATAATTTTCAAAACCGGCACACATCCAAACAAATATATTTTATAATATTTTGAATCTTTAGACGTAATGCGCAAAATTGGCACCCCAAACAACTTTAACACATAAACATCACGATAAGAATCTTTGTCTAATTTGATATCATAGCGTTTCATATAAGCGATTACATGTTTTAATAACACTTCATCATCCATATGAGGATAAATAAAACACAAATCACATACACGTGACATTGCGCTTTTTTTGATAAATGGGACCCCAGCAACCAATACAGGGCGCGGATCATCATACATATCAGTATTGTGCGCGTCCAATATAACATTCATTTTAAAACCGTGACGCAATACTATATTAGTCAGCGCAACCTCGTATTTTAACACCAGATGCATTTTATTCGGAATATGCGTTATGCTACGAATAAAGTTTTCAAAAAATTCACTGGTAAAAATCTTTTTATCAAAACCAACAAACCAAGACTGAATATGCAACGGGGTATATCCGTCATAATTAGACGACATTCCAATCATATCAGCGCCTGATTTTTCTTGTTTTGTAATAATCGGTTCTAAATCATTAAATGGACCAAACACAGAATCATTTACAAAATAAACCCAATCATATTTGTTTAATATTTTTTTATCGTGCGCCCATGCAAAAGCCCGCTTATATGAACCAAAATCATATTCACCATGACGCGCAGCAGATGCATGTAAAACATTCGATATTTTTGATATCTTGTTTATTTCTGTATCATCAATATCATTGTCCATAAAAAAAACTATATCACCCAGTTTTGACAAAGCATTGACATAATAAACCAACGTATCATCAATAACATTGTCACGATCAAATCCAGCAAATAAAAACAAACGTTTTGTTTTAGGCATCAATAAACCCTTTTGTGATTTTATTCTTTCATTTTGTAATAAAAACATTTTAAATACAACTATTTTTTAGCACCACAACCTAGGCAAACAAAAACGCACCTAAAACGGTGCGTTTTTGTTCAAAACGACAACTTTAATGTTTTACTTTGATTTTTTCTTTAACAATTTTTTTAGTATTGCAAATATACCAACAAAACATACAAAATACAAAGCAAACATATACCATTTAACATGCAGTGTTTTCCAATAATCTAATACACCGGCTTTTTCAGGCATAACAGAAAATTCAACCTTTTGTCCCGCTTTCATATCCATTGTATATTTGTATGGCTTGTCATGCGATACAATGACTGGCTCAGCCAAAACCAAAGCGCCATCAACAACCAGATTTTTATAAACAACATAAACTGGGATGCGTCTATTATCCAATCTTACATCCGGCCCCATCAACCTTATAATCATTTTACCATTTCTCACAGCCTGCACGGACCATGTTACGTTTTGTTTAATGTCGCTTAAACTACCAGAACTTGTTATGCAATCTTCACACCATGTTGGTTTTGTTATATTCGCTTCTTCTGACGATACAACCATGCTCGGTTTGTTGCTTACACCAAAAACGTCAGTACGAAAAACATCATTCGATAAATTTTTGCGAAAAGTACGCGTATCCGTTGATAAAAACAAAGCCGCCAAGGAACAAATTAACACAACTAAAAATTTTTTCATTTTATTACCTCTTGTAAATACTCTACGGATGAGTATAGCATCTTATTTTTAAAGTTCAATAAATTTTTCATTGATTTTCGGGCACGTTTATGATATAATGTTTAACATTGATGGACGACGTTTGTCGGCCATTTTTTATTTGCTCGCTGTCAAATTCAGCGGGCTTTTTGTTATAACAAAAGGAGAAAAACAAATGCCAAAAATATCATACATGGGGAACGGATCAACAACTGAATTTAATTTCAATTTCCCATATTATGAAAATACCGACATCATCGTAACTAAAAACAATCAAACAGCCACAGATTTCACAGTAATTGGAACGTCTGGGGGTGAAAATGCAGATATTCCATACATTGGTGGCAAAGTCGTTTTTGATGTTGCGCCAACCGCCTTGGATTCAGTTACTATCAAACGTCAATTACCTTTGACGCGTATTATTGATTATCAACCAACAGAAAAGATAAACCCAACATTGTTAAATCAAGATATGAATTATGAAATTGAAGTATTGAAAGACATGTATACTGAATTGGATGATTTTTATTCAAAATATGCACGGATTATAAACCAAGAAGAAACAGAAACCCTGCTGGCACGCATAGAAGAAATCAGCAACGAAATAGCCGATAGCAATGAATCTATAAATGATTTAAACCAAAAAATCGCTGACGGGCAAATAATGTCAAAAGACTTGTTTTTTTCATATACCAGTAATTGCCTAACAAATATTTCACAAGATATAAAACTTGAATTGAATAATGGTACACTTATATTAAAATCAGGTTCAAAGGTATATGTGCCCAACGGAGATGGCGTATTTGACACAGTAACAACCACACAAGATTTATCAATAACTATAAGCGGCGACGGACAAAAATTTATATATAAAAACCCCGGTAACTATATAAATTATCAGGCGATTACAACATCTGTATCTGGAACAACAGATTCTTTGTCCGGCACCCCCTGGCATTTATGGTACGATACAACAAACAATGTTATAAACAGATACGGGGCTGATGGAACCACTGCCATGCCGGGTCAATCATTACCTATTGCCATTGTGACAGTATCAAGTGGTGCAATATCGTCAATAGACCAAGTATTTAATGGTTTTGGGTATATCGGTTCTTCTGTTTTTGTGTTGCCGGGGGTAAAAGGTTTAGCACCAGATGGCTGGAATGCAGATGGAACATTGAAAAATCAGGTTTGTTCAAATTCTATTGTCCGTGTAACAAACAATTTAACTAGCTCTAGAGGTTATACGTGTGGCATAGGTACAAGTGGAACAATTATAACGTTTTTTGATCCTACAGTATATGTTCAAGAAGATTATCCAGATGGTCCTGATTCTCGGTGTTGGTATAGACCATCTGAAAACAAAATATATAATACACAGACATCAGCTGGAGCGCAAACACAAAGTTTCGGTGCGGTATCGTTTTATATAAAAACTTCTGGTGGTAAAATAGCATCTCTAACACCAAAGACAGCATTCCACGCAGTTGATTATAATGATTTGTCCACTGTTGCATTGTCTGGTGCTTATAACGATTTAATTGGGAAACCGACAGATTTGTTTGACGTAAAATGGTCAGACCATTTGTTAAGCAATACAAGTTGGTTAAGGGCGGATAATTTCTCTTGGAACTCTGGTGTCACATATTCAGTGGCATACAACCATTTAGTTGCAGATATTGCTGGTAAAACGCTACAAAGCGAAACAATCAGTGGAACAACTGTGCAATTCTACTTGGCAAATGATGGACACAAGATATGTCCTGCAAGTGAAGAAAGCAACGTTTTGGCAATCTACAATGCGACAGGTGTTGCGTGGTATTATATCATAGATTCTGCAAATACAAGATTCAAGTTGCCGAGAACAAAGTTTGGGTTTACTGGTATAAGAAATGGCGTTGGTGGTTATGTTGAAGCAGGGTTACCGAATGTTACGGCAAAAGTGCAATTTACTGGTGATACAAATGCAGTCGCTGGCGGTGGAGCGGCTTATGCAACCGATGATTCTAGATATCACGACCAAGGTAGTGGTGGTACAATTTATAGTCCCTCGTCTGTTTTGATTGATGCAAGCGAACAAAACGCAATCTATGGCAACAGCGACACCGTTCAGCCACCTGCAACAGAAATGTATCTGTATTTCTATGTAGGAAACTTCACACAGACAGCACTGGAAAACACAGCAGGTTTAAATGCAAGTTTGTTTAATGGAAAAGCCGACGTGAATTTACTGAACACCACAAACAACGTTGACTTTGTGATTGAAAGCCAAGAACCGACAGCAGAAAATGATTATACGTGGTATAGAAAATACCGTTCGGGCTGGGTTGAACAAGGGGGGATATCTATTGCTATAGCCGATTACGAAACAGCAACAATAACCCTACCAGTTGCAATGTCAAATATAAATTATACACTGACATTTGGCAATGGCTGGGATGGCACGAATGATGATGGAGCATATATTGGAGCATATTGCGAAAGATTACCAAACAGAACAACAACAAGTTTTCAACTGTATGGTCGTGGCGGAACACAAAGAAAGATTTCGTTTGTTGTATCAGGTAAAGCAGCATAAAGGAGCAAATCATGAACGAAGAATTTTACATAGGTCAGATTTTTGAAGATAAATACCCACCAATGGCTGCGGTCTGGTGTAATGCTAACAATGCACAGATACAAGAAATCGACCCGATAGACAAAGAAGTTGAAGAAACGTATATTGAGGTAATTCAACAGGAACAAGAAGTCGTTGTGCCTGCGGTTACACACGAAGAAATTATACCTGCTGAATACGATGAAGATGGCAATATTGTCAAAGAAGAAGAAACGGTGGTCGTTGTAGACGAACCAGAACATACAGAGATAATTACCGTTGATGTGCCAGAAGAAAGAACGCACACGGTTGAAAAAACGTTTCACAGATATGAAATTCAGGCAATACCAGAACCAACAGAAGAAGAAATCAAAAAACACCGTATTGCTGAATTAAAAGCAGAATTAGATACAATGGATTATAAAATTATTAAATGTATTGAATATCAACTGGCTGGATTAGATTTACCATATGATATTGCTGAATTGCATGCACAAAGACAGGCAATACGTAATGAAATAAACGAATTAGAAGAACAATAATAGTATGAGCAATAAAATACAATGCCCAATAGAAAGGTTTTATGCTGAGTATGATTTCCTTTCTAAGAAAGGAAAAATTATGAAAAAAATAAAAAAAGAACAAAGTATCTGGAAAAGTTTATGGGAACAGTATAAAGCGGAATGGAAAAGACTTTGGAATGAATACAAAACTTTGATTATTCCGTTTATTACAGGAACAGCAAAATATGCTTGGCATTTGATATATGGTCTTTGTGAAATGGTAATCAAAGGTCTATATTATACTGGGAAAGGTTTAATTGAAAAACTAATAGAGAGAATAAAGAAAGCATAAAATGTATAAAATAACTTGGAATTCTTCAAAAGGAATATATATGCTGTGGGGGGCGATTGTATCATTTACTCAGCAGATACACACAGCTATGTTAGGTTTATTGCTTTGTATAATGATAGACACTATAACTGGTTTTATTGCTGCTCCCTATCGGGGACAAATGCGAGAGAGTTCCAAGTTATCTCATGTTGTAGTAAAAATAACAACTTATTTTATATCAGCGATTTCATTACATATTACAGAGATGTTGATATTGCCCACATATTTTTCTGGGTCTTTGGAATTGGCAAGAATGGCATTCACAGTGTTTAGTGCATTAGAAGTATATAGTATTTGTGAAAATCTGCGTGATATAACTGGCTTGCGTGCATTTGATATTTTAACAATGAATTTTAAGAAAAAGATTGAAGAAAAAACTGGTGTAGAAATACCTAAGGAAAAAGAATGCGAAAAATAGATTTTTAAGGAGCAGGAGCCATGAAAAAATGGAAAAAGTTATATAGCACAAGTGATACATTTGTTTGTCCATATTGCTATAAGACTTTTCCTATTTCGGAAGGCAGTCTTGACCATATACTTCCGTTTAATCGTGGTGGCAAGACAATACCTGAAAATTTAGTTATATGCTGTAAGAAAGACAACAATAAAAAAGGGATGCTTACGCAAGAAGAATATAAATTATGGTCATTATTGGACAATGTTCGTAATGGCAATAAGGATGGAAATTTGATAAAAAAATTAGAATATGTTATGTATATATTAGAAAATAGGATTTATAAAGGAAGAATATAAAAAATGAGCAAAAAAGTAATAATTTTTATATTATTTGTATTGTTTGGATGTGTCCCTATTCAGAAACCGACACAATCCATTATAAATTATACAGATAATAGTCAAACGATACAAGTAGTAGGGGATAGCAATCAGATGTCGGCTACAACCGACGTACAAGCGCAGCAGACATCAACTCCGAAACAGACGACAGAAAATACCACGAAAGATAGCATGTGGATATTCTGGTTGATTATTGTGTGTGCATTGGTTGGTGGTGGTTATCTGTATTATTGGTATCGAAAGAAAAGGATTATATAATGCATGAGATAATTAAACGCTATGAATCGTTTCATCCGTTGGCATATTATTGCCCTGCTCACAAACTTACGATTGGCTATGGCACGACAGTATATCCTGATGGAACACCTGTTAAAAAAGGCGATATGATAACAGAAAAGAAAGCGCAAGAATATCTTGAAGATTATATTGAAAAGAATATTAAGCCAATATATAAACGTATTCCGTATGGATTGACAGACAATCAGGAACGTGCGCTGGAAAGTTTAATATATAATATTGGTGCTGGTGCATTCTTGCGTTCAAAATTGTTTGTGGCAATAAAAGAAAAGAATTATGCCGAAATATGCCGACAATGGGATTTTGGATTCAAACAGAATTTGAAAGGTTTGTTCAAAAGACGGACAGAAGAGTTGTATCTTTTTATGAAAGGTATATAATATAAAAAACCAAAGGAAAGAAAGAAATGAATGATGATGCTTTAACAAGAAATGGACAGGGTGAATTGGCTGTTCGCACAGTATCGACATCAGGGGATAATTACGTTGATAAAAACGATGTATATACCCGTGATAATGATGGTAAATTATGCATTCGCACAGTTGGAAACGGTGGCGGTGGTGGCGGTGTCACATCTGTAAATGGTAAAACAGGCGACGTTGTATTAGATGCCGAAGATGTTAATGCAATTCCACAACTAACAGAATTGCCAGAAGCAAGTGCTGATTTGGTTGGTAAAATAGTTCAGTACGTAGGCACAGATGTTAGCGAAGGTGGGGAGTATTTTACCGATTGCTTTTACAAATGCTATACTAATGGTGAAGATTATTGGTGGGATATTTGCAAAGTTCAAAGTGATTTTCAAAATATTCCACAGTTTAATGAGATAAATAGCTTAGTGCCAGATGAAAATGACTGGATGCGTCTTAATTATTCTACAACGTGTTATGGAATGATTTTTCAATATTCTGGACAGGATATAGATGAAGCGCCAATAACAGGCAATATTATATCGTATAGCGAAACAATATCTGATGTTCAATTAGATGTTGATACATTTGTAGCGTATGAAACACCATTTACACATCCAACAGATAGTATAGCACCATATCTTTTTGATTATTATGATGGTGTTTGGTCTGTTAGTGGAGTATCACTCAAATTATCAGATTTGACGAATTTTGGTATTACATATACAGGAACGCCGTCTGATGGCGATTCTATTGAAGTACAGATAACCAGCGGAAGTGCAGCATATAAATCTGGATATTTTTATCAAGTAACTAGTGATGTTGTTACTGCTAAATGCACAATAGCGCAAACAACGGGGGCTACACTGTCAGATTTGGCAATTGATACAGATGTGTTGTGGGCTGCTGATATTGCATTAACACGCGGGTTGTATAATTTTGAATATTTGGGCGCTTCTAACTGGCAAGCACCAGACGAATCAATCATACCACAGATAGCATTGCAAGATATATACGGTATTACATTTTCTGGAACGCCAAGTGTAGGCGATGTAATTACTATCACAACGATAGTACCTTGGAAGGAACTTTATGTATATAATCAGATTAACGTTCAACCAACATTAACAGTTCCAGACACAATGCCAACATTGGTGGCGGCAGATTGGTCGTCTAATACACAGACTATAAGCGTAACTGGTGTTACGGCGAATAATATTGTGTTTGTAAGCCCTGCGCCAAGTAGTGCGGCAGAATACGCACAATGTGGTATTATTTGCACAGCGCAAGCAACGGATAGTTTGACATTTACTTGCACAGCAACACCAACAAACGATTTAACAGTTAATGTAGTTATAATGTAAGGAGTGTGATATGGCTATAATGAATACAGTTATTTCTGGTGGTGGTACAACCCCTACTGGGACAAAACAAATAACCACGAACGGCACACACGATGTCGCTGCGTATGAATATGCAGATGTTCAAGTGCCAACAACAGCGCCTGAATTATATCGAGTGTTTCGTATAAATAATGGTAAGATTGAAAATAGCATATCTACACCATTTTTGCCGTTGCCAAGTACAGCAACAGATATTGGTGATTATTGTCTGACTTATTGTTATAATAATACACCATCTTCTGTGTTATCTGGCGCAATAGATTTAAGTTCATTAACAACTATTTCTGGTAATTATGCGTGTTACTGTATGTTTCGAGTTTGCACTGGGTTAACAAGTGTAGATTTAAGTTCTGTTGTGACGTTGTCGGGAACGGCTGCCTGTTCAAATATGTTTGCTCAATGCAGTGGAATAACCACCGTAGATTTGGGAAATCTAACAACAATTTCAGCGCAAAATGCCTGTAATAATATGTTCTATGGTTGCGCTGGATTAACAAGTGTTAATTTAAGTTCGTTAACTACCATTTCTGGTAGTTATTGCTGTCAAAATATGTTTCAATATTGTGCTAATTTAACAAGTATTGATTTGAGTGCGTTGACAGCCATTTCTGATACTTCATCTTGCGCTAATATGTTTCAATATTGTACAAGTTTAGCCAGTGTAGATTTAAGTAATTTAACATCTGTGGGCGGTACTAATGTTTGTAATAGTATGTTTAGTGGGTGTACAAGTTTAATAAATATGGATTTAAGTTCAATAACTTCTATGACTGGTTCTGGTGGTTTCTCCTATATGTTTAATGGGTGTTCTAGTCTAAAAAGTGTGAATTTTAATGGATTAAATAATATAACAGCCCAATTTGCTGGTCAGGCTGCTTTTGCGCCATTCAAACAATGCAATGTATTAGAATCAATAACTTTTGGTGGATTAAAAGCATCAACTTTTTCATCTCGCACAAACCAATTCCAATATTTGTTTGATAGCGACACAGGTAGGAATGCCCCAAATGGATGTACGGTTCACTTCCCATCTAATTTTGACCCGTCTGACCCAGACCATACGTTCGATGCTTCAACGTTAACTGGCTACCCTACATTTAATGGAAATGCAAGTTATATCCACGTAGCGTTTGATTTGCCGGCAACGGAGAGTTAATATGAAAGAGACTTGGAAAGATATTGCTGGCTATGAAGGGCTTTATCAAGTATCAAACTTTGGTAGAGTAAAAAGCCTGTCAAAATATTGTGGACACAGACCTACAGAAGAAAGATTGTGTTCACAACACCTTCTTCGTGGGTATAAAAGAGTTACTTTATGCAAAAACAATATCTTAAAGCACAAACAGGTTCACAGATTAGTAGCAGAAACATTTATACCAAATCCTGAGAACAAACCACAGGTTAATCATATTAACGGCATTAAAGATGATAACCGTATGGAGAATTTAGAATGGGTTAGTGTAAATGAAAATCTAAACCATGCATTAAATATATTAAAGAAAACAGCAGCAAAGCCAGCAAAAAAGGTTGTTCAAATAAAAAACAATATAATTGTTGCAATCTTTGGTTCTGTTTCCGAAGCAAAAAAGAAAACCTTTATAAATAACATATCTGGCTGTTGTCGTGGGGTATTAAAAACAGCAGGTGGTTATAAATGGAAATATAAAGAATAAAGGTGGTAATGATGTGTCAACAACGTGCAGGCAGGCGATAACACAATGGAAATCACACAAGCATCGTTGTCGGGCTTGGAATTAGAGGCAAAGTACAAAAAGCAACCGTAATGTATCACAATGAAACGCAATTACAGAAACAAGTAGTGCAGTGGTTGAAACTGAAAGGGTTCATGTACACAACCACTGGTGCAGGCTTGATAAAAAGCCGTAATACGCAGATGATAATGACCGCCAGTGGTTATTATAAGGGCTGTGGTGATTTAATGGTATTTATACCGAATGGATGTCTGCATTTAGAATTGAAACGCCCAGCGCAGTATAAATGGTCAGAAAAGACGAATAAAATGATAAAATGTTCTGATGGTGGGAAGCAATCTGGATCGCAGAAAGAATTTCAAGAAAAGATAGAAAAGATAGCGGGACATCATTATTTGGTGGCCGATAATCTTGATGACATCATAAAATACATTGAAAACAACAAAATATTGCCCATGTAGTGGCTTTTTGTATAAAAAATGAATAGTTTATCGTCTTTGTGATAAAAACGCCTGTGTGGGCAAATTTTAACGACTTGACATTTATAAAAATATACTTTAATATATCCGTTGAAAAAGCATTGCTCCAAATCAATAGTTTTTTTCATTGAAGGTCTCCTATACTTCACATCCCCGATTTATGTCGGGGATATTTTTTTGTTGATTTTTGAAAAAATATGGTTATAATGATAGGTGTGATGATTGCGGCGTCAAAGAGTTTTGGGGAGAACCCAAATCAAATACCCTAGAATACCGCAATTATTCTAGGGTATATTATTAAAGAAAGGAGAAAAGAGATGGAACGAAAACCACTCACAAAAAACACAGTTCAGGTTACTGTTGAAAAACCAACATCTAATAATTGGTCTGATATTTTAACATATTTGGCAAAGATTATAGATCCAAAAGAAATTCCAAATTATACAACTTTGATAGGTTTGGCATCATATAGCAGGTCAAATAATGGACTAACCCCGAAGCAAACCAAAATTGCAGAAGATTTGGTTCGTTATGCAAAAGATAGGGGGTTGTTATGAGCGGAAAAGCATTTTGGATATTTGAAAACATGAAAGAAGCCGTTGATATACTGCCCGAAAGATTGCGTGGAAGTTGCTGGAAAATGATTATTGATTATGCTTTCGGTGACGATTGCGTTGCAGAAAAATGCAAAAATAAGCAAATTGAACGCACATTTAAAACCATCAAGCCGTTCATTAGATTACGTGGTATTGCAGGTAGTCAAAATGGAAAATCCAATAATCCTACGGGTTTGGCGAAGAATACTGAACCTAATATAGGGGCTAATATAGGGGCTAATATAGGGGCTAATATAGGGGCTAAACCTTATATAACAGAAACAGAAACAGAAACAGAAACAGAAAGAGAGAGTATAGAGAGAAAAGACCGAAAAGAAGTTCGTGGTGCATTTATACCCCCTACCCTTGATGATTTTTTAATATGGGCAAAGAATATGGATGATTCCGCAGGTGTTGGTGGGTTTGAATGTTCTAAACAGCAGGCTATTGAATTTTGGAATCATTACAATTCACAGGATTGGAAAAAGGGAAATGGATTGCCAATTACAAATTTAAGGTCGGCATTTATTTCATGGACAAAGAAAGATGACAGGTTTCAACAAATAAAATAATGCTTGATTTTTAATTTGAATTGTAATAATATATAAAACAGGATTGAGAACGATATTTATGGGGCTTTTATAAGTCTCAATCCTAAACAAACAAAAGCCCCACCAAATTTGAAAGAAAAGGATTGAGCATGTTGCATACAAAAGTTTTATGTGAATTTCCAATAAAATTTCTGCAAGACAAGTTGTATGGGGTTTGTACAAATGATTTAATTGTTATTGCCTGTGATTCAGGATGTGGAAAATCTACAGTTTCAAGATTATTGACCCGAAGTGCCAGAGATAGTGATTGTCCCGTGGTATTATATTCCTTGGAAAACGCACCAGGAACATTTGTGACCGAAGAAGTCATGATTGAATATGGAAAAGATACTGGCGAATGGATGGATAGCAGAAAGTTTGAGATAATGCATTCATTAGACCCAGAAAAGTATAAAAAATACCGCCAAATCGTTTTTGAAAAATCTCAAAGGAAATCAAAAGATGGATTGCCATTATTAGTATTTCATGAGCAAGTGGCAAAAGGCGATTGGACTGTTGATAAACTGATAAAATCAATGAAATCCGAAATTGATATGGGGTATAAATTGTTCATAATCGACCATTTGGATGTTTTGGTGCAAAATGATGAACTAAGAGATACAAAAAAGGCTATGGATGAACTTTGGAACTTGGTTCAAGAGAAAGAATTGTGCATAATTACATTTTCTCAAATTGTTAAAGGGTGTCAAGCATTATGTCCATCGTATGATGATTTGCGTGGTAGCAAATCAAAAGTTTATAAATCTACGATAATTATTACACTAGGAAGGCATGAATACGGATATTATAATCCACCTATTAAATTTCCAGATGCAAAACCGACATATATACGAATTGCAAAATCTAGAAGCACATCAACCGCCTGTGCAATATGTTATTATGACAACGGTAAATATTTAGATGAATATACAGATGTTTTATGTGATACAACAGGAAATTTTATAGATGGGATGACAAGGGATAAATTACGCACATTCAAACATCAACAAATACAAAAGGGAAATAGATGGTAAACAATAAAGTTTCTGCATGGAAATGGTTAAAATCCGAACTTACCAAGATTCAAGACAAGGATTTATATCTTGGAATGATAGCAGGATTTAGAAAACGTGCCATAAATGATTGGGGGTATGATCCTGAAACAGGTACACCTATGGAATCAAATCAGATTGAACTTGATGATTGGGAAAAAGAATTTGTTGAAGATATTCAAAAAAGCCAAGAATATGAAATCGATACCAGAGAAGAAAAACGCAAACAAACAGTGAAAGAAGCACATGCACGTATGATGGCTTTTATCAAACGTGGTGGGCAATTATCCGACATCCCAGAAGATATATGCACTGACACAATAAAACGCCTGTATCACGATTGTTTGCTCGAATATGGCGATAATTTACTGGCAGAAGCAGATATAGTACTTGGAGTAGCAAAATGATAATTACACTGGGCGATGCATTAAAAGAACTTATGAAAGATATAAAACAAAGGAGAGAACACAATGAATCTATTATCATGCACAGAAAGACCGATTTTAGACGTGCTGACACGAATTTATCGAAAAAACGGTAAATATATCCAAACCACAAAAATATACAAACCAAGGGGCAAATAAATGAAAAATACACTGGGCGATGCATTAAAAGAACTTATGAAAGATATAAAACAAGGCTCAAGTGCAAATAATGTATCTTAATTATTGACTTTTTGTTTTAATATAAATATAATAAAGACAAAATAATATTTTTGATGATAAATAATAGTATGAAAAGAAATTATGCAGTTTTATTGAGAATATATCCAAACCAAGAACAACAACTTGGTATCAATAAAACCATAGGTTGTTGTAGGTTTCTTTATAATCATATGTTAGCAGAAAGAAAACAAGTATTTGAAGAGCATAAAGAAAATAAAGAAGAAATATATGGTTGGAAATATAAAACTGAAAAACAATATAAACAAGAATATGATTTTTTAAAAGAAGCAGATTCAGTTGCATTACAACAATCTCGTAGACACCTAGAAAATTCATATAATAATTTCTTTAAATCATTATCTGGTAGAAGAAAGGGTGGACTAGTTGGTTTTCCTAAATTCAAGAAAAAGAAAAATGGTGGAAGTTATATTTCCATGAATAATGGTGTTATAGAAATAAAAGACACCAAACATATTAAACTACCAAAATTAGGAATAGTAAAATGTGGTATTAATCCTAAATTCTTTGACAATAAAGATAAAATATGTTCTGTTTCTATTTCTTGTTCTTGTTCAGGAAAATATTATTGCTCAGTATTATTTGAAAAAGAAGTTAAAGAAGTAAAGAAAATAGAATTATCTGAAAAATCCAAAGTTATAGGATTAGATATGTCTTTGACCAACTTTTTTGTAGATAATGAAGGTAATTCACCAGCATATATTAAGATTTACAAGAAACATGAAAAAAGGTTAAAAAGATTACAACATCTTGAATCTAGAAAAAAGAAAAATTCAAGAAAGCGTAAAAAGTTGAGAAAATCAATCAACTTTATAAACGAGAAAATATCTAACAAAAGAAAGGATTTTTCTCATAAATTATCCACAGAGCTAGTAAAAAACAATGATGTTATAGTTGTGGAATCACTAAATCTAAAAGCAATTTCTCAAGGATTAAAACTTGGAAAAAGTGTGATGGATTTAGGATATTCACAATTTATAAATCAATTAAAATATAAGTGTGATTGGTATGGAAAACACTTTATCGAAGCTGATAAATGGTTTGCTAGTAGTAAAATCTGTCATAAATGTGGGTATAAATATAAGGACTTATCTTTATCAGAAAGAAAATGGGTATGTCCAAAATGTGGAACAACCATTGAACGTGATGAAAATGCTGCAATTAATTTGAAAAATTTGGGTGTAGCTCACATCCATAAATGCTTACAGAGCCAGAACAGTAGTTCAGCGATGAAGTAAGTAAAGTGAAAAAGATATATTCTTTACACTTGAGCCTAGACATCATGGAAAAAACTTTGAAAAAATGCACAATGCCAACAATGCTTCGGGTTTTGTCATCGTCTTTGATTGCCCAGCGCAGAAAAGATTGGAAACCAGTATTGGAATTTGTAAATAAAAACGAACAAAAAGGAGAGAAAAATGAAAAAACAATCGTGGATGGTAAATTGGATTAAAACAGGCCAAGAACAAGATAAAGTTATAAAAATGAGATGTCGGTGCGGATGCCACAAATGGAAATGGAATTGGCGGTGTTTGTGCAAAGAATGCGTTTATTGCCACAAAAAGAAAAGGGGGTTTTGATGAAAGCATATTGCAAAAAGTGCCAGAAAGTCACAGAATTCAAATGTGTAAAAACGACAATAAAGGCAGGCGACAATGGATTCTGTCAATCTGAATCATGGTGTTGTGCAGAATGCAACTTCGCACCACTATTCAAACCCGATGAAATAAAGGATTAAACAAATAGGTGTATAGAGATGAACGTATTATCTTTGTTTGATGGAATTTCATGTGGGAGATTAGCATTAGAGCGTGCTGGTATAAAAGTTGATAAATACTACGCTAGCGAAATTGACAAGTATGCCATACAAGTCGCACAAAAGAATTACCCAGACACAATTCAAATTGGTGATGTCACTAAACTAAATTATTTGGAATTGCTAGACATTGATATGGTTATTGGCGGAAGCCCTTGTTTTCAAGCAGATACTATGGTCTTTACAGACAAAGGATATGTTCCAATTCAAGACATACAGATTGGAGATATGGTATTAACTCATAATGGCAGATATAAACCTGTATTGGCGGTTGGCAAACGGTGGGCAAACAATTGCAGAAAATTGAAAGCAGAAACGATGTTGCCTATTTTAACAACTGGAAATCACCCATTTTTAACAGATAAAAAATTTGTTGAATGCGATAAACTTAATAAAGGCGATTTTATTATTGCTGCTAAAACCAATTTTTTAGGCGAAGATATGAGTTTGGTAGATGCATATTTACTTGGTCGTTATGTTGCAGACGGATATGTTATAGACTCTTTGCGTGCAGGTCGCAAAAATTCATATAATCATAAAGTAGTATTTTGTGTGGGAAAGGGCAAAAACGAGCAGTTTGAATTTTTCACTTTTGATAAACACTTTATTAAAAGCAAAGATAAAAACGTAACAAAATATACCTTAATAGATAAAAATTTTATGGAATTATGTAAAAAGTGTGGAAAAGGTGCGTTAAACAAACAAATTCCACAAATAATATTTTCTTGTCCAACAGAAATAAAAAAGATGTTTTTACAGGGTTATATGGATGGTGATGGCAACAAATACAAGGATGGTTATACAGCCACAACTGTAAGCAAAAAATTAGCATTAGGATTACAATTATTACTGTCTAGTTTAGGATGTAAAAACCATATTTATTTTAACAAAAGACCAGAAAAATATATTATACAAGGCAGGATGGTGAATCAACACGATACTTATCAGGTTCGTTTTTATCCAAACGCAAAAGAATGGGTAAAAGAAAAAAAGATTCAATCTAAATTACAAATTGAAGATAATTATGTTTATAATATAGAAGTCGCTGATGACCACACTTATATTGCAGATAATTATATTGTTCATAACTGTCAAGATTTATCTATTGCAAAACAAAATCGTGAAGGGTTGCGTGGTGCTAGGTCTGGGCTATTTTGGAAATATGTTGAAGCATTGGAAGTCATCAAACCAAAATGGTTCTTGCTTGAAAACGTAGCCAGTATGCGAAACGAAGACCGAGATGCGATAACCGAAACACTACGTAAGATATACCCAGAAACAGAATGTATAATGATAAACAGTGCTTTGGTGTCAGCACAGCAACGCAAACGGTATTACTGGACAAATTGGCACGTAGAACAACCACAGGACAAAGGTATATTACTAAAAGATATTTTGGAATCAGGACAAGTTATTAGGGGCGACAAATCGCACGCAGTAATATCTTCCGCTGGTCGCACAACTGAAAGAGAATATTTTAAGAAAAACCAAGGAAATCTGAAAGCATATTGTTTAGATGCAAATTATTATAAAGGTGGTTCATTAGAGCATAATCTTGAAAAACACAATAGAGAATTAGTCGCTGTGCCTTGTGCTATGCGGACACGTGAAGATGATACTGGTAAATACAAACGTCTTGAAACAAAAAATGACAACAAAGCAAATTCATTGACCAGTGTTCAAACTGATTCAATGGTGGCCGTAAATATTGATAATTATTTCCGTAAGTATGGCACCAAAGGAAAGATTATGTCAGTCGAAACAGAAAAAACACAATGCTTAACTGCCAGTATGGGTTGTGGTGGTGGAAATAATCCTTTGATTGCCGAACCTGTTATTATCCAAAAAGGACACGGCTATAATCCCGGTGGCATAAAAAAAGACAAAGCCCCAACACTAACAAGCGGCGGTTCTTGGGAACAAAATAATCATATCATAGAACCTGTTCGTATTGGCGAACTTGATGGGCTGGGCAAAGGACAAGCAAATCGCATTTATTCTGTCCGTGGCAAATCCGTATGTCTGAACGCAAACGGTGGCGGCGGGGGCGCAAAGACAGGTCTATACAAAGTTGATCTGCCAGACGGCGATTACATTATTCGCAAACTGACACCTATGGAATGCGAACGTTTGCAAACGATCCCAGATAATTTCACTTCTGGTATATCTAACACACAGCGATACAAAGCCATTGGCAACGGCTGGACTGTGGATGTGATTGCACACATCTTAAAACAGATTCCAAACAACTAACCAATCAACAACTGAAGGATTAAATCATGCAGTTAATATACCATAAGCAAATAGGAAAATTATCAAATAAAAACAAACATGACGAATACACGGTTGTCCTTGATGGAAAAGAATATCAAATATTTTTATATCCACATGCTTTGATAATTTATAATAAAGACGGTGACAAATTGCGACTTGATATATAAAAAAATGAAAAAAATTAAATTTTCTTGTTGACATTTATAATATTATAGTATAAAATACACAGTGTTATGAGAGCAAATCATAACAAAACAAACAGAAATATAGGAGAAAATATTATGACAACATTAGAAACAATCTTTTTATTATTAGTTTATATCACGTTTTTTATGGCATTTTTTATAGTGTGCGCTGGAATATACTGGGTATTAGAAAAAATCGGGTTTATTAAATGGGTGCGTGGCTGGTTCTGGTATTTCGGTTGGATTGATGAATGTCCAGATGCAGAAAACAATAAAAGATAGCAAGATTTAACAAAAAATAGGAGATAAAAAGATGAAAATTAAAATAATACATGAACAGCATTTTATCGAAGGTGACAGATTCAAAGCATTTTTAATATCTGGAAATGACCAAGTTATATGTTTGTGCGCCGATGTAAAACCTGATGCGTATTTAGATATGTGCGAAAAATTGGATGGTTTAAAATTCAGATTGGAACAGTTGGGAAATAATGTTGAAACAGTTATTAAAATTGAACCTGATCCAAACTTTGAAACCGCAACCGATGCAGAAGAATATTTAGCAAACAAGGAATAATGCCATGATAAACAAAATTGAATTTGAAACAGAAGAACAGTATTTTGCATATAAAGCATTATCAGCATCCCAGATAAAACAATATGCGACAGGCGGTGCGTATGAATTTTGGAAAAATTCCGTATTCAACCCTGATTTTCAACCGTCAACCGAAACAGATGCGCTGATATTTGGTAAAATGGCACATTGTATGCTATTTGAACAAAGCGAATTTGAAAAGCGTTTTATGGTCATGGACTGGGGAACAAAGACCAGAAAAACAAAAAAATACGAAGAAACAAAGTTATTATACCCCGATAAGATAATTGTATCGCCAGATGAATATCAAAAAGCAGGGAAAATGCTTTCTTGCTTGATGGAACACAGGGTCGTTCGTGAAATAATCAAGGACGCATATTGCGAGGTTCCGTTTGCTTGGACGGACGAATTGACTGGATTACCATGCAAGGCGAAAATTGACGCATATAAAAACACGCCCTACGGATTAGTCATAATCGACTATAAGACCAGCAGTTCAATAGAAGATGTTTTGAGATGCGGACAGAAATTACAATATCCAATACAATCAGCGTTTTATTGCGAGGCTGCGAAAGCAAGATATGGAAAAGAGCCAGTTGAATTTGTATTTATCATACAGAGCAATAAAGACGGTGAGGAAGACAAGATATGCGTTGCAAATGTTGAGGATGAAACGCAAGAGGCTGCCAAGTCGATTATGCACGCCAATATGCAAATGATAAAAACCAAACTTGAAAATTGGAACGAAACACACGATAAAAACATATTTGCAGCATATCCGGAAAGAGAACTTATAAGATACTCTAACTGGTATATGACGAATGGATACGACTAAATCACGGAGGGATAATGCACAATCATTTTAATACAAACAATCCAAATTACAGACATGGCGGTTGTATCGGCGAAATATCGCCCCTATACGCCGTATGGCAATCTATGAAAGGGCGTTGCCTCTGTAAGACAAACAGCAGATACAAAGATTATGGAGGACGTGGAATCACAATATGCGACGATTGGCTTGTATTTGGGCGATTCAAGGATTGGTCAGAACATAATGGATATCGGAAACGATTGACACTTGACCGAATCGACACTAACGGGAACTATTGCCCCGAAAATTGTCGTTGGGTCGATTATAAAACACAGGCGAACAATAAGAGAACGAATCATATTATCGAGCATAACGGCGAACGCAAGACGCTCACACAATGGGCGGAACATCTCGGTCTCTCAATTGGGACTTTATCTAGCCGGATCGAAAAATTACATTGGCCTGTTGAATTGGCATTATCGCCATTGAAAAACACGAAATTGAAAAGTCGCAAGAAATAACATCACAACCCCAAAGGAAAGGAAAGATGCAAAAGCAAATAGATGTAAAATTCATAAAGATAGCAGGAACGCACGCCGTTTTTCAGATTGAAAACAGTATTCATGTCCTGCCAATTCCAGATGATGCACAAATGGTTATTGACTGGAATAAAAACCAACCGGCAAATCAATTATGAAACAAAGGAGAGAATATATGATATGTGAAAACTGTGGAAAGATATTTCCAACACAAAAATCAATTCATGTATTAAAGAACGGAAAAAAGCAATCTATAACATTCTGCTCGTATGATTGTTATTTGAAATTCTGGGCAGATATTCCGAATTTTGAACCTTTGCCACAAATATGAAAAAAGTTATTGATTTTTATTTTATAATGTTATAATATATATACTGTGAACGATAGATTCACGCAAATATAGGAGAAAAAAATGAATACAGACATTAGAGTAAAAGCACAAGTATTAGAATACATGCAAAAGCATCGTGGCGGATTGACCGTCAAAGAATGCATTGACAAACTTGGAACCACCGAATTACGCAAGATTGTAAGTGATCTGAAATGCGGTGGTTGGATTATTGAAGACATGTGGGAAACATCAACCAATAGATATGGGCAAACGGTAAAATTCAAAAGATATTTTCTGCTGGGAAAGAAAAAGGGGGAATAAAATGACAAAGGAAATACAAAAATTAGACCCATTAAGAGATAATTTCCTTACTATGGTAAAAAAACATAATGCACTTGTAGATGCTGTCAACGAATTGCAAAAACACGAAGAACAACATCTTGATTTATTGACACAATTAAATGAAATGCGTCTGCACCAAACCAAAAAGGTAGACATAGGCGAACTTGCCTACCTGCAAAAAGAAAACAGCGACCTAAAAGACGAAGTGGAAAAACTACAAAAACAATTAAATATTGCAACTAGCGGATTAAATGCAGTGCATTACACAATAGTAAATAACAACGACCTATTAGGCACTGTATATAGAATGAAAAATATAGCAGGTGAATCACTTGATGAATTAAAGGGAGGCGACAATGATTAAAGATATTTGGCATAAACCATCTGAAATAACCGACACCGATAATAATTTAATCATTAAAGATTTTGTAAATAGAACTTACGAAATTGGGTGGTTTGATGACAATGATATGATTTTTAGGAACTTTCGAAACAGCGACACTTATGACGAAGAAGGTATGATGAAGTGGTGCGATGTCGATGACCTTGTAGATGATTATGACCGCACAAAGAAACAACTGGACAGGGCTTTATGGTGGTTGCACGAAATTGTAGAAAACCACAGATGCACACCTATATCAACCGCTGAAATGGCATTACAAGAACTAGAACAAAAGGATTTAAGTGATGAAATATGGAGTTAGGTTAGAGGTTGTTTTTGAAGAAGTGCCAGACAATCAAGGTATAATGCCGCTAGCGGGTCTTGAGGCGTTAAAAATGTTATGTCGGCACTTTAACGCAGATATAAAGGAATTATTTTTGATACCAAAAATACCAGAACAAAAGGAACAACAATGAATAATAACTCGTTGGAAAAACTCGTTAAAGGTATGTATGGCGAAATGCTTAAACTGGATGACAAAGCGTACAAGTTGACAGCGTATGCCATTCATAAACCCAATACAAAGAAAGCGTTTATGTTTCATACATATTCCGCACAGGCAGCCATTATTGAAAACACACTGATAAAACAGGTTAAAAAGAAAGATTGGTTAAAAAAAGAAGTCAATCACAATTATGTTTCCAAAACAGATTCTTGGAAAGAAACAAAAAGTTATTGGTTGCCAAGGTTTCACACAGGGACCGCGCAAGTGAAAACACCAGACGAGTTTTGGAGCGAATACAAAGATGTTATTTGATGTAGAACAAAAGGATGTAAAATGAACCTGGACAGATTAAAATTTAGAGTATGGAATCCTGATGGAAAATATTATGATGATGACCCACAATATAATGTTTGTGTCCAAATAGACCAAATAAGCGGATTAGTTTTAGCCCCATTCCATGATAATATCATTGAAATGTGTACAGGTCTAAAAGATAAAAACGGAAACCTGATTTATGAAGGGGATGTTGTTGAAATTACAATATTTGGTTCTGTTGGTGCAAATGGTGGTTATGTTGATTCAGATGAAATATACAAAGGAACTGTTGTGTGGGAACGAGATTGTTTCTTGGTAAAAACAAAAGCGGATGATATGATTCTATTTACACACAGTGAAGACAATATTGAAATCATAGGTAATGTTCACGAACAAGCAGAACAATAAAGGATAGAAAATGATATTTGATATTATAGCAGGATTTATTGATTGGATCACACATCGTGATGAACCATTAAAGAAATGCATCAAGGTACGAATTATAGAACGAAAACTGAAAAAATACATTTGACATTTATAGCAAAATGATATTATAATAAAACTATAACAAACAGAAAGGAGGAACATTATGAATGCACATACTATTGAATTTATTAAAGAGTGGCGTACAAAGCATGGAGTAAGTCAAAAAGAATTGGCAAATGCTGCGGGTTTTAATCGCAATACATACGCATCATGGGAAACTGGACACAATAAACCATCGCAGAAAGCATTGTGGCGTTTGACACAGGTTATTTGCACATGGGAATCACGTGGATATAAAGTTATACGGGTAAAAACTACCGATGGAATAACGATTGGTCAACCTATTGTATATGTGCGAAAAGACAAAGCGATTAAATCTGGCGTGGATAAAATAGATATTCCAGTAGAGATTAAAGTTAAACGTATTTCAATATTAAAGCGCATTTGTTTATTTATTTGTGCGTATATTAGAAAAATCAAAGGGAAATAGTAGATGAAACCGACAAAGATTAGACAGGAAGATAAAACGGAATTGCAGGTTATACGTGAAACATTGGGGTATTCACGTCCGATGTTTGCGAAAAAGGTTCTGCATAAAGCACCAATGACATTGACGTTTTATGAATTAAAGAAATCGCCTATACCAGAAAGCGTATTGGTTATTGCTCGTGTCTGGCTTGATTTTTATAATAAACAGAACAATATACAATAATTAGGAAAGGAAAGGAGAGCAAACATGAATAAAAAACCCGAACTTACAGCGGAACAATTACTTGAAAGATTGATACACAAGATTCGGGTTCGATGTGAAGAACGTTTGCCAAAAATCCCCGAAGAATCCTGTCATGAATATTTGCAGGTTATACGTGAAGAAGTAGAATTTGATATAAATGATATGATAACGTATAATCTTGATAAAACATTTGGTAAAAAGGACAAAAAAGGAAAATAACCATGGAAAAAATACTCGTATATCTTGAAACAATAAAGGGTCTTTCCAAGGACTTACATTACGAAGTTAAAGGAAATTCTTTCTATGCAAATCATCTTTTGATGGACAGAATCCATGACAATCTTGATGATTATGAAGACGAAATCAAAGAAAACTATTTTATGTATAATGAAAAGCCAGTCCCAACGCATAAATCAATCATGGCACAGGCGATTGAATTACTGCCTGCTGATGATGCTGAAACCATCTCAAAGTTATCTACACTGGCAGAATTGATTAAAACAGCCGTATATCAGATTGAACAAACATTGAAAGACGAAACATTAGATGCGGGTGATAATGATTTATTGGGTCGTATATCAAGCACATTGAAAAATGACTTTGCATTATTAAACCGTGTTTTAATGCAGTAAAAACAAATCGGAGGACAAAAATTATGATAAATACACCGACTGGATGTCTTTTATTAGACATTAAAGAGTTAAAACCATACGCAAAGAATCCTAAAAACCATGATGATAAGGATATAGAACTTATTATTAAATCAATTCAAAGGAATGGGTGGGGTGAAGCCCTTTTGGTCTGTCCTGAAACAATGGAAGTATTATCGGGAAATGGGCGTTTAATGGCTGCACAGAAATTAGGTATGGAACAAGTTCCCTGCGTATATGCGCCGAAAGGATTGACCGAAAAGCAGAAAGCAGATTTGGTCATCGCTTCCAATAAACTGGTAGAAGTATCAGGGTATAACGACAATCTTGGCGTATTGATTGACGAATTCGGGCTGGATATGGAAGATTTTGGGATGGAAGTATTGGAAAAAACAGAAGAAACAAACCTTGATGATGTGGTTGAAAACGAAAAAAAAGAGAAAGTGTGTCCAAACTGTGGGTATAAACTGAAATGATGAAACGTATTTATGAAACTTTGCATATCAACGATGAGTGTTATACTCCGCCTTGTGCGGTATTGCCTTTGTTAAAATATCTGGATAAATTCAAAGGCAAAACTATCTGGTGTCCATTTGACACAGAAGAATCAGAATATGTTAAAATATTCAAAGAATCGGGATTTAATGTTATATACTCACATAAAAACGATGGACAAAATTTTTATGACTTTGGTGATGGATTATTTGCGCAAGATATACCCGATTTTGATGTTTTAATAAGTAATCCACCATTTCATAATAAAGCAATCTTGGTTGAAAAAGTTATTTCGTTGGGAAAACCGTTTGCGTTATTATTACCAATGACTTGGCTGAACGATTCTGCTCCGTTTCGCTTGTTTGCTAGGGGGGGGTAGAATTGATGTTATTTGATAGACGGGTAAAATTTAAGAATTGTGGCAACCAACCGAGTTTTGGAGTAGGATATTATTGTCGGGGAATTTTGCCACGTGATATTGTTTTTGAACAACTAATACAAAAGGATTAAACTATGGCAAATCCACATCCGAACATAGATAATCTTGTTAGATATCAAAAAGGTGACACCAAAGATAAGGCAGAGAATGGGCGCAAGGGTGGTCAGGCGACCGCTGGCATATATAAACAGCGTAAAGATTTGCGCCTGATATTTACTGAATTGGGCAATTTGCCAGTAGAAAAAACACCCTTTGCTCAGATGCTACAAAACATAGGTGTTGATATAAAAGATAAAACCTTGATTGAAGCATTGATTCATGCGTATCCATATAAAGTATTCAACAAGAAAGAACCTGCAAAGGCAATAGCAGATTTTCTGAATACCTATGCCAAATACACAGGGCAAGAGCCGGCAAAGGAAATCAATCTGGGCGGAGAATTATCGTCAAAGGTAAAATACATAACACCAGATTCAATGGATGACATAAAAAAGCACATTGCGGACACTATAAAAGATGTTTGATCCTGATGCATTAGGTTATGTTTTAATCAATTCGGGGTTTGAGCCTTGGCTTCGATATATGTTCAGGGTTATAAATAACACCCCGTTTGATTGCGGAATATTGCATAAAAAACTATTGAATAAGATTCAAGATGTTATTGACGGCAAGACCACACGATTAAATCTTAACCTCTGCCCCCGCAGCGGTAAAACCACCGTATTGACTTGGTTGGTTGTATATACCTTGACTATATGCCCACATGCGCAGATTATTTATACATCGTTCAACCAAGAATTATTGACCACCGTTTCACAGCAGATTGCTAATATTATGCAAAATCCTATATATCAGGCGATGTACGGACAATCATTTGCAGAAGAAGAAGAAGAAAGTGATCCAATTGATGATTTCTGGAAAGATTATCTGCAACAGACGGAAAAAAAGATAAAATTCAGTACAAGAAAGATAACAACTCCACAGGGTGGCATTGTATTATTTAATTCAATCGGTGCGGCTCTGACAGGTTTTGGTGTAGCGTGTCGTGGTAAAAAGGGCTTTACTGGATTTTTGGCTATTGACGATGCTGATAAGCCGACAGAAGTCCGTAGTGAAAAAATACGAGAAAAGACACATATATACTTTCAGGAAACCTTATTGTCCCGATTAAACAACCCAGAAGCACCTATATTATGTGTTCAGCAGAGATTACATCTTGATGATTTATCGGGATTTTTGGAAAAAACATACGGATATGAAGTATTTAAGTTTCCACTATTAGATGAAAACGGAATTTGCAATTTGCCCAAACAATATACCCCAGAACGCATAAAAGAATTACAGGTGGACAATTATACATTTTCTGCACAGTATCAACAAGAGCCGATTATATTGGGTGGCGGTGTATTTAAGGAAGATTATTGGAAGTTCTATGATGATTATTCAAGTATATCGTTCCAGAAATTATTTATAACGGCTGATACAGCGATGAAAACAAATGAATGGAATGACTTCACTGTATTTACATTATGGGGCAAGACAGGCGATGACAAACTGTATTTACTTGATATGATACACGATAAGTTTGAAGCACCAGAACTTGAATCTACATTTTTGGCATTTTGGAACAAGTGGAAAAATGGATTGGGCAATCGAAGGGTGTCCGCAGTATATATTGAAGATAAGGCAAGCGGTATTGGATTGATACAATCTGTTCGTAGAAAGGGTGGAATACCAATTATACCTGTAAAACCAGACAAGGACAAATACTCACGAGTAATGGATATCATTGGTTTTGTGGCAAGTGGGTGCGTATATTTGCCACCAAAGAACACAAGTATTACAAGGGACTTTTTATCAGAAACAAGTGCATTTACTGCGGATATGCAAGGAAATCACGATGATATCATCGACTGCTTGTGTTATGCCTGCCACGAAGCATATTTACATCGTGGGCTGTTTTGACATTTACAAATGAATTGTTTATAATATCATAAACATTACAAGGAAAGGGTTTTTATTATGAAATTTTCAGACCTATTCAAAAAACAATCAAAACAACCTATTATTGACCAACCAGCGCAAGATAAACCAGAAGAAAAGAAAGTGTCATATACCGAATTTCTGCGTGCTATTGGCGAAAAAATAAGCAAGTTTGATGTCAATCCAGACGTAAAATTCAAGCAATTATTCCCACGAACCATCGCAGATATTAAACCTATGATTGCAGGTAAAGGCGGAAAGAAAGTCGCACAGGATAGCGATATATCGTTTGCTCGTCAATTCAACAATGAAATACCACCGCAGATGATGGGATTCTTGAATCAGACATTTATCGGCTGGCAGGCGTGTGCATTATTAAAGCAAAACCCATTTATTGACCGTGCATGCACTATTCCTGCAAAAGATGCTATCGCCCCTGATTATAATCTTGCGTATGTAAATAGCGAAGATAAAGAAAAAGACGATGCCGATGCAGATATAAACATTTTGCAGGATATCAAAGATGTATCCAGGCGGAAATTCAAGATAAACGATATTTGCGTAAAGCAGACGGAAAACAAAAAGACATTTGGTTATTCTATCGTTATTCCTGTCGTTGATGGCGTTGACATGGAAAAACCATATAATATTGACGGTGTTAAAAAAGGCGCATATAAGGGAATGGTCGTTGTAGAGCCATATTGGGTGACACCGCAATTAGATTCTGATGCTGTGGGTGATCCAACCAGCGCACATTTTTATGAACCGACATGGTATGTAATGGCAGGCGGAAAGCGTATTCATCGGTCTTGGGTTATAAAAACGGTCAATTCTGAAGTATCTGATGTATTAAAACCTGTATATTATTTTGGTGGATTGCCATTGACACAGATGATATATGAACGTGTATATGCTGCGGAAAAGGTCGCAAATGAAGCACCTATGATAGCATTGACCAAAAGATTACTGGTTGTGGATGCCGATATTGAAAACATGGTTGCCAATCCTGATGCAGCATATGAAGTTATGCAGGCATTGACACAATTGCGTGATAATTTTGGTGTATATGCAAAAAGACCTGGGGATACAGTATCACAGATTGACACATCATTATCTGATTTTGATGCGTTGATAATGACACAGTATCAATTGGTTGCATCTATTGCGGGTATGCCTGCGACAAAGTTATTAAAAACTACACCAAAGGGATTTAATAGCACAGGCGAATTTGAAGATAAGGACTATAAACAAGCACTTGTTGAAATACAAGAAAACGATTATATTCCAATTATCAACCGCCACAATGAATTATACACAAAGTCAACTTACGGTCGTGTAATACCTTTGGATGTTAAATTCAACCCGATTGACACACCTACAGAAAAAGAAACGGCGGAAATTCAACAGATTAAATCTCAAACGGCAGCAAATCACATCAATGCTGGCATAACGACAGCAGATGAAGAACGTGATGTATTGCGTACAGAAGATGGTTCACCATATTCAGCCCTGCCAGAAGAGATTGAAGAACCTGACATTGACTTGAACTTTGGTGATGAGGACAAAGACAATGGCGAAAAAGCAAATCCTGAAAAGTGATGTATTTAATTATTCATCTGCGCTGGAACGTCAATATCGTATTGAAATCAAGGGCATGGTGGATAAAATGCTGAAAGATGTCGCAGATAATATTGTAAAATCGTATAGAAAGAACAAAGACGGTTTTACATTTGCGACTGACGGTGCTTTTTCCAATGTGGATGATGAATTAAAAGAATTGGAAAAGAAATACCGTGAAATATTCGCCAGACAGGGCGAAGTTGTGGCAAAGCGTATGGTTATGCGCCAATTAAAATACAACCGCTCATCGTTTAAGAAAATAATGAAAAAACTGATGCCAAATGACGAAGAGATACCATCATTGGCAGGTTCGGTTATTCCACGTGATATGGAACAGGTAATCAAAGCCAGTATAATGGAAAATGTATCATTGATACGCAGTATTGAATCAAAATACTTTGAGCAGATAACAGGGGCGGTTGCTCGTTCTATGCAGGCTGGTGGCAGTATAAAGCAATTAAAGCAGGAAATACTGCATTATAACGGAATGACCCGCAGGCGTGCAGATATAATCGCCAATGACCAATCAAGAAAGGCATATATGTCTATCAATTTGCGTAATATGGCAAAGGCGGGCATACAGAAAGTAGAGTGGGTGCATTCTGGCGGCGGATATACTGTTCGTGAATATCATTATCGCAAATGGGATGGTGTATCTGGCAAAGATGACGGACATCCGAACGGATTAAATGGTTTTATATTTGACATAGACAAACCGCCAGTTATACAGGAAGCAAATGGCAAGCAACAGGAAATAAGGGGATACCCCGCTCAGTTGCCATCATGCAAGTGCGTTATGCGAGCGATTGTAGAGATTGACCCAGTTTGACATTTTTGTTCGGCTGTGTTAGATTATAGCATAAAGGAAAGGATTTTTATAATATGAGCAAAACAATCGATTTGAATGGATTTTGGCTTATTGAAGACAATCCCATTTCACGAACAGGTGTTTTCCCGTATCTTGGGAAGCAAATAAGCCCAGAATTAGAACCTGATAAAATATACATGGTATATCGTCCTGCGGAAGAATTGACATCCCCAGAAACGATTGAAAGTTTTAATGCTGTTCCGTTTATTGATGAACATGAAATGATTGGCGAAGGATTCACAAAATATGATGACCGCCCTGCTGGTGGTGTATTATTTAATGTAAAAGCCAATGGTGATGTTCTGACGGGTGATTTTAAGATATATTCGGAAGAATTGCAGGAAGAGATAAAGAACGGCAAGAAAGAATTATCATTGGGTTATTTATGTGATTATCGTTTAGAAAAGGGTGTTTATAACGGTCAAAGATATGATGCAGTTCAAGAGAACATTCGTGGTAATCATGTGGCATTGGTAAATCATGGTCGCATGGGTTCGGATGTTCGTGTATATGACAAGGCAATAACGATGGATTCCTTGGACATTACAAAAGAGATTTCGGCAGGTGCCGGAAACCCGAAAGAGAGCGGGGAAGATGACTCTCTAAACTCAACAGGAGAAGCAAAGATGGCAGATACTGATAAAAGAGAAGCAATTCGTCAGATTATGGCTATCGCCGCAAAACCAGATTCTGAATTTGAAGGTGGCGAAGAAGAAAAAATCAAAACGATTGCTGAAATCTTGGAAAAGTCTGAATATAGCAAATCTGAATCTGGCACCGCAAATGATGAAGCCGAAGAAGAAAAAGAAGAAAAAAAGGCTGAAGATAAATGCGGCAAAGACGAAGATGATGCCGAAAAGAAAGACGACGACAAGAAAGCCGAAGATGAAGATGATTCCGATAAGGATGATAAAAAAGATTCTGAGGATGAAGATGATGACAAAGAAAAAGAAGCCAAAAAAGCCGAAGATTCTATGCCGAAAGCCATTCTCAAAATGATTGCAAAACGCAACGCATTAGTCAAAGAAGTTGAACCATTGATTGGAACATTTGCTTGTGACGAAATGACAGTCAAAGACGCAGCGGTCTATGCCTGTAAAAAGTTGAATTTGCAAGCCACGGAAGACGAAGCAGAATTAGTTTTGCGTGGGTTCTTGGCGGCAAATGCCAAAAACAACAAAGTGTATGGACTTGACTCCGCTGTATCCGTTCAAAACAACGGTTTAGACAAGGGAACACAAAAATATCTGAAAGGAGAATAAATATGTTGCAGAAAAGTGTAAATACAAAACAATCGTTTGGATTGGTGGGAACATTTTATGACGACTCTGCTCGCCGTGTGTCCCCATATAAAGTCCATGCGAATCCAACCGAAGCCGTAGCGGCAGCGGGTGTGATAACTTTGGGTGCGAACCCATCCGCAAATGACACCGTGACAGTTGCAGATAAAACTTATACATTTAAGTCCACTGCATCTACTGCAAACGATGTTAAAATTGGAACAAACGCAGCAGGCACAATTGCTAATTTGGTTGCTGCTATCAATGGTGGCGAAGGTGCAGGCACAGATTATGGCACAGGCACAGTTGCTAATGCTTATGTATCAGCAGAAGCAGGGTCTGGCAAAGTTGATTTGACTGCAAAATCTGCTGGTGCTTCTGGCAATGCAATCGCATTGGCGGCAAGTTTCACAAGCAGTTCAAATACCGTTACAGCATTTTCTGGCGGTTCTGATGCAGGTGAAGCACCATTTATTGGTCGTGCTTTCACAACATCTGCTTCTGATCCACATGATGCAGTAACTGGTGGCACAGGTATATTCGCTGGTATTTTGGTATCGCCACACGAATATGTGACCAATGGTTTAGATGCTACTTTGCAAGTTGCAGAAAATTCTGTTGGTGAATTGGCTACAATGGGACACGTTGTTGTAAAATCTACGACAGCAGTATCTATCGGTTATGTATGTGCGTTTAATAAATTGACTGGAGAATTGGCGGCTTATGCTGATGCTGGTTCAATTCCTGCCACACATACTCAGATTGCAGGAGCCAAATTCGTATTGGAAAATGCGGCTATTGGCGAAGTGTCAATCTTGGAATTAAACTAATAAGGGGGAAAAGATGAAAGATTTGAAATTATCTATTCCAGCAGTAAAAGTCCGTGCTTATGCTATGGATGAAGATACCACAATGGCGACTTTGTCTAATTTGGGTATTAACGCATCTGACAGCGTTATGCGTGAATTTATGCGTTATGCACAAGATGCTGCGCCTGCTGGCGTTACGGCACCAAGTGCATCCACACCTGTTCAATTCTTACAGCATTTCTTGCCAGACGTTATCAAAGTGGTGACACGTGCAAGAGTTGCTGATAGATTGTTGGGTCGTGATATTGCTGGTTCTTGGCATCAAGAAGAAATCGTTGCGACAGTTATGGAACATATCGGTCAAGCACGTCCATACGGCGATAAAACCAATGACAATTTGGCTGAATGGAATCAAAACTTTGAACGTCGCACAATCGTTCGTTTTGAAGAAGATGTCGAAGTTGGCGTTTTGGAAGAAGAACGTGCTGCTGCTATGCGTATCAATTCTGCTGCTGAAAAACGTATTGCCAGCGCAGAAGCCTTGGCTATTGCTATGAATGATGTCGCATTCAACGGTTATAACAATGGTGCAAACCGCACTTATGGTTTGTTGAACGATGCTAATTTGGATGCTTATGTATCCGTTGCTACTGGCTCGGCTGCTTCAACCACATGGGCAAGCAAAACATTCAATGAAATCACTGCTGATATCAAAACAGCGATGAGTGCTTTGCGTGTGAAAACAGGTTCTAACTTTGACCCATACGCAGATGCTTCTGTTTTGGGTATTGCTGATAACTGCATTGATATGTTGGCTACAATGAACTCTTTGGGTTCACAATCTGTCAAACAATGGATTGAAGCAACATATCCGAAATGCCGTATTGAATCTGTACCACAATTCAGCGAAGCCAATGGTGGTGCCAATGTATTCTATCTGTTTGCAGAAGAAATTGGTGGGCGTAAAGCAATCAATCAATATGTACAAGATACATTCCGTATGTTGGGTGTTGAAAAGAAATCCAAAGGATTTATTGAATCATATTCCAACGCAACGGCTGGTGTATTGGTTGCACAACCATTCGCAGTGGTTCGTTACACAGGTATTTAATCGATAAAGCATAAAAAGGAGGACAATATGCCTTATATCACATCTACAATGAGCGCATCGGTAACGTATGCAGTTTATAAAAAGACAGCAGGTGGTTTATCTGTTGTTGATAAAGAAATCACAATCAACGGTGGTGCCAATGTTATGAATAAAAAACTATTGGCTACACCAAATGGGGTTGTGACACAAGTATCAGATGCAGAATTGGAATTATTGGAAAATCATCCTTTGTTCAAATTGCACAAAGCAAATGGTTTTATCACAGTATCCAAATCACGTGTATCAACAGATGAAAATCTGCATGTTGAAACTGCTGAACACATGGAAAAGAAAGATGCGTCAGCACAAAGAGTAGATTCAGATTATACGAAAAAGGGCAAAAAAGCCCCTAAGGTTGTAAAATAATCAGAATCAAATAGGGGTAGAAGCATGACGACACAGATAACCGTAACAGTTGCAGACATCAGGGCAGATTTTCCTGAATTTGCAGATGTACAAAAATATACGGATGCCAGTTTGCAGGGATTCCTAAATCAAGCCATGTGCTACATTAGCACAAGTAATATATATAGTCCGCTTCGTAATGGATGTCGCAAACTTGGTATAGAATTGATGACTTGCCATTTGCAAGCATTACAAGACCGTATATTAAACGGTCAAACTGCCACTGGTCAGATTGCTTCTACTTCTATTGATGCAGTATCTGTATCATTGGTAGCACCGCCAAATCGGACACAGTTTCAATATTGGTTAGGATTAACGCCATACGGTCAAAGATATTTGGCATTATTGATGGCGAAATCTGGTGCTGGTTTATATTTCCCGGGAAGCAATCAACGCATATTGAGGCATTAAATATGAAAACACAACTCAAAATAAAACTGGCGAGCAATTCTGCAAGGAATATAAAAGATGCCAGAGTGCGAGTTGGTTGGTTTGAAGAATCAAAGTATGATGATAATACCCCTGTTGCAATGGTTGCGTTCTTTCAAGAATACGGGACAAAGAAAGGCATTCCACAAAGACCGTTTATGCGACCAGCAGAGTTTCATAATAAAGATAAGTGGGATGCAATACTGGCACAGGAAATAAAAAAGTGTCTTGATGCGGGGATGCCATTGACACAGGCTATGGCGAAATTGGGGTTGGTTGTTCAGGGCGATATAGCAAAAGAAATATCATCTGTAATGACCCCGCCATTAAAAGAAAGCACAATAAAAGCAAGAATGCGCCGTATGGGCAAGAAAAACCCCACAGGAAGCATTGCAAAGCCATTGATAGATACAGGTGTAATGCTTGCGTCTATAAATAACAAGGTGGAAGAGATATGAGTTTATGGGATAATTTATTATTGACGGCATTTACGGTAATTCCACCAGAAAAGATTTTATTTGAAAAGTGGACTGCTAATACCACAAATTCCATTGGGTATGATGTATCTACATACGCAGACCCCGTTGAAACAATAGCAAGTATTCAAGCGCATATAAGCGAAAAAATGTATCAGGCATTTGGGCTTGATATGAATAAAAACTATCGTCTTGTAAATATACCAGCGCATATAATTGGCACAGCAGAACAGGTAACGCCTGACAGATTGACGTTTCATGGTAAAAAATGGATTGTTATAAAAAGCAATAATTGGAAAATTTATAACGGCTGGTGCAAAGTAATAGTTGTAGAGGACAAAGATTATGGTCAAAACAGAGAATCAAATTTGGGCTGATGTCTTTACGATATTAAATAATATCTTGACAGTTAAAAAAATAACTGGCTGGAAGATTCGTCAAGGCAATCAACCGACAGTTGAAAACATGCAAGATTCATCAATATACATTACAAGACTTGCATCGAGACGGTATGGTTGGCAGGCGCACCGTAATAAATGGAATCAGACGGCTGGAAAGATGATTCACAGTGAACAATATTTCCAAGAGATATTATTTCAAATATCTGCGTTCAAAAAACGCAATCCAAGTGATACAAATGAATTGACGAGCGGTGATGTTCTCAATTCGTTTATAACGTTCCTGCAAAGCATTGACGGTGTCAAGGCGATGCAAGAAAAAGGGTTCCAAACCTATCGGATACAGGAACTCAGAGAACCTGCGGCTGTTATGGACAACGACCTATACGAAAAATTGCCTTCGTTTGACTTTTCAATCGTTTTATTACAAAATGATGATAGTGAGATAGGGCATACCGCACAATATGACTTTAACATAAAAGGAATATAAAAATGGCAATATCACAATCAAGATATGTTCTCATTACATCGGGTGTTGGCGGAGCGGCGGCAGTAGGTCGTCGTGAGTTGATTGCACGTTTAATGACGACAAACACCAAAGCACCGACAAAGGGCGTTTTGGAATTTGGTGGCGGTGCAGCCACTGCATTAAAGAATGTCGGAATACATTTTGGTAGCACAAGTGCAGAATATGCCTTTGCATCAAAGTATTTCAGCTGGGTATCAAAAGATGCACGTCAAGCAGATAAAATATCATTTGCTAGATATACACCAGAAGCGACAGCCCCACAATTGATATCCACAAAAACAGCACCGACTGTATCTGATTTTACATCAATTACAAGTGGTTCTATGAAAATATCAATGGGTGGGTCATCTTATTCATTGACAGGCTTGAATTTTTCATCTGCTACAAGTTTGGCAGATGTGGCCAGCGCATTACAAACGGCAATTCGTGCAAATACAGCAGGAAGCACATTGTGGACAAGCGCAACGGTAACATTTACAAATGGCGCATTTGTTTTGACTGGTGGTGCGACTGGTGCTGCGGACATCGTTGCTGCGACAGATGCTGATTCGGGGACGGCAATCAAAGATATTATCGGGTGGTCAGTTGCTACAAATCCAATTGTATCTGTTGGATGTGCGGCTGAAACATTGACAGAAGCACTAGACCGTATTGCAAATACGAGCAATAACTTTGGATCATTTGCGTTTGTTGAATCCTTGACAGCAGACCAAGTAAGCCAAGTTGCCACATGGACATCGGCACAAAATGTCGCATATTTATATAGCCAAGCCTGCACACCTGCAAATTATACAGACATGTATGATGCTTGCACTGGTAAAAACGGTGCTTGCTTGACATTGGGGCAAGGTGGCGACGATGCAGAATTTATGCCTATGGTAATCGGTGCATGTATCAATTACAGCAGACCAGCGGCAGCGACAAACTTCATGTTTAATCAATTTAATGCTGAAGTTCCGACAGTAACCGATGATACAAATGCTGATTTGTATGATACAAAGAAAATCAATTATCTGGGTGCTACACAGCAGGCAGGTAAAAACATCGCATTTTATCAACGTGGTGTCTTGCAGGGTGATATCTCTGACATTGGCGTATATTGGAATGAAATGTGGTTGAAAGATGCGTTTGCGACAGAATTTATGAATCTGTTGGTTGCATTGAAACAATTGCCTGCAAATGCGGATGGTAGCAATACGGCTCGTGGTGTAATGTCTGCGGTTATTGAAGAAGCCAAAATGAACGGCACGATCCAAGCGGGTAAGAATTTGACGAATGTCCAAAAAGCATATATCACATCATTGACCAACAATGAAGATGCATGGCGTGAAGTCCAGAGCAACGGTTGCTGGTTAGATGTAGTAGTTCAAGAATATCAGAATGCACAAAGCGGTCTGACAGAATATAAAGTGGACTATATGTTGATATATGGCAAGGGCGACAGTATCCGCAAGGTTACGGGTTCGGATGTTTTAATCTAAGGAGGAAAATATGGCAGATGTATCAGGAACAGGAATAGAATTAACGGTTATCGCTGCACCAACGTTCCCGACTGGGATAAAAATAAGTGCATTTGCGGATGATGCAGATCCATTGGATGTGCCAGAATTGCAAATTGCAGAATGGGCGATGGGTGTAAATGGTGATTTGGTTATCTGGCGCACACCAAAACCAATCGAAATAACATTGAATGTTATACCAGATTCGGATGAAGATAAAAACTTGGCGATATTGTTTGATTCAAATCGTGTAGCCAAAAACAAAGTATCTGTGAAAGATATTGTTACATTGGTTGCAAAATACCCAGATGGAACAACGAAAATGTTATCAAATGGGGCGATTGTATCAGGTATGCCAATGAACGGAATTGCCAGCAACGGTAAGACCAAATCCAAACCGTATAAATTCGTGTTTGAAAACAAATTAAACTAATCATAGAAAGGAGGACACTATGATTGAACCAAAAGAAATCGAAGTAAAGGGTAAAAAATACATTATCTCAAAGATGCCTGCAACGGTAGCGAGAGAAGTATTATTCAAATACCCGACATCTAATTTGCCAAAGATTGGTGATTACGCTGTCAGCCAAGAAATCATGTTAAAACTAATGTCTTATGTGGCGGTTGTTTTAGATGATGGGACAGAATTAGAGTTAAAAACGCAAACATTAGTAGATAATCATGTTCCGAGTGCGGAAGCATTGATATTGTTAGAAAAAGAAATGTTTGTGTATAATTATGATTTTTTCAAGGATGGCACCGCCTCCGCTTTCTTGACAGCGTTGGAGAAACGTGCCGTAGCGAAGGGTTCAGAAATATTGACGACCTTGTTGGGTCAATTATCGCAAGTGGCAAAGCAACCCTCAACGAATTAAGAACAGTATATTCGTTAGAAGATGCTTTCATGATATGGGAAGCAGATATTGTGCCAAAGTATAATGAATACAAGGCGATAGAACAGGCAAAGAGAAAAAAATGAGTATAGTAAGCACATTTTCGTTTTTGTTTGAAACCAAAGGCGCACAAAAGGTCAAGAGAGAATTACAAGACTTGACCAAAGAAGAACAGAATGCCAAAGACGGGACAGATAAACTTGATGCATCTACCGCCAAATTGGCAAAATCTGTGACAGGCTTAATCAGTACGTATATTGGTTTCAAAAAGGTTCTATCGGAAGTATTCGGATTTGCCGGTAAGGGGGAAGAATTATTGCTTATGGCAAACAATGCCGGCATAGGTGCAGAGCAATTAGAAAGATATGGGATTGCTTTGCAGAATTATGGGGGTGGTCTGTCCTCCGCTGCCTCCACTCTTGCAACATTAAACCAACAGATGCAAGATTTGCGTTTTGGCAAAGGTGGTGCAATACAAGAAGCGGCACTTAGATATGGAATAAATCTACAAGGCAAAAACGGCTTGGCGACAGGCGAAGAGATGTTATATAACATCGCAAGGCGCATGGAAACGCTGGGTAGTGCTGAACAATTAGATTTGGGTCGTAAATTGGGTTTAGACCCGTCCACAATAGCATTATTGCAGGGCGGGGTTGGTAATTTAGTCAAAGAATTAGAAAAAGCCAGTAAATATACTGTATATTCGCCAGAAGACATTGAGAACAGTCGAAAGTTTCAGATGTCTTTGCGTGAATTAAAGCAATCATTGGCGCAGGTATGGGCGACTATATCAAGGGCATTATTGCCTGTAATACAAAAGATTGTTAGTGCTACATCAAGATTTTTTCAATTTTTAGCCGAACACAAGGGTTTTGTGTTAGGATTCTTGGCGGCAATATCGGCAGCATTGGGTGTTATTGCTATCAAAAGCATAATAGCCACAGCACCGTTTTGGCTTATGGTTGCGGCTATTGCTGCGATTGGAACGGCGATAGGATTAGTTGTTGATGATTTTATGACATGGTTGGAAGGTGGTGAATCTGTAATTGGCGATTTAATAGGTTTATTTACTGACTTTTGGCATTGGATATTGAAAGTGGGTGATGCCATTGGTGATTTTTTCAAAAATATATGGAAAAACATAATTGCAGGAATAACGGCAGTATTTGATTGGATAATTGAAAAATGGAATAAAATCAAAAGATGGATACCGTTTATTGGTGGAAAAAGCGATACAGAAATGAATGTTATTCAAAATGGACAGTTGGCTATTGCATCGACACAAACGCCATTAGCATCTGCATCTATGTCCACAATAAACAATGGTGGAACAAATAATATCAAGATTGAGAATATATCGGTGCAGACACAGGCGACAGATGCGACAGGAATAGCACAAGGCGTTGGCGGTGCATTATCATCTGAAATGAGTTATGTATTAGAGCAGAATACAGGGGGAACGGTAGCATGAACTTTTTATCATACAATCTTGTATTAAACGTTATAGGATTAGCCCTAGACACAAAAAATGTAGCAATATACAATGGAACACGTGAGGTTTTGGCGGGTAATTTTCTATTAGCATCAAGTATTATGTCCTGTAATGTTGTAGATGATTCAAAAATGTGCGAACATCCGATTGAATCTGGTGCAGTTATAACCGACCATAAAATATTTACACCAACAGAGATTGATATAAGGTTATCTTTGCCAAATTACATATATCAATCAGTATATCATGAATTGGAAGAAATATATGAATCAAGTCCGAAATTGCGCATAAAAACAAAGGCTGGTTGGTATAATAATATGGTTTTGCAGGCTATGCCACACGAAGAAAAGCCAGAAAACTTTGATAGAATTGTGTTTGATTTGCATTTTAAGGAAGTAATGGAAATTGAACCGAAATATATAAAATTGCAACCAAGTCAATTAAAAAATGCAGAAAATAGCACTACAAAGAAAGTTGGTATCAATAATACAAACAATACAAAGAAAACAAGCATCTTGAAACAGGGTGTAAATGGAATAAAAGGGTTGTTCTCATGATACAGATAGATGTCCAGCAGATACCGAACCAAGAGTTTGAAAAAGAAATCGATGGTGTTCGTTATACAATAAAATTGCGTTCATTTCATGATATAACCCTTGCGGATATAACTATTGATGATACCGTTGTAAAACATGGAATAAGAGTGTGCGCCAATACATTATTGATACCGTATGCATATACAACCAAGGGCGGTAATTTTATGTTTTACTGTATGGATAATGATTATCCGTATTATACGAAGTTTGGGGTGACACAGCAGTTAGTATATTTGACAGATGCAGAAATCAAGGAATTGAATATACAATGAAAAATAGAAAGATAATTGTTCAATTTCAGACACCAGCAGGATTAAAAGAACTGGATGGGATTGAAGTAAAATTTTCTGTTGAAAAATTGGCATCGGCTGTAATGAACAAAGCCGACATTGATATATGCAATCTGACAAAAGATGATATTGAATATCTGACGACATATACAAGTCAATTTATAGCAATCAATCAACGAAAAAGGATTCGTATATTTGCAGGATATGAAGATACAGGTGTGTCTTTGATATTCGATGGCGACATAGTGGAAGCATTGCCGTCAAATCCGCCTGATGTATGGTTAAAATGTAAAGCATTATCGGGCTATTATAATGCCAAGACACCACTTAGCACAGTTATATCTGGAACGCATAGTATAAAGGAAATATGTGCATCTGTGGCGGGGTTTTTGGAATTATCATTAAATTATATGGCCACATGCACAAAGACGATTTCTGATTTTGAGTTCACAGGCGGAAAAACCCGTTTAATCAAAGAATTAAATGAGATTTGTGATATTTTGGTTTATGAAGATGATGGGGTGTTGGTTGTTCAAGATAAAGGACAGCCCAGAATAGATGTCGGAATCAGACGTATTGATGAAACATCTGGCATGATAGGAATACCAAAACCCGATGCAATAGGTATTGAATGCAAGATATTATTGGACAATAGTATAAAGATTGGGCAAAAGATATATATTGAATCGACATCTATTCCTGCTGCAAGTGGTGAATATTGCATATATGAATTAAAACATTCTGGTGATTTGCGTGGGAATGAATTTTATACCGAAATAAAAGCAAGGAGGCTGAGAAGTGTCAGGGCAAACGCAACTTCCTAACTATAATGAATCAAATAAAAGTTCATTTAGTGGAATCCTTGAAGAAGTATTGAAAAACTATTCTCTGAATTTAGAGAAAGTATTGCCTGCGGTGGTTGTATCTCATGATAGAACGGCGAATACGGTTGTTGTAACGCCTGCAATAAATATGATAGGGACAGATGGCGAGCCTATACAAAGGGCAAATTTGACACTTCCTGTGCATGTTTTTGGTGGTGGTGGAATAGTTATATCTGCACCATTACAAGCGGGTGATACGGGCTGGATTATTGCCAGTGACAGGGATATTACATTATTCAAACAATCATTAAAAGTATCGAATCCGAACACGTACCGCACACATAAATTTGCGTTTGGTTTTTTCATGCCAGATAAAATTAAAGGATTTACTGTGCAATCTGGCGATGATGATGCATTTTTAATACAGACATTAGACGGAAGCACAAGAATAGCATTATCGGACGGGTTGGTAAAAATCAAGACTGGCGGTAATATTCAGGCTGAATGTAGCAGTTTGACAATTACAGCATCCAGTTGTAAAATAACAGGTGAAACTGAAATAACAGGGAATTTGACGGTATCAGGGGAAGTGACAGGAAATGGCATCGCATTGTCAACCCATACTCACCTGATAACTGGTGCAGCGGCATTAGTGCCACCACCAGCTCCAACACCGCCATCTGGGCCGCCAATAGCAGGGTCATAATATGAAAACATTTGCGACAGATTTTAATAACAACGATTTGTATTTAGATGGAACACATAGTATTGCGACCCGCTCTGATATTGATGCGGTATTGAATGTCGTTGAAAATTCTTTGCGTACATTGATGGGCGAAATACAATTAAATACAACTCTTGGAATTCCATATTTTGAAACAATCTTGCAGATACAATCGCCGGATGTTGCGGTATGGGAAGGATATATGATCCAAGAAGCCGAAAAGGTGGACGGGGTTGTTCGTGTAAATTCAATGCGTTCAAAGATAGAAAATAACATATTGACATATGAAATGGAAATATTGACCAAATATGGCACAGGGACAATAGCAATAAACAAAGGAGAATAATCTATGTCTGAATTGTATAAATATAATACCGAACAGGGTTTAATAGTTCCTGATGTGGATGCGGTTCAAACAGACGTTGAAAACGAATATCTGTCCGCATTTGGTTCAGATTTAGATTTGACACCCAGCACACCGCAGGGGCGTTTGATTGAAATGGAAACATTATCAAGACAGCAGATTGTCGGTTTATGCGCATTGATAGCCAATCAAATCAATATTGATTATGCAACAGGGCAATATTTGGATGCAATTGGTATGTTTTATGATGTTGAGCGTTTTGGTGCCACAAAAACACGTGTATTGGCTACAATAACAGGTGTGGCAAATACGGTTGTTCCTGCGGGAAGTATTGCTGAAACACAGGCAGGTGACAGATTTTATCTTGAAAATGAAACAACGATTCCATCTGGTGGTAGTATATCGGCATATTTTCTATCAGAACAAGCAGGTGAAATACCATGTGCCACAAACACATTGACGAATATTGTATCTCAGATTATAGGTTGGGAAACAATAAACAATCCGATTGCGGCTGTTATTGGTTCTGAACAAGAATCTGATTTTGAGTATAAGAAAAGAATAAAAAATTCAAGATACCATGGTGAATCATTGATACAATCGATGCGCTCTGCTATCAACCAGATAGAAAATGTGAAATCATCATTTATATATGATAATGGTTCAAATTCATCAATTACATATCAAGGAATAACAATTCCAGCGCATAGTATATTGATTGTGGTTGATGGTGGTACCGACAATGATATTGCCAAAGCAATTTTAACCAAAAAATCCTCTGGAAGTGGTTATACCACAATATCGGGACAAAGCGTGACGGTAAATGTATCTGATGGTGCTTATGGTGTTCAATATCCAGTGACATTTAATAGACCTGAACAATTAGCCTTTGATGTTGAAATAGATGTTGCGCAAAATAATTATACAGGAAGTGATTTAACACAAGCGGTTAAAGATGCGATTAGTTCATGGGCAAATGGAGAAGTTACAGGGGTTGATGGGTTAAAAATTGGGCAAAACGTCAGTCCGTTTGAAATAGGTGCTGGTGTATCTGATATAATTCCACAAATATACGTTAAGAGCGTAAAGATTGCTTTGCATGGACAAACACCAGCGGCAACAGAACTAACTTGCACAGTTGGACAGGTATATAACATCAGTCAATCAAACATAACCGTAAATGTGGTGGCATAATATGGCAAAAAAATATGATGTTGATTTTAATTTAAGAGATTTGGGGAATTGCTATTTATGGCAATATGACCAAGCGGAAAAATTAAAAAAACTATTAAAAGGCAAACAAGACTTTTATAAAAGTGCCGTTACAGATTTTTTTGAATCATGGACAACCAATGTATTTAATATTGATACAGCCGATACATTTGGATTGAATTTATGGGGTTCATTTGTTGGTGTAAAACGTCCCGAATATACAAGTGGCGGACAGACAATAACATTTACTGATGAACAGTATAGAACGGTTATCAAAGGGCGTATAATGTTGATGAACAGCAATGGTTCTGTTCCATCAATAAATCAGTATTTGGATTATCTGTTTCCAGACAAGCCAGCATTTGTGATTGATTATCACAATATGTCAATGAACGTGATATTTTATTATACACCAACAGCCGAAGAGATGGCTATAATCCAATTAGATGGTTTTTTGCCACTTCCAGCAGGCGTGCAAGTAAATTATGTAATAGTTCCACCAGATGAAGTATTTGGATTTTATGGACAGGAATTATCCACATTTGACCAAGGTTCTTTCTTGGCATAAATATAAAATATGTTAAATTTTTATAGTTATTTTTGAAACATGTTAAATAATTATAATTTTTTTAACTTATTTTTGTGTAAAATAGATTACATTTTATTATACACTAATCATTTTGCTTATAATACAATATAAGCAACCTTTTTGCTGTCATCAGCAAAATGGTATTATTTTAATATTTGCTCCGATAGACCTGAACGAAGATTGTTTGCTTTCGCCAGTAGGCTTTTACCCCGTTATTTTCACAGGTTTTTTATCGTTTCGTTTATGGTCTTTGCTAGCCCTTTGTTTGCTCCGATGAGCCGTCACGATAGACGTTTGGTAAGTTTTTATCCACAAGGCTTTGATTGCATTTCTTTTTCTTTCCTTTCATGCAATCGATGCTTCGGGCGCCCTTCTAAGCATCATCAGCGTTTGCGTTTTTTCTGTATTCCCAACAGAAAACGTCGGCTACATAATCCCAGGAAAACTTACAATCCCCAGATTACGCAGAGACCTTAGGCAGTGACTGACCACGGTCTATCTTGCAGGTATGCAGTATTTGGGCATCGCTATCGGGAATTTGCACAGGATTTAAGAAAGAAAACCTGCCTGCAACCTCACTGTAAATCGCTCCGAATAGCGACAGTCGCACAAAGACGACTTTTTTGCAAACTAAAACTTGACTATTTCCAAATGACTGGTTATAATCATATTGGTTTACATCAGCAAACCTATCATGCTTTTAAATAAATGTCAAGCATTTATTGAAAAAGATGGATAGCACGCTGGTTTTGTTCCCCCAGGTTTTCCAAATGGCTACTGGGGGCATTTTTTTCTTGATTAATTATAATCTTATGTTATAATATGCAATGCGTAAAGCAATATTTTATAAATAAAAAATAGGAGAAAACATCATGACAAATGAAGTTGTAAAAACAGAACCGACAAAAACGGATGTCGCATCTGTATTTGTGGACAAATTAAAAGATTCTTGGATATCCGTATTGCCAAAAGTATGCACACCAGATAGATTTGCACGTGTTGCATTGACTTGTTTGCGTAAAACGCCAAAATTGATTGATGCATTACAAACACAGGACGGACGTGCATCATTGGCACAACAATTTATGAAATGTGCAGAATTGGGTATTGAGCCAGATGGCAGACGTGCATATTTAATACCATATAAAAATGACATTCAGTTGATATTGGATTATAAGGGTATTGCTGAATTGGCTATGCGGTCTGGAAAAATAAGCAATATTCATGCAGATAAAGTATGTGAAAACGATGAATTTGAATATAATATTGGTATGATTGAAAAACACCGTATTGATTTCAAAAAGCCACGTGGCAAAGCATACGCATATTACGCAATAGTGACATTTAAGGATGGCACAAAAAAATGTGAAGTGATGAGCAAAGACGAAGTGGATTCTATTCGCAAACGCAGTAAATCATCAGGAAATGGGCCTTGGGTTACAGATTATGATGAAATGGCAAAAAAGACCGTATTCCGTAGATTATCGAAATGGTTGCCACAATCGCCAGAAATGCAAAAAGCATTTGACATTGATGATACAGATTTTATAAAAGGGAAACAAATTATAGATGTATCTGCCAAAGAAGATGTTCCACCAGAAGAAAGATACAAGGCGGTTGAAATTGAAGCGGTTGAGCAAATAGAAGAAGATAATAAGGCTGTTGAAGAGCCAATCGATGATGGTATGCCAGAATTTGCATTTAATGAATCAGATAAAAATATTGAATAATTGATAAAAAATAAATTCAAATAAAAAAGCGACCCAGTAATGAGTCGCTTTTATTAAACAATTAACAAACAGAATATTTATGTCAGAGAAAATATTCTATACAGAAGAGTATAAAAAATATATAAAAAGTCAAGACAATTGTGATAGTTTGACATTATTTATGTTTTTATTTATAATCAAAACAAATATTTGGAAAGGAGAATAATTTATGGCAACTTCCTTGAATACACCCGATGTATTAACACAACCAATAGCAGAAAACGGTGAAAAAAATACAATTCCATCAACAAATGACCAATCATTAGGTCAAATGTCACAATCCACAGGATTTCCTGCGATATGCTCTGAAAGAATAGCAGATGGTGGAAAAGCACCACGTAGGGCAGATTTTAATGGTGCATTTAATATGCTGTCCAGATATATATTTTTCAATCAGAATGGTGGAATTGAAACATTTAGAGCCGATGTATCATCAGCGATTGGTGGATATCCAAAAGATGCAATATTGGGTTATAAAACAGCCACAGAATTTAAGTTGGTTCGTTCATTGATTGCGAATAATACATATAATTTTAATACAAATCCAAATTATATTGATGATGGTTCACATTGGGAAAGTGTGATTCCAATGTCAAAAAACATAGCAGATTGGTCGAGCAATGTATCAAATTGCATAACTGAAATACCACAAGATATAAAACTTGAATTGAATAATGGTACACTTACATTAAAATCAGGTTCAAAGGTATATGTGCCCAACGGAGATGGCGTATTTGACACAGTAACAACCACACAAGATTTATCAATGACTATAAGCGGCGACGGACAAAAATTTATATATAAAAACCCCGGTAACTATATAAATTATCAGGCGATTACAACATCTGTATCTGGAACAACAGATTCTTTGTCCGGCACCCCCTGG
>Ga0310690_10001082_pt1 | contig 51069 bp, 46 predicted proteins | sample AusTroGonzalo_MG_2_FD_207661 | JGI IMG/M metagenome (GOLD analysis project Ga0310690, IMG submission 207661) | Bovine rumen microbial communities from tropical cattle in Woodstock, Queensland, Australia - Gonzalo_04 (v2) (version 2) | ecosystem: Host-associated > Mammals > Digestive system >... | reverse complement strand
CTCTTACAAAACTGGACGAGGTTGAGAAGACCTTCTGGTCCGATCTGCGCGTTCCCGGTGATGCCCAGACACTGAATGTTGAGCTTGAGAAAGCCCTGCGTCTGCTTGACTTCATCGAGATTGGCAAGCTGATGGCTTATGACGGTCTTAACCGTGAGGAGTCATGCGGCGGTCACTTCCGCGAGGAGCATCAGACACCCGAGGGCGAGGCACTGCGTCATGATGACAAGTTCTCATACGTAGCCTGCTGGAACTATCAGGGTGAGGGTAAGGCACCTGAGCTGCTCAAGGAGCCTCTCAACTACGAGTACATCAAGGTTCAGACCCGTAATTACAAGAACTGATTAAATTAAGCATCACTATGGAAAAGAATATAAGCTTCAAACTGAAAATCTGGCGCCAGAGAGGTCCTAAGGAGAAGGGACAGTTCAAGGTGTATGAAATGAAGGATATCCCCACCGATACCTCATTCCTTGAGATGCTTGACATTCTGAACGAGCAGCTCATCAATGCCGGTGAGGAACCCGTGGTATTTGACCACGACTGCCGCGAGGGTATCTGCGGTATGTGCTCACTTTATATAAACGGACATCCGCACGGACCTGCTACAGGTGCTACCACCTGCCAGCTCTACATGCGCCGTTTCAAGGATGGTGAGACCATCACCGTTGAGCCGTGGCGTTCAGCCGGTTTCCCGGTAATCCGCGACCTGATGGTTGACCGCCGTGCATATGACAAGATCATGCAGGCCGGCGGTTACGTATCAATCAATACCGGCGGTGTACCCGATGCCAACGCAATTCCTATCTCAAAGGAGAAGGCCGACCTGGCTATGGATGCTGCATCATGCATCGGTTGCGGTGCCTGCGTTGCAGCTTGCAAGAACGGTTCAGCTATGCTGTTTGTAAGTGCTAAGGTTAGCCAGCTGGCTCTCCTGCCTCAGGGTCAGGTAGAGGCTGAGCGCCGCGCCAAGGCAATGCTCTCCAAGATGGATGAGTTGGGATTCGGTAACTGCACCAACACCCGTGCCTGCGAGGCCGAGTGCCCCAAGTGCATCAGCATCAGCAACATCGCCCGCCTGAACCGCGAGTTCATCGTTGCAAAACTGAAAGACTGATACAATCAGTAAATACAGTCAAAAGGCAGGTCATCAAACAGGTGACCTGCTTTTTTTGTTGCGGTTTTGTTGCGCAACAGACCGGGGTTGCAAATAAATATGGACTATCTTTGCATCAAACCAAATGCTTTATGGAATCAAAAACTGACATTCTCAATTCCTGTCTGGCGGAGTTCCGCAACATGCCTGAAGCAAACGTCCTGATGTGCTATCTCAGCCGTGAGAGCCGCTTCTCGTTTGATGACCGTATGTCTATTTCACGTAGTATAGAGACGGCTTTTTCACCTATGTTCCTCAGTATGAAAAGTGAGTCTTCGTCATTGTCAGAATCAGACCTTATATACTGCGCTCTTGTTGCGGCAGGAGTGAGTTCGGTTGTTATAGCAGACTGCTTATCAATTTCAAAAGACAGCCTGCGCATGCGTAAGATCCGTGTAAAGGAAAAGCTCTCTCCGTCCTGGGTTGAACTTATTTTCCCTGAGCAAAAATGTGACGATAATGTTGCGCAACATATTTCCGAGCCCGTCAAGCCCTCCATACTTTTGCAGCAAAACCAATTAAACTCAAAAGTTATGGAAACAAAAAACGTATCATTCGGCCAGGCCATCGGGTTAGGCTTCAAAAACATGTTCAGGTTCTCTGGACGCGCATCCAGATCAGAGTTCTGGTATTTCATTTTGTTTTACGCCATTTTATTGAATGTATTGGCGTTCTTACTTCCTTTCATTATCCGCTTTGTATCACATTTGGGTATTTGATGACGGAATAATGATATCATATTTATAAACACTTAAAACGTAAGACAATGAGTATACTTTTTCCTTCATACAGCATGGGCATGTTCTCCCTTATAGTAATGATACTGTCATTACCCATATTATCCCTTATAATACGCAGACTTCATGACAGCGAGCGTAAGGGCTCATGGATTCTTCTTATTGTTGCGCCGCTTCTTATAGCCATGGCTACATGGACATATTCAACTTTCTTTTTCTCTAAAGGAGAAAGAAAAGAGGTGAGTCAGATGATACAATATGATGAGACTCAGAATCTTAACTTTTATGTAATGTCTGATGGTGATACAGTCAAATTCTCGCCAAATGACCTTGCCGAGGCACTACGTACAAGACACAACTTCCAAGGAACGCATAACGGTGATCCCATTACGATTGACCCGGCAGTCTTTAATGTTGTGAAAGGGGATCAGAGAATTTTCTACGGCACAGCCGGCATAGTATCATTCCTGTTTGTTTTCTGGATTATAGGTTCAATAATACTGATAGTGCTTTGTTCTGCACCCGGAACAGAAGGCCCCAATCGTTATGGTCCCGATCCCAAAGCTATTTAATAAAAGACAATGCGATGAATATAAAACGGCCGGACAATCGTCCAGCCGTTTTTGTTTATCTAAATCATTGATTATCGACAGGGCAGCTACCCCTCATTCTCCTTCCTATATTCCAAAATGTCGGATACCTCACAGTCAAGTATGCGGCAGATGGCATCAAGTGTACTGATCCGTAATGCCCGTACTTTTCCTGTTTTGAGCAGTGACATATTCGACAATGTGATGCCGACTTTATCAGACAACTCACTGAGTGTCATCTTGCGCTTTGCAAGCATTACATCAAGATTGATTACTATCATACCTTATACAGTGAAATCCTGTTCCTCCTTCATTGTACGTGCCAACGAGAATAACTCTGCAAGTATAATGATAAAAAGTGCGATAATCAAATATCCCCAGTCAATCGTATATATTGAAAACGAATGTGCAAAATAACCGCCTTTGTACTTAAAATATAATACTGCATCCACCAACCATACCAGTATGAGATATCCAACAAAGCAGGCAATATAGGAATAACCCATTATCTTCAATCTCCTTTCATTGCTTTTATCGAACACATTCCCTTTCAATACATTTATCAGCATGCTTATCAACTCATACAGAAATAACAGCATTGCCAGACTGTTTACTATCCATGTTGCATAAAACAATTTTGTTAACAGTGCAGCATTCGGAACAGGTACGTTTACATACATGGAATATACTGGGTTGACATCGCTGGAGAATTCATAAGCATGTTCAGTTTGGTGGGGGCTTAACGACAGACTTACCTCAAACTTGCCTCCTGATGAATGCCCTCCAATATCACCATGTTTATCGGTCCATGTAACACTAAATATGTTAACCAATACAAGTACAAAAAACAAAACCGTCAGCCTTTTGATTTTCTTTTTCTGTTCCATATTCAATATTTTTGATTGATGATGGGGCAAAGATAATTGGTGTTTTTTTAATTTCCAAATATTATTTATTGAATTTCAATAAACAATTTGTAATATTCAAAAAAGGAATTATATACCTATTTCAATTAAGATAGCGGCTACTGATTGAAATTATCAGTCTGCAAAATGGATAAAAAAAGCAGTGGGACTACCCACTGCTTGAATTATAAAGTATTGAATATTAGTAATTTATCTTATGATGCCCTGTTAATATTCATCCTCGTTAAAGAAGAAGTCCTCCTTACTGGGATAGTCGGGCCATATGTCCTCTATGCTTTCATAAATATCGCCCTCGTCTTCTATCTCCTGGAGGTTCTCGATGACCTCAAGCGGGGCTCCTGAACGGACGGCGTAATCAATCAACTCATCCTTGGTTGCGGGCCAAGGTGCATCTTCAAGTTTTGATGCCAGTTCCAATGTCCAATACATAGTAAAAAGTGGTGTTTTAAGGTTACTCTTATAGGGGTGCAAAAGTATAAAAAAATATGGATTGCAAAAGTTCTACCATATTTTTTCTGGGGCACCTGCAAAAAAGTTTATTCGGCGTGCCAGAACGAACAGATAATCTGACAGTCTGTTGATAAACTGAAGCAGCTCAGAAGGTGCTGTAGCATCGTTTGGCAATGCAATTATCAGGCGTTCTGCCCTGCGGCATACGGTGCGTGCCACATGGGCGTATGATGCGGCTTGGGTGCCGCCGGGAAGTATGAATGATTTCTGTTCCGGCAGGCCCTCCTGTGCGGCGTCAATCATCTTCTCCATACGCTCTACATCGGCAGCCAGGACCTTGCAGCTGTCAGGAAGTTGGAATGTTGATGTGTCTGTGGCCAGGCAACCGCCTATATTGAACAGTTTCTGCTGTATCCACCGGATGTTTTCAGGATCTTCGGCCTTATCATCCATGACTGACTGCATGAGTCCTATGAATGAGTTGAGCTCATCAATGGTGCCGTATGCATCCAGGCGCGGATCGGTCTTGCTCACGCGCTTGCCTCCAACCAGACTGGTGGTACCCTTATCGCCGGTACGGGTGTATATCTTACTCATAACACGTAGTGTTGTTTGGTCATCTTGTGGTCAAAGAACAGCAGGCCTACCTTTTTTGTCTGGAAAGTAACTCCTATCCTTTCATCTTCAATGATCCCATTCCACCACTCTTTTTTCTGTTTTTTGCCCATATCCTCAACCACAATTACGGTTTCAGGTGTGGCATACGGCAGAATTATCTCAACAACCTGTCTCCAGAGGGCGGTGTGGGCTATATGGATGAACTGCGGAATATTGCCGCTGTCAAGCAGGTGCTGTACTGTCTTTATGACATCGGCTGCAATATAGTCAATATTGGGAATTTTCTTCAAGTTACGGCGCACATCTTTTTCACCGGGATTGGGAAAATCTACTGTGACTACCTTTGACTGCTTGGAGACCGATGCCAGATAACCTGTGCTCACTCCGGCGCCAGTACCTATCTCGAGAATGAACCTGGGGGCAAAATGGTTGACCAGACGGAACAGCAGTTCATCGCGGCTTTGGGGGTATTGGGGCATATATTGCGGAGCCTTTTCCCAGAAAGGATACAGGTCTTCATACGCATAGTAGGGATGACGTTCGTTAATGACGTTCTCTATCAGGTCATAGGCCCAGGGAGAGTGTACTCCGAATCCTTTTCTGGTTAACCAACGGTTGTCGGTGAGTTTCATATACGGTTATTTAAGCAGCGCCTTGATGGTTACTCCGGTTGTCAGAATGATATCCAACTGAACGGGAGTGTGTCTTGAGTCATTGGTAACGTAGGCTTTTACGGTTTCACGCTCCTTACCCTCCTTGTAGTCCCTGATGGAGATGACCATGCAGTCATAGGTGCGGCCGTTATCGGCCTTTATCTTCTTGTTGCCGGTATAGACCAGATACTGCTGGACTACCATGTTGCCGTTAACCATGGGCAGACTCTCGGTTCTGCCCGGTTGACTGTCAGAGGTGTCAATTTTCTGGGTGAATGCTATCATGCTCATCAGGTCAAAGATGCGCTCGGGACGCCATTCGGTGGTTTGGCTTGTCTGTCTGCCGGTATTCATGTCCCAAGTGCTCATATTGACCACAAACCTGTCCCTGTCCTTTGAGAAATGGGCTGTCTCGAGGTTGTGCTTGCTTCCCTCGTTAACTGTCTTCCTGAAGTAGATGCTCTCACCTTCAGAGGTATTGTATGACTCGATGGTATCGCGCAGGGAAAATATCTTGTCGGCTGTTGCGTTGGTGCTCATTTCCATAGCGGTACGCACGGCGTCTCTTCCGTTAAAGAGGACGTCAGTATCATACAGATGTGCCGTTCCTGCCGAAATTTTGACGGGCCCTAAACCAAGATAAAGATTGAATGTGTAGTCTGATGCGCTTACATGGAGGGCTCCCATAAGAAGGAGAGCGCAAACGGATGTTCTTAAAAATCTAACGCCAACCATTTCAACGAAGGTTTTTGCAGAATCATTAAAGCAAGTGCTCGAAGCGGGACTCGAACCCGCACAGCCGATAAAGGCCAAGGGATTTTAAGTCCCTCGTGTCTACCATTCCACCATTCGAGCGGTGATAGCGGTGCAAAAGTACTCGGTTTGGGAGTATTGTCCAAAAAATAAGGAAAAAAAAGGCGTGTTAATTTTAACAACTAACAAAATACATTACATTTGTGAACTCTAAATATTGTCAGGGACTTATCATTAACTTCAAACCAATATCAAAAATCATTATGAAGAAACTTTTGTTTTTAGCCGGTATTCTGACCTTGATGGCCAGCTGCCAGTGTGGCAAAGAGAAGCTCAGCCCCGTATTGAGCATCGAGGGCGGCCAGGTTCAGGGCGTTAGCGCCGACCGCGTAAAGGGCGTTTATGTATTCCGCGGCATTCCTTATGCAGCAGCTCCTATCCGCGAGAACCGTTGGAAGGCTCCACAGCCTGTTACTCCTTGGGAGGGCGTAAAGCTTTGCAACCGTTTTGATCATCCCAGCTATCAGCACATCCAGTATAAGGGTGGCTACTACACTGAGTGGGGTTACGGTGATGAGGCTCCTTTCAGCGAGGATTGCCTGTATCTTAATATCTGGACCAAGAAGCCGGGTGATGTAAATGCCAAGCTTCCGGTTGCCCTGTGGATTCACGGTGGCGGTTACCGCGAGGGTTGGGGCTCAGAGCCTGAGTTTGATGCTCAGGAGTGGGCCGGTAAGGATGTTATCCTGGTTTCAATCAACTATCGTCTTGGAATCTACGGTTTCATGACACACCCCGATCTGTCAGCTGAGAGCGAGCACGGTGTATCAGGTAACTACGGTATCCTGGATCAGATTGAGTCACTCAAGTGGATCAAGAAGAACATCGCACAGTTCGGTGGTGATCCTGACAACGTAATGATATTCGGTCAGTCAGCAGGTGGCGGTAGCGTACGTACACTCTGTGAGTCTCCTCTGGCTCGCGGTCTGTTCCACAAGGCTATCATCATGAGTGCCGGTGGTCTGACTGTTCCTAACAACAATGCAGCAGGCGGTCGTGGCGGTATGCGCGGCGGCATGGGCATGGGCATGGGTATGATGGGCGGCTTCGGCGGCTTTGGTGGCGGCAACGCAAACAACACCGAGCGTCCTGCTGCTTACAAGGCTCCCCAGGCTCCCGAGGGTCTGAACGCTCTGCAGCGTGCTGAGTTCAACACTAAGGTTATCATGGACTGGGCAGGTTACAATACCCTCCAGAAGATGCGTAACGCTGACACTGAGGTTATCTACTCACTGGCTACCATCTACAGCAATGCTACCGGAAACCAGGGAAGCATAACAGGTATGCCTATCGTTGACGGTTATGTATCATTGGAGAGCTTTGATCAGGCTGCTCTGGACGGAACTCTGGCCGATGTTCCTTACATGTGCGGTTATACCCTGAACGATATGGGCAACATGTCAGCAGGTGTTGCTGCATTCTGCCAGAACCGTGAGGAGATGACCAAGAACGGCAGCAAGGCTTACGCTTATGAGTTTGCACGTCCTCTGCCTGACGACGGTTCACATCCTGAGGTAACACAGAGACTGCGTGGTGCTTTCCACTCATCAGACCTCTGGTTCGTATTCAAGTCACTGCAGCACTGCTGGAGGCCTTGGACAAAGGGTGACTGGGATCTGTCAGAGAAGATGCTTACCGCTTGGACCAACTTCGCTAAGTACAGCGATCCTAACGGTCCTAAGGGCGGCGAGTGGAAACCCTGCACCAAGGAGAACCCCGGATTCATGGTATTCAAGCTCGATGAGAACGATGCTGAGAACTCAGAGTTCGGCGAGTCAATCACCAAGCTTCCTTGGGAATAAAAACCCGATGAATTCATAAAAAATGCCGGCCATCTGGTCGGCATTTTTTATTTGATGCAATAGCTTAATTTGAAACCGTAACGGTATTGCCGTTTCTTATAACAGGATAGCGCAACAGAGGTCTGGATGCGTTTTCATCTATCGGAAAGCCGCTGGCATTCAGGCTCCAGGATCCTTTGCAGTTTTTGCAGATCGCAGTGCCGTTGACATCAAAGGATAACCTTGTGCTCTCGCTGTCGCAGACCGGGCAACCCAGGTCATATGCCCAGACAGAAACATCATCATTATTCAGGGTAGGGGTTCCGAGTATGATTCCGCACATTCCCATCTGATATCCGCTGTTCTGAACGGCGGTGAGTTCAATCTCAGTCTCTTTTCCGTCAGAGTCCCTGGTTTTGAGTTTATTGCCTACTTTCCTTACTGCAAGAAAATGGCCGCGGATAATGATCTGGTTAAAAGGGGCATCCATCACGTTACAGCTGTATGATACCTTGTATTTTCGGGAATATGTACTGTAACTGTTCCTTTGGCATGCAGTTGCCAGAAGAATAAGTGACAATAGGATAAATCTCCTTTTCATCGGGGACAAATCACTTGGATGTAAGCTTCTCTATAGACTGGTCGATGAGTTTGAAAGGAAACTCTGAAATAAGCTTTTCCATGCGGGCCGCAATGCGGTCATTGCACAGATTGCCTATACTGCCTTCATGCGTATGGTGTATGTTGCGGTCAGCCTTGAACGTGCCGTTTTCAATCTCGGCACCCACCTTGCGGTAGGCCTCGCGGAACGGCATGCCTTCACGTGCCAGACGGTTAACCTCCTCAACACTGAAAATGGCATCATACTTGGAGTCAGACAGTATATCCTCACGAACCTTTATGTGGTCAAGCATATAGGCTGTCATGGTGATGATCTCCTCCAACTCCTGGAATGCAGGCAGGAAGACCTCCTTTACAAGCTGCATGTCGCGGAAGTATCCGCTGGGCAGGTTGTTGGTCATAAGGGTTATCTCCTGAGGTATGGCCTGAAGTCGGTTGCATTTGGCGCGTGTAAGCTCAAACACATCCGGGTTCTTCTTGTGCGGCATGATGCTGGAGCCGGTGGTGCAGTCATCGGGCAGTTTGATGAATCCGAAGTTCTGGCTGTTATACATGCAGGCGTCAAAAGCCAGACGGCTTATGGTGGCGGCAACCGAAGCCAGTGCATAGGCTACGTTACGCTCCATCTTGCCGCGTGTCATCTGAGCATATACGACGTTATAGTTCATGGATTCAAAACCCAGAAGGTCAGTTGTCATCTGGCGGTTGAGAGGGAAAGATGATCCGTAGCCGGCGGCCGATCCCAACGGGTTGCGGTTAGCCTGGTCGAAAGCGGCACGCAGCAGGAGCATGTCATCAGTCAGAGCCTCGGCATAGGCACCGAACCAGAGTCCGAATGATGACGGCATTGCTATCTGAAGGTGGGTATAACCCGGCAGGAGCACGTTCTTATACTTCTCGCTCTGTTTGATAAGGATGTCAAACAGGCCCTTGACTGCACCTACGATACCGCGCAGACGGTCACGGGTAAACAGTTTCAGGTCAACCAGCACCTGGTCATTACGTGAACGGCCGCTGTGTATCTTCTTGCCCATATCACCAAGCTGGCGTGTGAGCATGAGCTCAACCTGTGAATGGACATCCTCCACTCCGTCTTCAATAACGAACTCACCGTGCTCAATGACCTTAAGCAGATCCTTGAGGGCGCCTGATAACTCTTTGAGTTCATCCTTCTCCAAAAGACCGATGGATTGGAGCATAGTTATATGAGCCAGTGAACCCTGCACGTCGTACTTGGCGAGCATGAGGTCCATCTCGCGGTCACGTCCTACCGTATATTTCTGAATCAGATCATTTACGGGTTTTCCCTTATCCCAGATAGGTTTCATAGCGGTTGTGGTTAATATTGTAACATAGCCAGCATGTCTGCCAGTTTCTCAACAGCTTCAGTAAGCGGTTTCTCAGCCATCTTGGCAATAAAGATGTTCAGGTCAGCATCGACCGTGATTTTGATTTTGCAGCTGTCCTGACCGGTGGATACGATCTGAATCCAAAGGTATAGCTTGATGGGTGACTTGGTGGATTCCATCTTCACGCACTTGTACGGCTCACGCGAAACAATGGCAATCTCAACCTTTCCCACGGGTTGGACAACAGTGCTTACCTTATCGGGAGTGCATTCCAGATTCTCCAGGTTTATGTCTTGTTTCTGGTCCTCGGGGATACGGTCTATCAGAGCCTTCAGGTTGCTCAGGTCTGAAACCTTTGCATATACCTGCTCCTGTGAATAAGCTATATGCTTAACGCTGCTTTCTATCCTTTTCATCGGTTATTTACCCCATTCTGACGGGTTCTGCCTCCACTCGTTGAGGGTGGGCAGACTGTCAACTTTTATGTATCCTGATGTTACGGCTGTCTCAAGCATGGCGGGATAATCGGTAAGTGTTGCCAGCTTTACGCCTGCCTTTGCAAATGCTTCCTCAGCAACGGGGAACCCGTAAGTGAAAGAGGCTACCATACCTACCACTTCACAGCCTGCATTACGTATGGCATCGACTGCCTTGAGGCTGCTAAGACCCGTTGATACAAGATCTTCAACTACCATTACACGGCTACCCGGTGCAAGATATCCCTCAATGAGATTTGCCAGTCCGTGGTCTTTTGGAGCTGAACGAACATAGACAAAAGGCTTACCCATGCGGTCAGCTACCAAAGCTCCCTGGGCTATGGCTCCGGTTGCTACGCCTGCTATGACGTCAAATTCCGGAAAATCACGTGATATTACGCTGCAGAGAGAATCTCTCACCAATGTTCTCACTTCTGGAAATGAAAGAGCCTTGCGGTTGTCGCAATAGAACGGCGAACGCCATCCTGATGCCCATGTGAACGGGGCGTCCGGCTGGACTTTTACAGCCTCGATGCGCAACAGTTCACGGGCTACCTGTGTCTTTATGTTGTCCATACAATGTTGATGTTTATGATTTTTTATTGGCGCGAAGTTACTAAATAATGGCTTATGTGCCCAATCTTTAATATAAAACAACATTATTACACACGCCCCTACGGATTTTGTTGTTAAATTTGCGCGATTCAATAAAATGTAAACGGAATTTATTTAGATCCCGATGAAGAGAATACTGTTTCCCGTTATACTTGTTGCCGTGCTTGTCTGGGGTGTTTCCTGTATGGATGACGTTAAGAAGGAACTGACACCCCATGCCGCCATCACCTCTTTTGTGGTGGGTTATTATAACGTGGAGTACCATGACCTGAACGCTCAAGGCAATGACACTGTTCTGTATTACCGTGAAGGAGGCTCTAAATACCCCATGACCATTGACCAGACCAACAATCTGATATACAACATTGATTCACTTCCCTATGGTGCCGATGTAAGAAAGGTGTTGACTTTAGTCTATTCGGAAGGATCTGTCTATTACCATTATGGAGATAATCCGGACAGCGTAATAGCCTGGTCATCCTATGATTCAATAGATTTTACCCGTCCTTTGGTTTACACTGCAGTTTCATCGGACGCAACCTACAAGAGGGACTATACCGTAAAGCTCAATGTGCGTAAGGTGTTCCCGGATTCTTTGCTGTGGAGTCAATCAGACAGCACAGGTTTTACGGCTTTGAAGGAGCCTTGCGCAATTGTACTCAACGATACAGTCTTTAATTTCGGAAAGGACACTTCGGGTGTACTGATGATGACATCCAAAAGCATCTTTGACGGAGTTTGGAGTTCTCCCACTGCATTGAAAGGTCTTGGATCGGACGGTTGGAGCCGCAATGTCATAGCTTTCAAGGATACGATGTATCTTCAATCGGGAACCAAGGTATACGGTTCTTCTGACGGAATCTCCTGGACTGAGGTCAAAAGCGATATCAAATGCCTTGTCAGAACAGATGCCGGCAGCAATGCCGTATGGGCTGTAACTACTGACAGCAGTATAATAAAAACCACTGATATGGTGGAATGGACAGTGTACGGCAAGAAACCCGTAGGATTTCCTGACTCGACAGCGGTCTCTTTGGATTACGCCCTTGCCACCAACAGTTCCATCTCGAAGACTATCCTGGTTGGCATGGCCGATGACAGCCTGTACGCATCAGGCTGGACTATACTGTCCACTGACAGTGTCTGGAGCAGGATTGATGCTCCGGAAGATGTAAACTGGAGGCTGCCGTTGATGAAAGAGACTTCAATCCTGAAGTATGACGGCAAGCTTTATGCTTTCGGAACAGGATTCCAGGGTTTCCGTCAGTCCAATGACAACGGCATCACCTGGTATATGTGCGATACCCGAGCTGATGAGAATTCAACCTACAACCGTTACATGCAACTTCCCAAAACGCTTAAGGGTTTTGAAGGGAGTTTCTCATGTTCGGTAGACAGGTTTGGCACGATATGGATCCTGACTGATGACGGACAGGTTTGGCGCGGTGCCATAACACGTCTGGACAAAAGGAACAGATAATGAGACTGATAATGAAATTACCGTTGCTTGCAGTCATACTGTTATTCTGCTATCCGGCAGTTGCACAGGATGACGGCTACCTTTTTGAGGTAGGTTTGGGCGGCGGCGGCAGTTTCTACATGGGCGATGCCAACACCCGTCTGTACCGTAACACTAACGGAGCGGCGTCAGTCATTGCCAGATATAATGTGAATCCCCGCTTTGCATTGAAGTGCAATCTTTCAGGCGCAGGGTTGTCAGGCTCGTCAGCGTATGCTTACGGCGTTGTTCCCGGTGATGAAATCAGTTTCAGCCGCACGGTATACGATTTAGGATTCCAGATAGAGTGGGGGTTCTGCGGCTATGGAATGACCAACTGGAATGATTGCCGCAGGGTGGCCCCTTACGGATTGATAGGCGTAGGTATGTGTTTTGCACCCAAACCTTCTACAAATGATTTCGGAGCCAACTTCCCTGTAGGATTGGGTATAAGATACAAGCTTTCCGAGAGGGTTAACCTGGGATTGGAGTGGTCCATGAGGTTCAGCACCACAGACAGGCTGGATGTGGGGGCCGATACTCCCACATCACTTGAGAATCCGTTCCTCATAAAAGGAAAGGGTATCAAGAACAAGGACAGTTACAGTTTTACAATGCTTTACGTTACGTTTGACGTTTTCAAACGTCCTTGTCATTGCAACGATGAATAACGAAGAGAATATGACATATCAGGATAAGTTAGACCGCAGCCGCATCCCGCAGCACGTTGCCATAATAATGGACGGTAACGGCCGATGGGCAGAACAACGGGGCAAAGAACGCACCGAGGGGCATATCCGTGGAGTGGAGGTGGTCCGCAAGATAATGGAAAATGCGGTTGAACTGGGAATAAAGTATCTGACTCTATATACGTTCTCAACAGAGAATTGGAACAGACCGGAACAGGAGGTTTCCGCATTGATGGGACTACTATTCAAGAACATTGAAGAGGATGTATTCATAAGGAACCAGGTACGTTTCCGTGTAATAGGCGATATAGAGAGACTTCCCGATTCCATACAGTTCAAGCTGAATGAATGCATGGAGCACACCAAGGATTTTGACCGCTCCTGTATGGTGCTGGCACTGAGTTACTCCTCACGTTGGGAGATAACCCGCGCAGCCCGCATGCTGGCAGAAAAAGCTGTCTGTGGCGAGATAAAGCCGGCACAGATAGATGAGCAGATGGTCTCATCCATGATGAATACCAGTTTCATGCCTGATCCGGAGTTGCTTATACGTACAGGCGGTGAACTGAGGCTGAGCAACTATCTCTTATGGCAGTCTGCATATACAGAACTATATTTTTGCGATACATTCTGGCCTGACTTCAATATGGAGGAACTGTGTAAGGCCATCTATGTCTATCAGCAGCGCGAGCGCCGTTTCGGTCTGACCGGTGCACAGGTTGCCGAACAAAATAAAACCAAATGATGATGAACCACAAGTTGAAATATGTCCTTTTCTTTCTGGCTTTGCCGTTGATGCTGCCCTTGTCAGCATATGCTCAGGCGGATGATGAAGGCGAGGCCCCTGTGATACTGTATTCCGGAACGCCTAAGAGGTATGAGATTGCGGATATAGTAGTTACAGGTATGGATGAAAACAACCACAAGACCCTTCTCAAGCTGTCAGGCCTTGCGGTAGGACAGCGTATTGCCGTGCCTGGCCAAGACGTAACAGATGCCATGAAAAGACTCTGGGCAACAGGCCTTTTTGCAAATGTCCAGATCAGGGCGCTTAAAACATCGGGCGATAAGATCTGGCTGGAGATGTTCATTGAGCAGAACCCCAAAATCAAGGAGGTGGTATTTCACGGAGTCAGAAAGGGTGAGGCTTCCGAACTGGAGGATAAGATAGGAATGTTCCCCGGCAGTCAGATTACACAGAACGTATTGAACCGCTCAGAGAAGCTTATACGTGACTATTTCTCCGAGAAAGGATTCAAAGACGCCGAAGTTCGTGTACAACAGCGTTCTGAACCCGATGAGGACGGACTGGCTTATGTTGATGTCTATATAGACAAGAAAGAGAAGGTCAAGGTACGGACCATTCATCTTGAAGGCAATGAAGTCCTGTCTGACAAACAGATCAAGAGAATCATGAAAAAGACAAATGAAAAGGGTAAGCTCAGCGAGTTCTTCCGTACCAAGAAGTTTGTCAGTGAAGAATTCAGGAACGATATGGACAAGATATATGAGAAATACGGAGAAATGGGATACCGTGACGCATATATCGTCTATGACAGCGTGTCATCCAACATTGAGGACAACACAGTGGATGTATGGCTCAAGTTTGATGAAGGAGGTCAGTATTTCCTGAGGAATCTCAACTGGACAGGCAACACAGTCTACAACAGCGAGCAGCTATCGGCCATGCTTGGCATGAAGAGGGGAGATGTATATAACCAGAAGAAACTGGAGGAACGTCTGCGCGGAGATGAGGATGCCATAGGAAAGATGTATTACAACAACGGTTACGTAATGCTTCAGATGAATCCTGTAGAGGCTAATGTAATAGAAGACTCCATAGATCTTGACATCCGTATAGCCGAGGGTCCTCAGGCATCAATCAACCGCGTCCTTATACATGGCAATGACAGGGTGTATGAGAATGTGGTTCGACGTGAACTGTACACCCGTCCCGGTGACATATTCTCTTATGATGCCCTTGAACGCTCATACCGTTCAATTGCCCAGATGGGACATTTTGAACCTACTACCATAAACCCGGACATAGTTCCTGACCAGTCGAACGGAACTGTTGACATAGACTGGCAGTTGGAATCCAAAGGAAATGACCAGGTTGAGGTCTCATTCGGTTGGGGACAGACAGGACTCATAGGACGTGCGGCTCTCAAGTTTACCAACTTCAGTATGTACAACCTGTTCCACAAGAGTGACAATTACCGCATGTTCCTGCCGCAGGGTGATGGTCAGACGCTGTCCATAAGCGCTCAGACAAACGGCACATACTACCAATCCTACAGCGTATCGTTCCTGGAACCGTGGCTTGGAGGCAAACGCCCCAACACCCTTTCGGTGGGCCTTTTCTTCTCAAAGCAGACGGATATAAGCAGTAACTACTATAACTCGGCTTATTACCAGAACATGTACAATTACATGTACGGATATGGCAACTACTACGGTAACTACTACTATAACAATTACGAGTCGTACTATGACCCCGACAAGTATATCACGATGTTGGGTGCCAGCATAGGATGGGGTAAGCGTCTGCATTGGCCGGATGATTACTTCACCTTCTACACGGAACTGTCATACACCCGTTACAGGCTCAAGCAGTGGTCTTACTTCCTTATAAACAACGGAACCTGTAACAACATCAATCTGGGTTTCACGGTGAGTCGTAACACAACGGATCATCCTATATTTCCGCGTACCGGATCTGAGTTTGCCGTGTCTGTTTACTTCACACCTCCCTATTCGCTTTGGGACGGTAAGGACTATGAGCATCTGGCTGCTGACAACACATCGGCCACTTACCAGCAGGAGTTGCAGGACAAGCACAAGTGGATTGAGTACAACAAGTGGAAATTCCGCAGCCGCACATACACGTCACTTACTAACGGTGTGAAGAGACGTCTGGTGTTGATGACCCGTTTTGACGTTGGTTTGCTGGGTCATTACAACAAGTACAAGAAGTCTCCTTTTGAAACGTTCTTTGTAGGAGGTGACGGCATGAGTGGAGGCTCATACACATATGCAACAGAGATAATAGGCCTGCGTGGTTATGACAATGGTGCGTTAACCCCGTATTCCGATGGTTACGCCTATACACGTATGGCTGCTGAATTACGTTATCCTTTCCTGATGGAGAATTCAACCATTATTTACGGATTGGCATTCGTGGAGGCCGGTAATGCTTGGAACAGCATAGGTAAGTTCAATCCGTTTGACCTTAAGAGGTCTGCAGGTGCAGGTGTACGCATCATGCTTCCGATGGTGGGTCTGATGGGTATTGACTGGGCTTATGGCTTTGATCCGGTCTTTGGTACCAAAAGGTATTCAGGCAGCCAGGTACACTTCATCCTGGGTCAGGAATTTTAACCAACAGTCTCAAGCGAGTATATTATAATCAGATGAACATAGAAAAAACGATTATGAAAAAGACATTATCAATCGCAGCAATGTTGCTGTTTGTTTGCATCAGTGCCGGCGCACAGAAGTTTGCATTAGTGGATATGGAATACATCCTTAACAGGATTCCTGCATATGAGCGTGCCAATGAACAGCTCAACCAGTTCTCAAAACGTTGGCAGGCTGAGGTCGAGGCTCTGAACCTCGAGGCTCAGACCTTATACAAGAACTACCAGAATGAGGCGCTTTTCCTCTCTGAGGAGCAGAAAGCCAAGAAGGAGGAGGAGATAGTAGCCAAGGAGAAGCAGGCAAGTGACCTTAAACGCCAGTATTTCGGACCGGAGGGTGAACTGTACAAGAAGCAGCAAAGCCTTATGGCTCCCATTCAGGATGAAATTTATGAGGCAATCAAGCAAATAAGCGAGTCAGACGGTTATCAGGTAGTAATAGACCGTTCATCGGCCAGCAGCATGATCTACGCCTCACCCAAGATAGACATAAGCAATGAAGTACTTAAGAAACTGGGTTATTCAAACTAAATGCATATCTTTGTAATTATTAATCAGAAAACAAAACATACCTAATATGAAAAAGATAGTTATCATCGCACTTATGGCAATCTTGCCTTTTGGTGCATTCGCACAGAAATTCGGACATGTAAACACTGCAGACATCATTCCTCTGATGAGCGAATATAAGGCTGCACAGACTGAAATGGAAGAATTGATCAAACAGTATCAGGATGAACTGAACTATATGCAGGATGAGTATCAGAAGAAAGAGGATGATTATTTGAAGAACCGTGAGTCTCTTCCTGAGAATATACGTGCACGTAGGGAACAGGAACTCATGGACAGCCAGCAGAAGATCCGCGAGTATCTTGAATCCTGCCAGTACAATAAGGATATGAAGGAGGCACAACTCATGGATGCCATCAACGCAAAAGTTCTGAAAGCCATTCAGGCTGTAGGTGAGGAGGGCTCTTATGTATGCATCTTCAATCTGGCAGGCGGCGTAGTTCCTTTTGTAAGCTCAACCCTTACCACCGATGTGACAGAGGCCGTCAAAGCCAAGCTTGGAATGAAATAAGAAACTTACACTATAGCAGTAAGGGGAACCGGCGTAAGCCCGATTCCCCTTATTGGTTAAAAACATACTGACCGGATATGAAAAGAATGAAGACCTTACTTATTGCCGCCTTGTCTTTCTGGGCGGTACAGCTTTCCGCACAGGAAGGTATGTTCGGTTATATTGATTTCAACAGCACCCTTAAACTGATGCCTGATTACATAGACGCAGAAATAACCTTGCATAAGATACAGGCCGATTACCGTGAAGAAATTGAGCGTTCCAAACGTGAATTTGAGAGGCAGTACATTGATTTCATGCTTGAGCAGGACAATCTTTCACCTTCAATTGTGGCCAAGCGCCAGAAAGAGCTGCAGCTGCTTATGGATAACAACGCACAGTTCAGGGATAATGTACAGGCTGAACTTGAAGAGAAAAGGGCCGACCTGCTGAATCCCATAAAGAAAAAGCTGCTGAACGCCATATCTGAGGTATGTCAGGAGAAAGGTCTTGACTATGTCATAGACACCGGAGCAGGAACTTACCTTTACATAAACCAGGATAAGGGCATTGATATATCGTTGCCGGTTTTTAGCCGAGTTGGCATAGACAAGTTGCCTAACAGGATAATAGAATCAGGCCAGCCTGTATTGAACAGTGACTCACAAGAACCAAAAGAAATAGAGTAATGAGTAAGACGCTTTTGTCAAAAAACCCCGGTCCCATCGGTATTTTTGATTCGGGCTACGGAGGTTTGACCATTTTAAAGCATATCCGTAGCGCAATGCCGGAGTATGACTTCATATATCTTGGCGACAACGCAAGGACCCCGTATGGAACACGCTCCTTCCAGGTGGTTTATGAGTTTACGCTCCAGTGTGTGACCAAACTGTTTGAGATGGGCTGCAATCTTGTTATTCTGGCATGCAATACCGCCTCGGCAAAGGCATTGAGAACCATACAGCAGATTGACCTTCCCCGCCTTGATGCAACCCGCAGAGTGCTCGGTATCATAAGACCTACAATCGAATGCATAGGTGACCTGACACAGACGCGTCATGTAGGATTGCTCGCTACCCCGGGAACCGTCAAATCATTGTCATATCCCCTTGAGATAAACAAGCTCTATCCTGATATAGTTGTCACCGGTGAATCCTGTCCCATTTGGGTTCCGTTGGTGGAGACGGGCGAATCCCAGTCAGAGGGAGCAGACTATTTCATAAAGCGTCACATAGACAACCTGCTTGCCAAGGATAATGAGATAGACACCATAATCCTGGGTTGTACCCATTATCCTTTGCTTTTGGACAAGATCAGGAAATATGTTCCGCAGGGTATAAACATCATTTCTCAGGGTGAGTATGTGGCTTCATCGCTTAAACTCTACCTTGAACGTCATCCCGAGATGGATGCCAGATGTACCAAAGACGGAACCTGCAGGTATTATACTACTGAATCAGTTGAAACGTTCCTCCCTAACGCTTCTCTTTTCCTGAACTCGGCATTGGACGCTGAGTCAATCTCTGTCTGAGTTTCTGATAAACCGCCGGGATATAGGTCCAATGGGGCGCACAGACAGGAAACTGACTACAAGAACTGTGGTCAGAACCAGTATTATATCCTGGACTTTTATGCTTACGGGATAGGCATCGACAATGAAATTGCCTGCTGAGCCCAATGAGATGAACCCGTATTTCTGCTGCAGCAGTACGGCAATCACTCCAAGTGCCAGACCGGATATAGCCCCGATAAGTGAAATAAGGACTCCGTTGGTTATGAAAATGCGTTCAATGGTCTTTCTGTTTGCACCCATACTCCCCAGCAATCCTGCGTCCTGCTGTTTCTCAACCATAAGCATAATCAGCGAACCGATTATGTTGAAACAGGCTATCAGCAGGATGAATGTCAGGAACAGGTATGAAATGAATTTTTCCAGTTTGAATATCCTGAATACATCCTGTTGTTGGCGGATGCGGTCCTGAACTTCAAAATCCGGACCCAACAGAGCCTGCAGTTCACGTATGGCTTTTCGGATATTGGTTCCTTCCTTTGTCTTTATCTCCAGGGCCGATGCCTGATTATCCCTTCCGGTGAGTTGCTGCGCCAGAGCCAGTGAAATAATGACGTAATCATCGTCATATTTTTCCTGTTCAACTGAGAAAGCCACTCCGGGAGAATATATGCTGGCCTGGTTGAATGAGGCTGCAGGATTTGCAGTGTTTATATTCCCGTCCTTCTTGGGAACATAAAGTTTTAGGGACTTTGTGGGCTTGATTCCGCAGTCCATTCGGCTGACAAGGCCTATTCCCATGATGCCGTAGTGGCATACCTCATCCTCAAGCATGAATATGCCGTTTCCCTTAAGCAGGTTCTCTATGTTGGTCAGGTCGTGAAAACTCTCCTCGACACCCTTTATCATAACTATATGCTGCTTGCTCTTGTAACTGATCAGAGCCTGCTCTTCAAGCGTGAAGGTGCTTACTTCGATGAAATCAAGCGCAGAGGCTTTACGGATGTTTTCATCGTCCAGACTGAAGAATTTCCTGCCTGCCGACACCACCTTTATCTCAGGGTCAAAATCCTTGAACAGGGATTTCACCAGATCATGGAACCCGTTGAATACCGACAGGGTGCAGATAAGAGCGAAAGTAGCCAACATGATTCCTGCAACTGATATGGCAGATATCACGTTTATTACGTTGTGGCTCTTCTTTGCAAAGAGATAACGGCGTGCTATGAAGAACGGGAAATTCACTTTTTGAGAAGTTCGTCTATATGAGCCATATAATCAATGGTCTTGTCCAGGAAGAACCTCAGTTCCGGTATGATCCGCAACTGATGCCTTACTCTCTGGCCCAGGTCGTATCTGATATCCTTTACATTAGCATTTATGTTCTTGACTGTCTCCTCGCCTTTCTCTGACGGAAACACGCTAAGATAAACGCTGGCAATGCTCAGGTCACTGCTTATCTTGACCTCGCTTACCGTGATCATCAGGCCATGGGTGAGTTTGGTCTGATAAAGGAACAACTCGCTTAATTCCTTCTGAATCAACCGTGATATTTTCTGTTGTCTTGTACTGTCCATATGTCTATTTCTTTCTTATTATCGAGAGTCCGTCCCGAATGGGAATCATCGCCACTTCAACCCGCTCATCGGCCCTGACCATATCGTTAAACTTGCGCACTGCCGCAGTCTGGGGATCGGAGTCATAGTCAGGGTCAGTCACGTGGCCGTCCCATAAGGTGTTGTCGGCAATCATATAGCCTCCTGGTTTGAGGTAATCCAGCAGTACCGTATAATAATCAGGATACTCCTTTTTTTCACCGTCCAGGAAGATCATGTCAAACATCAGACCCAGCTGCGGAACCACCTTAAGAGCGTCGCCGATATGGAGACTGATACGGTCTTTCAAGGGAGACCGGTCTATGCCCTTTTTTATGAAATCCTCCAATTCATCGTCAATTTCGACGGTATGGATCAATCCTCCCTGAGGGAGCCCCTGTGCCATGCAAAGTGTGGCATATCCGGTAAAAGTGCCTACTTCCAGAACCAACTTGGGTCTTATCATGGAAACCAGCATCTTGAGCAGGCGGCCCTGTATATGACCGGATGCCATGCGGGGGTTTATCATCTTCAGGTTTGTTTCCCTGTAGATTTCCCTCAGGAGATCATCTTCAGGCTCAATGTGAGCTGAGATGTATTCGTCCAGGATTTCCTCGCCCGTATAACCTATGCCTTGTCCGGATGAAGCCATATTTTGCTTATCTTTGATGTCCGGTTGGAACAGTGCAAAGTTAATCGGTTTTTCTGACAATATGAAAACTATGCTCAAACGTTATCGCCAGTACCTGCTCCTGGAGAAATCGCTTTCACCCAATACGCTGGAGGCATACTTGGATGATGCGGGTAAACTGTTGTCCTATCTGGACGATTGCGGCATAGCGATAGAGAGTGTAACCCTTGATGACCTGCACGGATTTGCCGCCGCCATGGGTGACCTGGGTATCGCCCCCAGATCACAGGCGCGTATCATTTCCGGAGTAAAGTCGCTGTTCAGGTTTCTCTGTCTGGACGGATACCGTGAAGATGATCCAAGTGAACTGCTTGAGGCACCCAAGATAGGACGTCACCTTCCGGATGTCCTCACTGTTGAGGAGATAGACAGTATCATAAAGCAGATAGACCTGACCTCCAAGGAGGGACACCGTAACAGGGCAATGATAGAAACCATGTACAGCTGCGGACTCCGCGTATCGGAACTGTGTTCTCTCAAGATGGAGGACCTTTTCCTGGATGAAGGTTTCATTCGTGTTACCGGCAAGGGCAGCAAGCAGCGTCTGGTTCCTATCTCGGGCAGGGCCGTCAAAGAAATTCAGAATTATCTGATGGACCGATGCCACATTGACATCAAACCGGGAGCCGAACCCTACCTGTTCCTGAGTATCAGACGTGGGCGCCCCCTTTCCAGAATAATGGTGTTTGACATCGTAAAAGACCTTACGGCTCAGGCGGGAATAAACAAGACGGTGAGTCCTCATACTTTCCGCCATTCGTTTGCCACCCATCTGCTGGAGGGCGGGGCAAATCTACGTGCCATCCAGTGTATGCTGGGCCATGAAAAGATATCAACCACAGAGATTTATACCCACATTGACCGTAGCCGTCTGCGTGATGAGATAGTGTCACATCACCCACGCAACCTTTGATTTTTATGTTTTTTTGACGTTTTTGAACAAAAAACACCTCTTTTTATTAAAAATATTGCGCGTAGGCCATTGTATGTGGTATTCTTTTTGTAGTTTTGCGCACGTATGCACTAAAACGAAAAAATGTTTAACCAACTAACTAATAACAAAACTATGTCAAAATCATTTCGTTTTGCGCTCTTCTGCGCAGGTATTATGATGTTTGCCAGCTGCAAGAACTTCCAGGTTAAGGAGGAGTACTTCGTTGTAGATCCTAATCCTCTGGTAGCAAAAGGCGGTCAGGTAGATTACAAAGTAACCGGAACATTCCCCGAGAAGACATTCATCAAGAATGTTGTCTGCACTGCAACTCCCGAGCTCCGTTGGGAAGGTGGTTCAGTTAAGGGTGAGCCTGTAACCCTTCAGGGTGAGAAGATTGAAGGTAACAATCAGACCATCGAATGGAAGGAAGGTGGTCAGTTCACATATAACGGCAACTTCAAGTATCAGCCCGAGATGGCTGAGTCAGAGCTTTGGGTTACATTCGAGGCTACCAAGAAGGGTAAGCCCATCGAAGTTGAGCCCGTTAAGATTGCTGATGGCGTTAACGCAACAGGTGAGCTCTATTCAGAGACTGCAAAGGGTGCCAACACCGCAGGTTCAAAGGATGCATTCCAGCGTATCATCAAGCAGGCTCAGGATGCCAACATCATGTTCGTTATCCAGCAGGCTAACGTACGTTCATCAGAGACCAACAGCGACGCTGTCAAGGCTTTGAAGGAGTCTTTGAAGAACTTTGCTGCTGATACCAAGAACTATGCTATCGACAACCTTGAGATTTCAGCATACGCATCACCTGATGGTGGTTTCAAACTGAACGACAAGCTGGCTGCACAGCGTGAGAAGAACGCTGCCAACTATGCAAAGAACGAGGTTAAGAAGGCTAAGGCTGATGCTGCCATCGAGTCAAAGTACACCGCTCAGGACTGGGACGGCTTCAAGTCACTGGTTGAGCAGTCAAATCTGCAGGACAAGGATCTGATCATCCGTGTTCTTTCAATGTATGATGATCCTGAGAAGCGTGAGACTGAGATCAAGAACCTCTCAGCTGTTTACAAGGATCTTGCTGCTGACATTCTCCCGCAGCTGCGTCGTGCCCGCCTGACTCTGAACTATCAGATCATCGGTCGTTCAGACGAGGAGATCCAGGAGGCTTACAAGACTGACGCTTCTGTTCTGAGTGTTGAGGAGCTGCTTTACGCTGCTACCCTGACTGAGGACAAGGCTGCCAAGAAGGATATCTACACAACAACTTCAAAGAACTATCCTAATGACTACCGCGCATTCAACAACCTGGGTGAGCTTGCATTCAAGGATGGTGATTATGCAACTGCAGAGACCAACTTCAAGAAGGCTCTCTCTATCAAGGCTGATGCTCCTGAGGTTAACACCAACATGGGTCTTCTCTGCCTTGCACAGAGCAAGCCCGATGAGGCACAGACCTACTTCGCTAAGGGTGGTCAGAGCAAGGAGAACAACGAGGCTCTCGGCAATATGTACATTGCACAGGGTCAGTACGAGCGTGCTCTGGATGCTCTTAAGGGCAGCAACACCAACGGTGAGGCTCTTGCCATGATCATGACCAATGATTATGCCGGTGCACAGAAGGTTCTGGCAGCCGTTAAGAATCCTGATGCAAACACCGCTTATCTGCAGGCTGTAGTAGCTGCCCGTACAAAGGATGCTGCTGCTGTAGCTCAGAACCTCAAGAAGGCTGTTGGTCTTGATTCTTCACTCAAGGACAAGGCTAAGAAGGATAAGGAGTTTGCTGATTACGAAGATGCAGTAAACGCTCTCTGATAGAAGAGTAATATACTTCGCGTGAACAAATGCCGGAAGATGAACTGACGGCGCTGCTCACTCTAAACAGAATAGACGGACTTGGAAGTACAGGAGCCAAATACCTGTATGAACAGTTAGGCAGCGCGCAGGAGATCTTCAGGAGCCGCGAACATCTTAAAGACATTATACCCGGAGTCGATCCCAGCCTGATAGAGGCGTTGGGGGACTCCGGGTATAATTCTTTTATCCGTGAAGAACTGGATTTCATAGAAAAACACGGTATCAGATGTGTAACTCCCGCCGATCCTGAATATCCTGCCAGACTGTTGGACTGTAAGGATGCTCCCCTTGTTCTGTTTTCATTGGGTAACGTCAATTACAATGCGACCCGGACGGTCGGCATTGTAGGCACACGTAAGGCTACCGATTACGGACGCCGTATGTGCCATACCTTTATTAAAGAATTACATGAACTCTGTCCTGACATAACCATAATCAGCGGGTTGGCATACGGCATAGATATTGAATCTCACAAAGCGGCCCTTGAGGCCGGATTCCCTACCATAGGAGTGCTTGCCCACGGACTGGATATGATCTATCCGCAGGCTCACAGACCTATAGCCAAACAGATGCTAGATGACGGTGGTCTGGTCACAGAGTTCATGTCAAGAACTATACCGCTGGGCCCCAATTTTGTGCGTCGCAACCGCATTATTGCCGGGCTGTCTGATGCCGTGGTAGTGGTAGAGTCAGCAGCCAAGAGCGGTTCACTGATCACTGCTGAGATAGCCGCCACTTACAACCGCGATTGTTTTGCTTTTCCGGGTAGTGTAGGTGACCCGTACTCTGTGGGATGCAACGAACTTATCCGTGACAACAGGGCAAGCCTCATCACATCGGCTTTCGATATGGTCAGTGCCATGAACTGGAATGACCGTTCTATGAAGGGTTCTCCCATTCAGAAAGAACTGTTTCCGGATCTTACGGATGATGAGGCTAAGGTGTATGACAGAATCAGACAGAAAGCACAGGGGGTATTGATAAGCACGCTGATGACGGAACTCAACATTCCGTATCCGCATCTTTCAACAATACTGTTCAGTCTTGAAATGAAAGCCCTGATAATACAGTCTGCGGGATCACTGTGCAAGCCGTTATAGGTTGCGCAGTGAATCCTTGAACTGTGAAGGAGTCATGCCTGTTTCCTGCTTGAATACGGTGCTGAAATACTGACTCTCGGAGAATCCGGTCTCCTCTGCGATGGTGCCCACTGACTTGTTGGTCTTGGAGAGCATCTCTTTAGCCACGTCTATACGTATTCGGCGTATGTATTTGTTGGTGGATGCGCCTACCAGGTTGTTCATCTTGTTGAACAGCGTGGTACGGGACACATTCATGTGGTCCACAATCATGTCCACGCCAAGCATGGTGTTACTCAGGTTCTCACGGATAAAGCGGTTAAGCTTGAGAACAAACTGCTCATCGGCCGCACTGAATGTCTGATCCTCAGATATTGAAGTGAAGAATGATGTAGCATACTGTCTCTTGATTTCAAACCTGTTCTTGAGTTGACTTCTGATTATCTTGTACAGAAGTTTGGAATCAAACGGTTTAGGAAGGAATGAGTCAGCTCCCATCTTGTATCCCATATCCTGATTCTTGGGGTCACTTCGGGAGGTAAGCAGAATGACAGGGATACTACTTAATTCAAGATCGGTCTTGATGGTTTTACAGAGTTCGAATCCGTTCATGCGCGGCATCATGATGTCGCTGACAACAACATTAGGCATACGCTGGCGTATCAGATCCAGAGCCTCCTTACCGTCATGTGCAGTATAGATGGTCTTGAACAGGGGCGAGTATTCATCCTTAATGAACTGCAATATGTCATCCTGGTCATCTACAATGAGCAATGACATGCTCTTGGTATCGAAATTGACTTCATCCGTTGTCTGAGCAGGTTCTTCTATGTTTCCAAAGTCAGTTGACTCAGGCATAGCCGTCATAGCCGTAACTTGCGGCTTGACAGGAGATGTATGATACTTCTCGCCAAGATTGTCCGGAATCTCTATGGTGAAGGTAGAGCCGGGTCCGTCATTCTTCTCTGCCTTTATGGATCCGTCAAGCAGCTCTACCATCAGTTTGGCATGTGACAATCCCAGTCCATAGCCGGGAATATTTTCATTCTCTCTGTAATAGCGTTTGAACAGCTCCTCAGGACGGCAGGTAAATCCGCGGCCTTCATCGTGTACCTTGATCCAGACGGAGCCTTTGCTGTGTCCTGTGCTTATCGTGATGGTTCCTGTATCACTGTACTTGATGGCATTTGATATGATGTTGTTGACTGCTGTTTCCATCATCTTGACATCCATATCAACCTTGCCCAGATCCGGCATGGGATTAAACACTGTCTTAAGCCCTTTGGCGTAGCTATCAATCTTGAAGTCTTCAATTATCTTTCCGAGCCAGTCATTCAGGTCAACCTGTTCAATGGATACGTCATTCCTGCTTATGTCAGTGGTACCTTTGTCAAGGATCATATTAACCATCTCGGTCATCTTCTGTACCTGATTGAAAATGCGTTCCAGACGGTCATAATCAATACCCTTGACAGCCTTTTCTTCAAGCATGTCCTTGACAGGATTGTAAATGAGCGACAAGGGGGTTCTCAGCTCATGGGCAAGATTGGACAACAGCGATATCTTATCATCCTTGTGCTTGTTTTCCTGTGCATTGATGGCCCTGTCCATATCAATCTGCTTAAGGCTTATTCCGACTTTTGAGATGGTTACGCTTATGGATATGATCAAAGCTATTATGAGCAGGTATGCGGGAACAGTCATGATAAAGGGACGTGCCACGTTATATGACAGAACTTCCTGAGGCTCACTCCATCCCTGAATGGTACGTTGGCTTACCATAAGAGTAAACAGGCCGTGCGTGGATTTGGGAATGGAATAATCAGTACTTGAGGTTATGGTTTCTGCTACAGGGTACGGACGTCCTTTTTTTAGAAGTGTGTATTTGAGGGATACAGGTCTTGTGGGGTCAAATTGGTTTACCGCCACGTGTACGCCCATAAGTGAGAACCTGTTAGGAATGGAGAGAGGCTTGTTTTGCCTGCCGCCGTTGGTCTCATATATTGTTCCGTCAATTACTATCTTGGTAAGTGAAAGTGGATATGGATTACTGTTATAGCGGATGCTTACATCATCAGGATTGATAACTATCATTCCTGATGTGTTGGGGAAGTATACATACCCGTCCCTGGATACCAGAGAGAATCCGGGAAGGAAGTTGAGTATTGTTCCGCAGTCTCTTCCGTAATACGTGTAAGGCTCCTTGACATCTTTGTCATTGGTGTCAATCATTATCATGAAAGCCTTATCGGTGGTAATCCACAGATGGTCATGGCGGTCAATAGACATGGACAGGAATACTCCGTAATCCTTATTGTTCATTATTGAGGACAGCTTGTTTGCTCTGGGATCATAACTTATGACCTCGTCAGGAGAGCAAGCCCATATGACACCTCGTGAGTCCTGTACCACATTTGATATGTCGCTTTGGTCATCATCGGGTGTCTGGAACACAAGACGAGCCAAAAGGGTCCTGTAATCAATCTCATAAATACATCCGTTGCAGACAACGGTTGCGTGCGAAGGTTGTTCCTTTACATCCACAACTACACCTCTGTTTTCCTCGCCGTTCTTCTGTAGACTGATCTCACGTATCTCCCTGGTTGCATGGCGGTAAATCAGATGACGTCCGTTGCAGTTGAAAAGCATGATGTCACCGTCGGGAGTAGACATGGTCTTGAGATTGGTAAGTCTGGATGAAGATATGCTTATGCCCAAATCTGTCAGGAAACTGGCAGGTGTTACCCTTCCTGTTCTCTTGTTGAAAAGGAAAAGACCCTGTGAACGGTCTGTAACAAGCAGGTTGTTTTGGTCAAAGCGGCAGATTCCTGAAACTCTCATACCTCGGGTTGAGGGGTAATTGATCTGTTTTTCGGTTGCCTCATCATATTTGCATAAACCGAATCCGGCCGACCCGAACCATAGGGTTCCGTCAGCTTCCTGATAACCTGAGATAGGAATGATGTAATTGTCTGCGCTGTTTTCTGTTATTCCAAAACTCAGGTTATGGAAAAATGACAGCCTCAAAGATACTACACCCCGATGCAGAGTTCCAAGAAGCAGTTCATTGTCTTCAGGATTAACGTCGGCGCATAATACATGAAGAGGATCTATCTTTCCGAACAGTTGTTCATCTGTCTTTCCCGTCTTGCGATTGAGAATGACCACGCCGTTGTCAGCTGTGCAGACCAGAAGATTGTTGTCCGGCAGTTCGGCAAGACATGTTATATTGTCTTCGGGCAAGCCTGAATTGGCTTTGTCATAATGGGCTATCATATCAAATCCGGATTTTACATAATATCCGGTTATTCCCTTACCCTTATAGGCAATCCACAGGATATCGTTGGAGTCTATGAACGCGGTTCGGCTTATGACATTGTATCCCAGAAGATCCATGTGGGTGAGAGCTCCGGTCTGGGTGTTGAGATGATATACTCCGCGGTCATCCTCTACCAGCAGTATCTGGCTTGCATCATTTGACACCTGCAGCATCTTGGTGAAATGGAACTGACGTTCTGAAGGAAACTGGGCTACAATACTGGTGACACCTGTATTGAGGTCATACACCATCACCGCACTCAGAGGCATGTTGTAGAAATATGCCGAGTCACCAGCCATCATTATGTATTCAGTCCTCAGGATCCGGCCTTCATAGGTTACAAGTCGGGTTGAGTCATTGTCCGGATCAAAGTCTATGATATGGTTGGTGGTAGCCAGAATGGCACGCCTTGAGCAGCCTATGGAGATGACATCACCGGTTACGATATCATCCTTACCGACGGTAAAATACTGATACTGGCGAATGGTTCCGTTGGATATCAGGTTGGCACCGTTGGTGGTTCCCACCCAAAGTCTTCTGTAGACATCTTTGGCAAATGACCTGACCGCATTACAACTCAGACCTTTGTCAATGGAAACCTCAACCTGCTGAGTGTAATGTGCACTTAAGGTAACACAGGTTATGGCTGAGAACAGTAATGACAGGAACCTCTTTTTCATATGACTTGTAATTCTGTGATTGTTGTGCTAATGTAGCAAAATAATTCTTATTGTTGACGCACGGACTGCACGGTTTTACCCGTTTCGCGTTTGAATGTCTTGTTCATTGCATCCACGCTGGTAAAACCTGTCTGCTTGGCAATAGATTCCAGGTCTTCATCAGAACCGGTCAGTTTATCCTTGATCATGCTCACCTTGATTCTTGTGAGATAGTTGGCCAGATCAGTACCCAAGAGGCCCTTCATCTTTCTGAGCATTACGTTGCGTTTGATGTCGGTTTGCTTGAGGATATAATCCTCGTCGAATGAAGGATCTGATATGAACTGGTCTATCAGAGAGTTGAGAGAGCCTATGAACTCCTCGTCCGTAACGCTGAATGTCTGGTCCAGACTCATTTTGCTGAAGAATCCGAAGTTATACTGGCGCTTTATCTCGAACCTGCCTCCAAGCTGGCTTCGTATCAGTGCATACATCTGCTTGACGTCATACGGTTTGGGAATGAAGGCATCGGCTCCCATCTTGTAACCCAAAGACTTGTTTCTTTCATCGGTGCGTGAAGTGAGCAGTATTACGGGTATATGACTTATTTCAAGGGTGCTCTTAATATGGCGGCAAAGCTCGAATCCATCCATTTCAGGCATGTCGATATCACTTACAACCAGGTCAATGTCCGTTCCCTTGAGCAGGCTGACGGCCTCCTTCCCGCTGCTTGCGGTCTGGATGCTCTTGAACATGTCTTCAAACTCACTGTTGAAGGATAGGGTCTCTCTCTTGTCGGCACTGACAAAGAGTATGGTCATGTCGCCAGTGTCGAAATCCTGAGCCATTCCTTCCAACGTGCTGTCGGCTGTTTGTCCTGGAGCTGAAACAGCGGTAGGACCGGCGGCACCGGATTCCGTTGACTTGGAGGTGGAGTATTTCTTGTCGGCTACCACTGGGAACTCCATGAAGAAGGTTGAACCTACTCCGTCCTCGTTGTTGAAAGCCGACATGACGCCTCCTATCAGGCTAAGCTGAAGTCTGGCATATGGAAGTCCCAGGCCATATCCGGGAATTGAACTGTCTGTATTTTCCCTGTAGTAACGTTTGAAAAGATCTTCGGGGTCACAAGAAAAGCCGCGTCCCTGATCCTTGACCGATACGCGTATGGTCTCACCTACCTTCTCTGTACTGACGGTGATGGTAGTTCCCGGGCTGCTGTATTTGATGGCGTTGTTAACCATGTTGGAGAGTCCTGTCTCGATAATTCTCTTGTCAATGGAAACTACACCTATATTGTTGTCCATTATGAACTTGAGGCTGAACCCCTTGCCGTAACAGTCGATACGGTAATCCTCCAGAAGGAAATTGAGCCATTCGTTAAGGTTGACCTCTTCTATCAATATATCGGCCTTGTTGACATCGGCACGGCTGCTGTCCAGGATCATATTGACCATTACGGTCATCTTGTTGACCTGGTTGAATATGCGCTCCATACGCTCGTAGTCGATACCGTCAACCGATTTTTCCTGCAGGAAATCCTTTACGGGATTGTAAATGAGAGAAAGCGGCGTACGCAGCTCGTGGGCTATGTTGGACAGGAACGCGATCTTATCCTCACGGTTCTTGATATCCTGGGCGGCTATAGCTTTTTCAAGACGGTTCTTTTCCCTGTTGCTGGAGAACTTGGCGATGGAATAACCAAACAGAAGCATGAGAAACAGTGCAGTCAGGACGCCGGGAATCGTACCCAGGAAAGGTCTGGGAACCTTGAACCTGACAATGGTCTGAGGTTGGGTGAGACCTTTGCGGTATGCCTGCCTTATTACAACATTGTATGTTCCGTTATCCAGCCTGGGGATAGTTATGCTTGTACCGGTAGTACTGACGGATCTTACCAGTATGTCATCTCTGAAAATATTGTATATGATGAAATGGGGATATGTAGGATTGAAGGAGTTTGCAGAGAATTCAAGATTCAGCTCTCTGTATTTGGAAGGCATACGGAGAGGTCTATCAACAGAATTTAAAACCTCCTGATGGGTAAAATCCTTCTTGTCTGTGCGGGCTGAGGTGCAGACTACATCCACAGGAGGAGTGTCATACATGAGCGATCCGTCAGTATTGATGGTTACCATTCCCATGGCATTGGGAAACAGGATGATGCCTGACCTGGTGCAGAAAGAGAAATGATTAAGGAAACGGGAACTTGGAACACCGTCCTCAACTGAGTAGAGCAGAAGTTCTTTCTTACCCGGGTCATACATATGGATATACTCGTTCGTTGTAGTGAACCATATGCGGTCCTTAGTGTCAACGGCCACGTTCATGAACCGTCCGTTGCCCCATGTCTCAGCCAGGGACTCGTCAAAATTGGAACGCGGGTCATAACGGTGCAGGCCGTCAGGTTCGGTAAAGAACAGCTCTCCCTGTGAATTGGCGTCAAGGGATGTTATGTTGTGTACGATCTTGTGCCTGTTATGGTAGACGCATTTGCTGAGAAGAGTGTTGTAATCAACCTCAATTATGGAACCCCTGCAAGTGGTGTAAACTGCATAGGCGGTTGCGCAGACGTTTTCTACCATACGTACGGGCTGACCCTCATCAGACAGCGACAGTTCCTCTAGAATGTCCTGCGACCGTTTATATACGAAGTGGCGGGACCCGACATTGAAAATAAAGATGTTTCCGTTCTCGGCAATGGCCATCTTGACGTTGGTCATGCCTGTAGAAGCAATATCCTGAATGGCAGAGAACTGTTCTGGACGGGAAACTCTCCCGGTTAAACGGTTGAACAGAAGTATCTGGCCGGAGGCATCTGCCATGAGTATGCTGGAATCATCAAAACGGCACATGGAGATAATTCTCAGGTGATCCGTTCCTTTTATAGTACTTTTTTCATGAGTCAGGGGATCAATACGGCAAAGTCCGTTTCTCATTGTTCCCAATATGACCGTACCCTCCGGCTCTTCAAAAGCCGATATGTAGTTCTCAAAGTTTATGATGCCGTCATCCTGCTCGTAAATATGGCGTATCTGACCGATGAAAGTCTTTTTCTGTGAGATAAGGCCGAACCCCGAAGTGGCGTAAAGTGTCTCCTTGTCATCAGTATTGACCAGTGTGGAGGTTATGTTCTTGAGGTCCTCATATATACTGAAATCAGTCCTGTTGTCACCAAGGCTGTTGCGTTCTATCAGACAGGCGCCATCCTCTGAATGACCGGTAATCAGATTGCCGTCAGGGAGAGAAGCCATGAATGTCACGTCATCTGAAGGCATCCTGGAGTTGCGGGTGTTGTACTGGGCAACCTTCTCATAGTTGCTGTTGATGTAGTATCCTTTGATTCCGTCAGACGGGACTGAGAGCCAGATGACGTTGGTGCGGTCTATGACGGTGGCCTTGGCAATTATGGGTCTGTCAGTATCCTGTATATGCGAAAGGGAGCCGCTCTTACGGTCAAACCGGTAGAGGCCAAGTTTGTCATCGGCAAGATAGAGAGTTTCCGGGTCTGATTCAGCACGCAGTATCTTTACGAAATCATAATCCTCCTGACCTGTAAAGGAGGTCAGAAGACTGCATTGGGCCGTCTCCATATCATATGAATAGAGGCTGCGCGTATCACGGTCATAGAATATGACGACATCTCCTTCAAGCAGCAGGCTTTTGGTATGAAGAATGACATCGTCATATTTAAGTGTTTCAGCAAAACTGTTTCTGGAGTCATAGTGAAGAATCCGGTCATCGCAGGCAATCAGTGCTGTATTGGTACATACAATGCTGTTTACGTTACCAAGCATGACGAGTCCTCCGCCTGACACAATTTCCCTGATGTTGGTGACAGTGCCGTTGGATATCAGCGATATGCCTACATCCGAGCCCACCCAAAGGCGTCCAAGCCTGTCTTTTGCAAGGACATTCAGCGTCTGGCTTTCCAGGCCGTTGCCTATGGTGCTTTGGGTAATGGACGGCCCGCCTGCAGCCCATATGAATGAGGTATATATTATTGCAAGTGCCGATGCAAGGATTTTTCTCATAGGTTGTAATTCTCTTTATATCACTACAAAACTAACGTTTTTTTACGCATAAAAAAAGAGCGTACGGAAAAATCCGTACGCCCTCTCTTTCTGTTCCCGGAATCAGAGATTCGGGTTGTATTTCTTCCACTCGCTTACTGCGGGGAGAACGCCCAGTGAGATAACCTCGTCGCGCATAGCCTGGAGGTGCTTGTAGCTGGCCTCGATGTCTGCCATCTCAGTGGCGGTACCCTTGACGTCAGTGTAGTGAACGCCGGTAGCGTCGATGGTTGAAGGCATGGCCATCATCACATTCTGGAACTGTGAGTTGTTTACGTAGCAGCCTGCGGGCCACTCGAACTTGTCACCACCCATGGCAGCACCGATCATCTCGATTGAAACGAATGAGGGGCTCTGGAATGATGAACGTCCGCGCAGTTCGATAATCTTGGCACCGCCCTTGATTACATCCTGCTTCATCTGTGCCCACTGCTCGTCTGTAAGAGCGGGTGTGCCGATAATGTCAGTCAGAGGCTTGCCGTCAATCTTGGCGGTTGATGCGAACACTGCCATCTGCTCACCGTGGCCACCGTATGTGCGGGCGGTGGTAACCTTGTCCTGAGCGATTCCGAAATGCTTGGCAAGGGCACTCTGGAGACGTGTTGAGTCAAGAGCTGCAAGAGTGGTAATCTGTGAAGGTTTAAGACCTGAGTAAACCAGAGTTACCAGACCGGTGATATCGGCCGGGTTGAAGATGATTACGCAGTGCTTCAGGTCAGGGCAGTATGTCTTGATGTCCTTACCCAGCTGCTCGGCGATCTTGGCGTTGCCAACCAGAAGATCCTCACGGGTCATACCGGCCTTACGGGGTGCGCCGCCTGATGAAACCATGTACTTGGCATCCTTGAAAGCCTCCTCAACCTTGTCGGTGAAGGTGATGTTCACACCGGGGAATGAGCAGTGACGGAGTTCTTCAACTACGCCCTCCAGACCGGGAAGATAAACATCATAGAGGCAGATGTTTGATGAAAGTCCCATCATAATGGCTGTCTGAGCCATGTTTGATCCGATCATACCGGCTGCGCCAGAGATGACCAGTTTCTCATTTGTCAAAAACTTCATAGCTGTTTTAAGTATATTAGTCCGTTATTTTTGTCTTGGACCACAAAAGTAATCAATTACTTGTTTGATTGGTATATAAATTCAGAAAAGTTGCAGTATTTTCGCACTCAGAAACAAACAGATCCACATATGGCAATCATCAAATCAGTCAGAGGCTTTACCCCCAAAATCGGAGAGGATTGTTTCCTTGCCGAGAATGCCGCAGTCATAGGTGATGTGGTCATCGGTCAGGGGTGCAGCATCTGGTTCGGAACAGTACTCCGCGGCGATGTGAATTCCATCCGCATAGGTAACGGCACCAATATCCAGGACGGCACCGTAATACATACCCTTTACCAGCGTTCAACTACCACTATCGGTGACAACGTTTCAGTAGGTCACAACGTTACGATCCATGGAGCAGAGATCAAGGATAATGCCCTGATAGGTATGGGTTCTGTAGTTCTTGATCACGCCGTTGTGGGCGAGGGTGCAATCGTAGCTGCCGGATCTGTCGTGCTGAGCAAGACAGTCATTCCCGCCAACACCATCTGGGCCGGCGTTCCCGCCAAGTATGTAAAGGATGTGGATCCTGAGCAGGCCAAAGAGATCAACCAGCGCATAGCACGTGATTATCACATGTATGCCAGTTGGTACAAAGAAGAGAATTAATCCAGGCCTATCTCACCAAGAATCTTATCTGACGTGCCGCTGCTGCTGCGCACGTAGTCGCCGGCGTTCTTTCCGGCTTTCTTCAGGAATCCCGGATCGCTGATAAACTTGTCTATCAGGATTCTCAGGGTATATGCATCGGTTATCTCGAAACCGCCCTTAAGCCTTTTCAGGTCCTGTGCTTCGCGGAAGCGCTGGTTATTGGGACCGAACAGCACGGGTATGTCAAATACCGCAGCTTCCAGTACATTGTGTATTCCTACTCCGAATCCGCCGCCTATATATGCTATGTGGCCGTAGCGGTAGATTGAGGAGAGCATTCCGAAGCAGTCTATTATGAGGGTGTCGTAACCCTTGATGTTGTCCAGTGTAGCTTTTGAAAGGCGTATGAAGTCACGTCCCTTGAGGCGTTCCTCAATCTCTGCCAGATGCTCCTCATGTATCTCATGGGGTGCTATGATGAGTTTCCAGTCAGGCTTGGTCATGAAGTAGGGGATGAACAGCTCTTCATCGGCCGGCCATGAACTGCCGGCAATGAAAGTGGGGTCACCGTTCACGAACTTCTCTATGACGGGGAACTGCTTTGAAGCGGCTGCAACCTCCAGAACACGGTCTGCACGGGTATCGCCCACGATTGAGACATCAGTTATGCCGATGCTCTTGAGCAGGTCCTTGGAGTGACGGTCCTGGACAAAGAGATGCTTGAAGTATGTCAGTGCCTTGGCGTACCCGAAGCCGTACCATTTGAAGAACAGTTGGTTGTCACGGAATATTGACGATATGCTGAATATCCCGATGTTTCTTTTGTAAAGCCCTCTCAGGAAGTTGGGCCAGAACTCATACTTGATGAAAAACGCCTTCTCAATATTGACGGCATCAAGAAATCTCCTGACGTTGAAAGGAGTGTCAAAAGGTATGTAGCATACGATATCGGCACCCTTGTAATCCTTGCGCACTTCATAGCCTGACGGAGAGAAGAAGGTAAGCAGGATCCTGCATTCGGGATGCTTGCTGTGTATTCTTTCGATAAGCGGACGTCCCTGCTCAAACTCTCCCAGTGACGAGGCGTGGAACCACAGATACCTGGACTGCGGGTCAACCTGACTCCTTATGGTATCCAGTATATGACGGTGTCCTTTAATGAGAAGACGGGCCTTCTTATTGAATAATGCCGCTATAAATATACACAGCGCATAAAGGTAAATGCCGATTGTATAGATTATCATCTCTTTCTATAAATCAGGAAAGTTCAGAAATGGCCTTTCGGGCACGTCTTAAAGTCTCTTCACGTCCCAGGAAATCAGTGATGCAGAATATCTGCGGACCCATGGCCGCTCCCACAAGGGTTACCCTAAGGGCGTTCATGACCTTACCGGTGGCGTAGCCCTTGGAAGCTATCCACTCCATCACTTTAGGCTCAAGTGTCCCACCGTCCCAGTCCGGCTGCGCTTCCAGGAAATCGCAGAGCTCGGCAGTGGTTTTGGGAGCCTCATCCTTCCACCATTTCTTAAGTGATTTCTCATCATATTCAGCGGGAGCCTGGAACAGATATGAGCAGTTGTCCCAAAGCTCACCTACAAAATTGACTCGGTTCTTTACCAGACCTACGGCAGTCTCGACACGCTCCATGGGAACTTTCACGCCATGGCTTTCAAGAATGGGATTGAAAAGCCGGGCAATCTCACGATCGCTCTTGAGCATTATGTATTCGTGGTTGAACCAAATGAGTTTCTGATAGTTGAAACGGGCGCCGGCCTTGCTGCACTTCTCAAGACTGAAAAGGTCTACCATCTCATCCATGGTCATGATCTCACGGTCATCACCGGGATTCCAGCCCAACAGAGCCAGGAAGTTGATCACTGCTTCAGGCAGATAATCCTTCTCGCGGTAGCCCGATGAAATCTCACCGGTCTTGGGATCATGCCATTCCAGGGGGAATACAGGGAATCCCAGGCGGTCACCGTCACGCTTGCTAAGCTTGCCGTTACCTTCCGGTTTAAGCAGCAGGGGCAGGTGAGCGAACCGGGGCATGGTATCCTCCCATCCGAAAGCACGGTACAGAAGTACATGCAGCGGAGCAGACGGCAACCACTCCTCTCCGCGTATTACATGGGTTACCTCCATAAGGTGATCATCGACTATGTTTGCCAGATGATATGTGGGGAGCTGGTCTGCAGATTTGAAAAGGACTTTGTCATCCAGGACGGATGAATTGATGACAACCTTTCCGCGGATAAGGTCATCGACCTCAACCTCCTGATCGGGCTCGATGAGAAAACGTACCACGTACTGGTTACCTGCATCGATCAGAGCCTTGACCTCATCGGCCGGCATGGTCAGGGAGTTGCGCATCTGCAACCTTGTGGTTGCGTCATACTGGAAATTGGGAATCTCGGCACGTTTGGCTTCCAGTTCAGCCGGAGTATCGAAAGCTATGTATGCCTTGCCTGCGCCAAGCAGCTGGTCTACATATTTCCTGTAGATGTCCCTGCGCTCTGACTGGCGGTAGGGACCGTAGTTGCCGCCGAATGAAACGCCCTCATCGAATTTGATTCCGAGCCAGCGGAAGGCCTCAAGTATATATTCCTCAGCACCCGGTACGAAACGGTTGCTGTCGGTATCCTCTATCCTGAAAATAAGGTCGCCCCCATTTTTGCGGGCGAACAGGTAATTGTAGAGCGCCGTGCGAACACCTCCGATATGCAAGGGTCCCGTTGGACTGGGCGCAAAACGCACCCTGACGCGGCGGCTGCCTGATTTGTCTGTCATCTCTTTCGTTTTAGCGGTGCAAAAGTAATCATTTTCTCATGAAAAAGTCTTATTTTTACAAGCCAACAAAGTAGTATAGTCTTAATGAATGATAAAAGGCGTCTCATAAAGAGCAACAGGAATCTTTTAATCATATTGTCACTCATTTCCGTGTTGCTTACGGTATATTTCATGCCGGCCAGCCATAAGAAAAACTACATCTATACGGTTGGAAAGCCATGGACTTACGATGTGCTCATCGCCCCCTTCAACTTTTCAATTGAAAAGAGTGATGCGGTATGGCAGGAAGAGTCTGACAGCGTGAGAGCCTCTTTTGCTCCCTATTTCAGCCGTAATGCCGGTATAGCTGACAATGCCCTGGCCGAATTTGACCGATACTATACGGACAGTCTTGGAAAACTGATATGGGAGGTCACATACAACACCTTGCGTGAACGTCTGGTAAGAGTTTACAGAGACGGTATCATCTCCTCTTCTGATGAGGAGATCCTGTCCGGAAAGGATTTCTTCCGTGTCTATGAGGGTAATACTTCCACTTTTGTCAAGACCTCAAGCGTAAGGAACGTACGTGATGCCTATAACTACGTGTTGAAATATGCCGATTTATATGATTATGACCGGTATGAGTTACAGAGGCACAGTCTGGAGGATTTCCTGCAACCCAATGTTACTTACGATGCCGCCCGCTCTGAGGCAGACCTGAATTCACAGTTGGACGAGATATCCCATTTCAGGGGTATGGTGGTTGAAGGTCAGAAAATAATAGACCAGGGTGAGATAGTGGATGAGGAGAAGAGCCAGACCATAAAGTCCTATCTTGACATAGTCAACGAGCAGGCCGCATCACAGCGGTTCCAATTGCTTACCTGGGGAGGAAGGTCAGTTTTCGTGATATTCTGTTTCCTGATGCTCTTTGTCTATCTGAACCTCTACCGTTTGGATGATATTGACAGCCGTTCGATACTCTATTTCCTGTTTGGCTCAGTATCTCTCTTTACGGTGGCGGTGGGATTGTTCTGCCAATACTCAAACTGGAGCATATTCCTGTTTCCCTGCAGTATGCTTGCCATCATGCTGCGTATCTTCCTTGATTCACGTACGGCATTCACGGGATATATGGTGTTTGTACTCTCAACGTCACTGATAGTATCCATGCCGTATGAGTACGTGCTTCTTCAGCTCATTGCCGGACTTACGGGAATATATTCTCTCAAGGAACTGTCACAGCGGTCGCAGATACTTCGGACCTGCCTGTTCATATTCATATCATACAGTCTGGTCTGGACTGCTTTCCAGATGACTCAACTTGAGGATCTTCATGATATTGACCCGTGGACATTCCTCTTTTTCGCCATCAACTGCATAGTCATACTGCTTCTCTATCCGCTCCTGTTCGTGATTGAGAAACTGTTCGGTTTTACATCAAACGTGACGCTGATAGAACTTTCCAATATCAACAACCCCCTGTTGAGGGAACTTGCCGAGAAGGCACCCGGTACATTCCAGCATTCCATGCAGGTGTCGACTCTGGCAGCCGAGGCAGCTACGCGTATCAAAGCCAATCCGCAGCTGGTCCGTACCGCAGCGCTCTATCATGACATAGGCAAGATGGAGGATGCACCCTTCTTCACTGAGAACCAGAACGGTGTCAATCCTCATGACAAACTGACTCCGCAGAAAAGTGCCCGCATCATAATAGGACATGTGGAGAAGGGACTTGCTCTGGCCGATAAGTACAGGCTTCCCGAATCCATCCGCGGTTTCATATCCTCCCATCACGGCAAGGGCGTAGCCCGTTATTTCTACATCAAGTATAAACAGGCACACCCTGACAGGGAACCTGATGCAAATGATTTCTATTATCCCGGTCCCAATCCCTACTCAAAGGAGACGGCTCTTCTTATGATGGCCGATGCTGTCGAAGCTGCTTCACGCAGTCTCAAGGAGTACACTGAGGAGAGTATAGGTGAACTGGTGGACAAGATAATCGATACGCAGGTTCAGGAGGGATATTTCCAGGACTGCCCCATCAGCTGGCAGGAGATTAACCGTGTCAAGGAGACATTCAAAGAGAAGCTCCGCACCATGTATCACACCCGCATCAGCTATCCTGACGCTACTGTGGGTCCGGATCAAAAGAAACAGTAATTCCGCTCACTTCTTTTCGGGTAAGTGTGTTGTCCAAGGCTTTGGACAGCAGTGCACGGCTTTTGTCTACGGTGAGTTCAAGCGGAAGCTTTATGATAATGCGTCGTATGTACCTGTACATGACTCTTGAGACGGGTGGGGCATCGGGCCCCAAGACCTTCTGCTCACCCAGCAGTGACACAAGTTCGTTCCTGAGAATCAGGGCTGCTTTATCCACAGTTTCAGGCTGTGATCCTTTAATGTTCACTGCAACTATTCTGGTATAGGGAGGGTAGCCGAACGCACTGCGCTCCTCCATCTGGCTCTGGTAGAATGACTCGTAATCATTCCTGCGAACCAGACTCATGACCGGTGCTTCGGGCTGGCGGGTCTGTATTATTACTTTACCGGGAATCTCTTTGCGGCCGGCACGTCCGGCAACCTGAGCCATGAGCTGGTACCCCCGTTCAGTTGACCTGAAGTCCGGGTAACTCAACATGGAATCGGCCTGCAGTATGCCCACCACGCTGACCTTGTCAAAATCCAGTCCTTTTGACACCATCTGAGTTCCTATCAGGATGTCGGTATGTCCTTCACGGAAATCTTCCAGAATGGTTTCATATCCGTTCTTGGCAGAGTCCAGGTCAAGACGTGCGGTACGTGACTCGGGGAAAAGGGTTGAGACCTCCTCCTCAATCTTCTCGGTTCCGAATCCGCGGTTTCTGAGTCTGTTTCCCGAGCATTTGGGACAGACGGCAGGAACATGGTAACTGTGTCCGCAGTAGTGACAGGTGGCGGTATTGAGGCTTTTATGGAAAGTAAGACTGACGTCACAGCAGTCACATTTCTGTACCCATCCGCAGTCAGGGCACTCTACCGTCGCGGCATATCCGCGGCGGTTATGGAATAGTATGACCTGACGTTTGGAATCAAGGGCTTGTCTCATACTCTCTATGAGCTGTGGAGAAAACAGCCCCTGCATGTATTTCTTACGCTTGAGCTCAGCGGTATCTACGATGATTATCTCAGGCATCCTGATGCCGCTGTAACGCTCCTTCAGGGCTACCAGTCCGTACTTTCCGGATATGGCGTTAGAGTAGCTCTCAAGGGCCGGTGTAGCACTGCCCAGCAGTGTCTTGGCACCATAGATGGAGGCCAGCATTATGGCGGTGTTGCGTCCATGATATCGGGGAGATGGATCTTCCTGCTTGAAGCTGGGTTCATGCTCCTCATCCACAATTACAAGTCCCGGATTCTTGAGAGGAAGCAGTACCGCGGAGCGGGCTCCCAGTATCAGTTTGTATGGATTGTCACCGGTAAGCCTGTTCCAGACTTCAACCCTTATGTTGTCCCGGCATCGGGAGTGATAGACACACATGTCGTTTCCGAAAATGCGCTGAAGCCTGTGCTCAATCTGCGTGGTAAGGGCAATCTCGGGCAGAAGGTACAACACCTGCCTGCCCGCCTTGATCTGTTCCTTTATAAGATGGATGTATATCTCGGTCTTGCCGCTGGAGGTGACTCCGTGAAGCAGACAGACATTCTTGGATTTGAAGGCCTGGTGTATCTTGTCCAAAGCATCCTGTTGGGCTGGACTTAAGGGAGCAGGTTCATAGAGTGTGCCTTTGAACTCCGGCAGGCGGCCTGTCTCGACCTCATACGTCTCCAGGATACCGTTATCCTCAAGAGCCCTGAATGACGATGACACGCTTGTACCGTCCAAAAGCGCCCTTTTGGTTACAGGTCTGGTCTGTGATCCTTCTTCTTTTATGCCGGACAGTTCCAGGAACCGTTCATAGAGTTCCTTCTGCTTGACCGCCGTCTTACCGAATTCCGGGTTAATGTTTGATCCCTGTCTTACGAATACTGTTATGCGGGGTTTGAAGGGCTTCTCATTTGCACTGGAGTCAGGACGCAATCCCGACGGAAGCGCAGCTTTCAAGACATCACCCGGAGGGCAGATATAGTATCTGCTCATCCACTCCATGAGTTTAATCTGACCCGGCAGGACTGATGGACGGGTGTCGTCAAGTACACTCAGTATCTCCTTGGTTTCATGCTGCGTGGGTTTTATGCCGTGTGTCCTGACAATGAGTCCCGTGAGACGCCTGCCCTTGCCGAAAGGCACATAAACCCTTGCTCCGGGTACCGCAAGGCGTTCCAGATTGCCCGGCACGCTGTAGGTAAACAACTCGTTCAGCGGAACCGGAAGGATTATGTCGGCATAGATGGACATCGGGACGTAAAGATATAAAAAAAGACCGGCTCCCGTTTATGGGAACCGGCCTCAATATGTGACTCTTTTTTCAGAAAGTCCAGGTAAGTGAGAACTGGAGTGTGCTGGCCTTGATTGCGTCGCCGGCTCCGTTTGCTGCATTGGCTGCAGTCTGAACATTCTGGTTCTCATACAGCTTGTAAGCGCCCTCCTTTGATACGGGGATGTTGTAGTTTACACCAGCCTGGATATGGTTGATGAGTTTTACGCCTGCGCCCACGTTAATGCTCCATGTACTCTGTTCAAGTGCAAACTCCTTAACGTCGTTTCCATCCTGGAACTTGCAGTTAAGATCACCTATCTTGTAATCGAACTCAGGTCCTGCTGCAAAATATACAGCTGCAAAGTTTCCGAGTCCAAGAGAATACTTAAGTGATACGGGGATTGCCAATGCCTGGTTCTTCATTGTCTCCTCATCAGTAACCTCAAATCCCTTCTGTGAATAGAGAGCGGCTACGTCAACACCTATACCTATGATAGGTATCTGGAGTTCGGCCATCGGACCGATAAAGAAACCGGTATAACTGTCCTTGTTTTGGGCTGATTTTCCGCTTACTGCGGTAATGTCATTGTTTACAAGGTTCAGACCGCCGCGGATACCCCAGCTGAACTGAGCTGATGCGGGGATGAATGAAAGCAGTGCAAGACTGCAGACGATCAATGCTTTTTTCATATAAACGTTTATTTAGTAGAACAATTAATATCAGAATCTCCAGCTGATAATGAACTGGACTGTTTTATAATCACCTATCAGGTCACCCATCTTCTGGAAGTCATCGGTGTTGTCGGCAATGATCTTCCAGGGAACATTGAAGTTGAGCATGGCCTCCAGTCTGTCGAACAGTCTTACGCCGGCACCGATATTACCGGTGGTAATGAACTTGTCGGACTCAATCTCGTCACCGTTCTCCATGAATGTCTTTACATCTCCGAGACTGACATTCCACTGCGGTCCGAATTGTCCGATGACACAGAGGTTTGTAAAACCGATATTAACCCTAAGGGAAAGGGGAAGCTCAAGGAACTCCTGTTTGTATTTCTGTTCCTGTCTCTGTTCATTGTAACCCATCATCTTGGTCTGCTGATACAGGATGGCAAAGTCAAGTCCAAGAAGACCCTCTCCGGTAGTGAAGGCCGGTCCGATAAAGAATCCGCTGTAACTGTCCTCTTTCTGTACGCTCTCAACATTTATCCGTGAGATATCATTATTGGTAAGAGAAAGGCCTCCGCGTAAGTTAAACCTAGGTTCGGCCGATACACCTACGAATAGTGTCGGCAGTAGAAGGCAAAGGATAAATCTAAGTTTTCGCATATCTAGAAAGGATTTCTGTCGGATGCAAAGTTAACACATTTTAAATAAAACAATCAGGTCTGCCCTTTTTATTTGACAAACCTGATTGCTATCTGTCTTACAATCTGTTAGTTGCTTATCAATGAACGGAAAGTCTCTCGCCGCTTGATGATGACTGGCGTGGTGCACGCGGAGCCTTCTCCTTCTTTTCCTTAGGCTCTTTGGGTTCTTTCTGCTTTTTGTTTGAGGCATCATCCTTGGCCTCAGTATCCTCCTTCAAATCGGCCTCACTCCACAGACCGTTCTGGAAATCCTTGAGCTGCTTCTCAATACGGGCTCTTTCAGCCTGCAGCTCTTCGTCAGTCTCGCAGTATTCTGACAGAGGAACGTTTCTCAGGTTTGATGTCTTGTAGATATCACCGTCATACTGACGCATCACGAAGTAATCGTCAAGTGACATGTTGCTGGTGTTGTTGTAGCTACTGGTCATGACCTGAGTCTGTCCCAGATAGGGGCTGATCTCATCATAATTGAGCCAGAACATAGGGTAGGCAGTGGGCTTGTCACCGAAATCACTCTGCATCAGGACCGGGCATACGGCAGTAACGCGTGTCTGGAAGTTGGACAGCTGGTCCAGATAGTTGCTCTCCTTGATATAGTACTTGGCTGGACTGGGTATGTCGGTGGGCTCTATCTTGTACTTGCCTTTCTCATCCTTGGTGTAGTAGATATAGAACTTGTCCAGCATGTTCTCAATGTCCAGTTCGTTATCGGGAGTAAAGAGTTCATTGCCGTCCAGACGATACTCATATGCCTTGATCTTGCCGTCAAGGATAAGGTTGAGAACCAGTGTGAAGAAATTCACGCGGTCGCCCAGAGGTTGCTCGGGATAGTACAGCGCTGCGTTTTTCTCTTTCTTGAGGTCCAGCTCACGGTATATGTCACGTCTCCACTGCACTTCAGTGGGCATGGCTGTCTGTGCTGTATATTGTGAGCGGGCACGCTCAGAGATAGTCACTGCTGTAGGACTTTTTTCAGCCTCCTTCTGAGCCTGTTGTTCCTGAAGGCGTCTGGTGGGCTGTGCAACGGCAACGGTTGCCATTGCGGTAGTAAGAAACAAAAGAACAATCTTTTTCATATCGTTTTCTCCTTTCTTTTTATCAATTTAAAATAACCTCAAGCGAGGTTGTGAGCTGACGCTCTATGCCGTCCGGACCGATGGCCTTGACGCGCTGGATATAGAAACGGCGTCCGCGGCCGAGCTGCTGGAATGTCTTTTTCTGGCGCTCCGAGAAACGGGGACCGTCAGACAGTTCCGGTACGGCATTACCGTTGTTGTCAAAGAATGTGGTCTCAAAGCTGAGGACGCGGAATCCTATGTTGAGCAATCCGTCATCGATGGCGGCGATGATACCGTCAGATGCCAGCAGGTTACGCTTCAGGAGCGGCGTGCCGCCTCCGCGGTAACGCTGGGTGTTGCCGTTCTCATCCTTATATTCTATGAACGGAGTAGGATCGGGCAACTGGCGTACGCGGAAGGTATACTCACCCATGCTTTGCTGTCGTCCCTCCTGACTGGCTGAAACGGCAATCACGATATCCTGACCTACGCTTGAAGGCTTGCAGATGAATCCGTTGCCGCTGCGTGTCAGACTGCCGCCGCCGTTCTTGAGGCGGGCCGATATCATATTGCTGGGCACACCGGGCACGGAAATGCTGATGGGGTTGTCATAACCTGCATAGAGCACGTTCATCATAGTGGCTGATACGGTTGCCAGCGGTGATACTACAGAGTAGTTCTGAGTAAAGTCGCGGCGGATGATGCCGTTGCCCGAGTTGAGCTCCATATAGCCTGAAACGGTGTAGTCGCCGGTCTTGTTGGCAGGAATCTCATACCAGCCGTCCTGGGAGTCAATCTTCTTGCCGTCAATATAGATGGCCGGGCGGGCGGTAGAATCGACGGCAGCCATGATGATGCGTGCCTTGAAACTGTTGCCCTGTACCACGTTCTGGGATGTGGGAATCACGTATGCGTTGATGGCGTTTACACGCAAATCACCTACGTCTATGTTGTTTACCAGGGTATGGAGCACCTCGCCTTCAGCATAACGTACATCGTTCTGCAGTTTGGTAAGCATAGTGATGGCGGCAGCCACCGGCATGTTCTCATAGTTGTACTCCTGCCAGTTCTTGCCCAGTGAGCCCACTTTAAGAGGTACCTCAGTACTGAAGTTGTTGCTTATGATTTCTCTCTGAGTGGGATCATTCACCATCTCAAGAATCCTTTCGCGGTAATTGTTGATAGCGTCATAAAGCATACCGCCCTTGCCGCGGGTGGGGTGCAGCATGACCTGTGTGGCTGCCTCCAGGTCCTCACGGTTGTGTATGTCGTTTACATCGGCATCACGTCCGTCGGCCTCAATGGCAATAAGCTGCTTGAGCTCGTCGGCAAAGTTAAAGAGCGAGTCAGATATCTGCTTTACGTAGAGAGCCTTGCCGTACCATTCACCTACCTTCTCGTGGTTCATGGAATCAGCTGCGGCAAACTCGCGGTAAGCCTGCTCGTTCTGGATTGTGGCGTTGGTCGTGCTCTTTGACAGACTCTCCTCCACTATCTTGAAACCGTTCAGCACGTCCGATGACACGTTCATGGCAAGCATCGCCAGAAGGACGATGTACATGAGGTTGATCATCTTCTGACGCGCCGATGGCGGTCTCTGTATCACTTTTCTCTTCATACCTTTTTACTTGGCTCCCATCTGGGAATTCACCTTCATTGCCTCGACCATACGTGCATAGACGCGGTTGAGCTCCTCAATCTGAGCAACCATCTGACGGGTCTGCTCGTTGACCTTCTCTATGTTCTCCATCTGCGTGCTTGCAGACTTGAGGTGCAGCTCATAGAAGGTGTTGATGCTTATGAGGTTGCGTGACAGCTGCTCAATCTCCTCTGAACTCTGCTCCATCTTCTCTGAATGACGGCACATCTGTTCCATCTTGAGAGTGAGGTCATGCACGCGTGCAATATAGTCCTGTGTAATGTTTTCCACACCGTCCACATTCAGTGGGCTGCCTGATTCTGCAGGCGCTGCTGCCGGTACTCCTGACGGCTGTACGGGTGCTGCCTGTGCAGCACCGTTTATTATGATGTTGCCGCGCAGACGCGGTGCATCATCCTCCTCGTCAGCATCCTCCTTACCAGGAATGTAGGGTCTCTCGAATCCTGATATGAAGAATACCAGAACCTCGGTACCCATTCCTATGAACAGCATCAGGTTTGCACCTTTGATGTGAGTAAGCTTGAACAGAGCACCCAGTATTACGACTGCAGCTCCCCAGCTGTACAGATAGTTCAGAAGGATTCTACCTTTAGGTGAATCCAGATAGTCCTGTATTCTGGTCAGAAGACCTTTCTTTTCTATATTTTCCATATTAAACCTGTTTCAATGTTATTTGCGGCCCTTTGTTGATGAGGTTGTGCCAACCTGTGTACGCACGCAGCGGAAACCTATGTAAGAGCGCTGCTCGTTCTGATACTCGTATGTACGCCATGAAGACTCGATGAACTTTTCAGGATCTTTCCATGAACCGCCGCGAACGGCTTTTTTCTTCATATAATAGGGATCCTCAACGGCTGCATTGTAATAAAGTTCGGGATTCATGTCGTTCATTTGGAGAATACCGGCCTCGGTATATGCGGTCGACGTCCATTCTGCCACGTTTCCGGCCATGTCATAAAGACCGTTGGAGTTGGGCTTGTATGAACCTACCTTGGTGGTGATCAGGCTTCCGTCCTTGGTGTAGTTGCCGCGTTCAGGCTTGAAGTTGGCATAGAAACAGCCGTCCTCATCCTTGGAGCCTGAAACCTTCCAGGGGTAGCGGTTGTTTTCACGTCCGCGTGCGGCGAACTCCCACTCAGCCTCGGTGGGCAGGCGGTAACGCTGAATGTATTTGGCCTGTGCGCCCAAACCTGCCAGCAGGAACTCCGTGCGCCATGCGCAGAAAGCGTTTGCCTGCTCCCAGCTCACGCCTACTACGGGATAGTCGTTGTAGTTGGGATGGTTGAAGTAGAGACGCATGTATGTCTCGTTGTTGGCATTCGGAAAATCGTTTACCCAGCATGTGGTATCCGGGTAAATATTCACAATGTATGTGTTTACAAAATCATAGAGACTGCTCAATTCCCTGTTGATGGTCTTGCGTACAATGTTTCCGTTGTCATCAATGTATGCGGTATCCTTTGAGATCATGACTTTCTCATTAGATATCTCCTGGTCAGTGTTCTTGATCCTGTCATTCGGGTCAATCTGGTTTTTGCGCAGGGCAGCCTGTGTGTAGTCAAAAAGTTCATAACGGTAGTTGAGCTGCTTGACGTCAAGCATCTTTTCACCTGTAATGGGATGTTTGTAGAAAATGCTCTCTATTGCTCTCTGCTGATCCTCGTTGGGCTTCTTCCATGGAATGGGCTTAGACCAGTTAAGGTGAGGAGTTACAGGCTCACCGTACTTGTCCTCTGTTATCATGAATGATTCATCACCTCCGTAGGCGGGATCTGCAAGACGGGTGCGGATAATGGAGTCACGTACCCACTCTACAAACTGACGGTACTTGGCGTTTGAGACCTCTTTCTCATCCATCCAGAAGGACTCTACCGATATCTCTTTTGTGGGAGTGTTTGAACCCCAAAGGCTGTCATTACCTTCTTCACCGATCTTGAGAGAACCTCTCTTGACCAGCACCATGCCATACGGCACCGGCTCGCGAAGAGCTGCCTGTGATGAGCCTGTCACTTCGCCGCCACCTGCTCCTGCATAACCACTGCTGGTGCAGGAGAGCATCAGCGTCATAATGGCTGCAAAGCCGGTCAGAACAATGTTTTTCAGTTTCATTGAATATCTGTTATAAATATCTTACACTTTTATGTACGTTCTTTCCTTTCTTGAAGAAGTCCACATCGGTATGCCAGCTTACCATCAGGTCGTGACTGCCGTTCAGGGCACCTACACCTGCCGTGTAAAACTCGTATGCATAACCTATGAGAACGTCTCTTATCCTGCCTCCCACCATGGCCGTGACTGATATTCCGGGGCTATAGGTAGCACCCGCATAAAACAGCGTGGCATCATACTCGTAAGTACCTCTTACGGACAAATCCACTCTGCGGTATGTCAGGTCACTCTCCATCAGGAAGGATGGCTGCACCGATAATAACGGATTTCTTAGCGCTATATTGCATCCTCCCGTCAAATAAAAGGTGGGTTTTATGTCCATGACTGCAGTTTTGCCTTCATCCTTGCCGAACTCCACATGCGGAAAATTCAGGTGCTGGGCTGAAAAGCCGGCCCACCACGGACCGTTTACGTACAGCACTCCTGCTCCTATATCACCCACCGTGCCGCGTTCGTTGCCGGTAGGGAATGCCGGGTCGTTCTGGTTCTCAAGCTTAAGCTTTCCCCCATTGAACTCTTCGGACATAACCCCTGCCTGTATTCCCAGATTCATCCATCCTTTACCTACACCTATTTTATATGCGTAGTCAATCAGAAGGCGGCGGTTGGTGAAAAGACCTATGGTCTCATTAAGCAGGCCTGCGCCCAATGCATTTCGCTGCTTGCCGAAAGGCAGAGCCGTATTTGCACCGATGAACATGGAAACGGGAGCGTTGGTGTATCCGGTCATTTGCATTGAGAGTGAGCCGACCACGTTTGCGCGGCCGTCACGGTTCATTGCTGCAGGGTTATAGAAATTCTCCACCTCAAGATAATGGCTGAAGTGGGCATCCGTCTGGGCCAGCATATCGGAACTAAGCGCCAGACAAAGAAGCATTGTAATTGAAACAAGACGTTTCATTATGTTCATCAATAGAATAACGGCAAAAATTGTCCATTATTTTTGCTCTTGATGAAATTTTATCTAATTTTGCGCCGCTTATTCCCAAAGAAAAAGTCAGAACTAAATAAAAATAAAGAACTTAAAATGATCATTGTTCCCGTTAAGGAGGGTGAGAACATAGAGCGCGCCCTCAAGAAATTCAAGAGAAAGTATGAAAAGACCGGTGTGGTAAAAGAACTTCGCCGCCGTCAGCAGTTTGACAAGCCTTCAGAGCTTAAGCGTCTCAAGATGGAGCACGCTATCTACGTTCAGAAACTGCAGCAGAACGAGGAGTAAAAAAAACCGGCAGTTCTTGCTTTTTGGTTTTTTCTTTCATATATTCGTCTTTGAATCCGTTCAGAGACGAATTTTGTTATGTATATAGAGCAGTTCGCGGATTATCTGAGGTTGGAGCGAAACTATTCGCCCAGGACCGTCAGCAGTTACCAAAGGGATCTTGTCCTTTTCCGGGATTTCCTTAAGGCTACTGACCCGGATCTGGATATGCTTAATGCCGATAGGGACGTGGTACGCCTTTGGGTCGTTGACATGATGGATAAAGGCGAGAAGTCTACCACGGTAAACCGCAAACTGAGTACTCTGCGTTCATTTTACAGATTCCTTCGCATAAAAGGCATCACCGATAAGTCACCGGTTCAGGGCGTAAAGGGGCCCAAGAACAAGAAACCTCTGCCTCAGTTCGTAAAGGAGGCCGATATGAACAAGCTCCTGGATGATAAGGATATTGATTTGGGAGAGGGGTTCATAGGAGTCAGGAACAGGACCGTGATAGCCACCTTTTATGAGACAGGCATGCGTATGGCAGAGCTGATAGGGCTTGATGACAGGGACATTGACTTCGGTGCCCGTACCATCAAGGTTACCGGTAAACGTGACAAGCAGCGTTTCATACCTTTCGGCGGCGATCTGGAGAGATGTCTTAAGGAATACCTTGATGCCAGGAAGGCTGAGTTCGGCGATACTCAAGGAGCTTTCTTCCTGAGCCAAAAGGGCGAGCGCATACCGCGTCATCAGGTCTATCTGCTGGTAAAGAATGCTCTTGCCAAAGTGTCGGATGTGTCAAAGAAAAGCCCTCACGTGCTGCGTCACACGTTTGCCACTTCCATGCTCAATCATGACGCCGAGCTGGGTGCCGTCAAGGAACTGCTGGGACACAACAGTCTTCAGACCACAGAGATCTATGTACATACCACATTCCAGGAACTGAAGGAAATATATAAACAGGCTCATCCAAGGGCCTAAAAACCAAAGACTATGGAAACTAAGATTAAGGCGTTGCATTTTACTGCAACAGAACAGCTTCAGGCGTTCATTGAGAAGAAGTGTGCCAAACTGGAAAGAGTACACGAGTTCATTCAGAAAGTTGAGGTTACCCTGAAAGTAGTCAAGCCGGAGACTGCCTTGAACAAGCAGGCAAGTATTGATGTTACTATTCCCAACGGAGAATTTTTTGCAGAAAAGACCTGTGACACGTTTGAGGAAGCAATTGACGGTTGCCTCGATGCGTTGACAAGACAGCTTAAGAAAAACAAGGAAAAACTGCGCGAGAAGTAAAAAACAAGCTGAATTTTTTTGTTCAGAAAGAAATTTGAAATATCTTTGCACCCGCTCTTCGCCTAAGTGAAGGGTGGGTGCTTTGATTTAATGCCGCTATGGCTCAATGGTAGAGCAACGCACTTGTAATGCGTAGGTTGTTGGTTCGATTCCGACTAGCGGCTCTGAGGGGTGAATTCCAGAGTGGCCAAATGGGGCAGACTGTAAATCTGCTGTCTCTCGACTTCGGTGGTTCGAATCCATCTTCACCCACAAGGCAGGACTGAGGCGATGCCGG
>Ga0310690_10001080_pt1 | contig 51077 bp, 42 predicted proteins | sample AusTroGonzalo_MG_2_FD_207661 | JGI IMG/M metagenome (GOLD analysis project Ga0310690, IMG submission 207661) | Bovine rumen microbial communities from tropical cattle in Woodstock, Queensland, Australia - Gonzalo_04 (v2) (version 2) | ecosystem: Host-associated > Mammals > Digestive system >... | reverse complement strand
ACTTGCTTAGCTCCATAAAGATACTTCCTTTTTTCATATTCTGCTGTACTTTCTGTTATTTTTCTATTCTTTCCGGTGTTCGCTGGTTCGGTACTCTAAACTTTCAACTCTAAACTAAATCCTCCCGTCCTTAATCGTAATCGTCCGATCCGACATGGCCGCCAAAGTCGGGTTGTGGGTGACGATAACGAAGGTTTGCCCCATCTCGTCGCGGAGGCGGAAAAACAGCTTATGCAGTTCCTCTGCCGACTTCGAGTCGAGGTTGCCTGAAGGCTCGTCGGCCAGCACTACGGCGGGTTGGTTGATGAGGGCTCGGGCCACGGCCACGCGTTGCTGCTCGCCGCCCGAGAGTTGTGAGGGCTTGTGGTCTTTTCTTTCGCTCAGATTCAGGTAGGCAAGCAGTTTCTCGGCCCTTTCGGTGGCTTCTTTCTTGCCCATGCCGCCGATGTATGCTGGGATGCAGATGTTCTCGATGGCGGTGAACTCGGGCAGAAGGTGGTGGAATTGGAACACGAAGCCGATTTTCTGATTGCGGAAAGCGGCCAATTCGGTGTCGTTGAGTTTGCTGACCTCGGTGCCATCGATGATGAGTTGTCCGCGGTCGGCCTTGTCGAGGGTGCCGATGATGTGGAGCAGGGTGGACTTGCCCGCGCCCGAAGCCCCGACGATGCTCACAATCTCCTTCTTGTTGATATGCAAGTCGATGCCTTTGAGCACCTCAAGGCTGCCGTAGGATTTATGGATGCCAGTCGCTTGGATCATACCTTTTATTAATTTGGCTGCAAAGGTACGGATTATTCTTTAGTTACTGGCACAGCGGGAGCGGCAATTTGAGTTTTATCAGAATAAGATGCTGACGGTTGAGTGAAATTTGAATAGAATTGTGTATCTTTGCACCAAAGATGGGTTAATAAAGAAATGAGCGAAAAGCAGTCCTATATCGACTTCGACGAATACATCCGCCAGGGTGAGCCTGAGAAGAAGGATCGTGCTGATGCTTGGCGCGTGGCCATTGGCTTGCAAGCTGTGGACGGTTTGACGACATCGCAGTATCTGCAAGAAACGGCCAAAAAAAACATCGAGGGCGAGATAACTATTGATGAGGTCCGCCGACTTGTCAAGACCTATTATCAGACAAAGACCTCTCGCGATTCGGATGATGACGAGAAACAAGAAGCCGACGAGGTCTCGGGCAACATAGCAAAGTTGCTTCAAACCGATGCTTTCACTTATAGCGTTGCGGGATTTGCTGCTATTCACAAGGCCATCTTTGAGGGCGTGTTTAAACATGCGGGACGTTTCCGCGAATATGATATCACGAAAAAAGAGTGGGTCTTGCGAGGCGATACTGTACAATATGCCCGCTGGCAGGATTTGCGAATGACCCTCCAATACGACCTAGATCAGGAACGCCAATTCGACTATTCCGTTCTGGACAAAGACGAAATGGTGGAACATATCGCGAAATTCGTTTCAGGTCTGTGGGAAATACATCCGTTCTGCGAAGGCAACACAAGGACTACGGCTGTTTTTACCATCAAATATCTCAGATCCTTAGGGTTTGGTGTTAACAACGAACTTTTTGAACAGAATTCATGGTATTTCCGCAATGCCCTTGTTCGTGCCAACTACCGTAATGTGACCAAAGGTGTCAACTATGAGCTGGTGTTTTTGGTGAGGTTTTTCCGTAACCTTTTGCTTGGCGAAAACAACGTGCTGAAAAACAGGCATATGGTAATCAATCCGCCAGAGGAATTGAAAATGCCAGAAAGCGAACAAGTACCCCTCAAGGACCCCTCAAGTACCCCATCAAGTACCCCCGCAAGTTCAAAGCCGTTACAGGATAAGTTCAGCACCGACAATCAACTCATCATTCGTTTGGTAAAAGTAATAGGTCAAGGACAGTATTCTATCAAGGAGTTGATGGCGAGCGTGGGGCTGAAAGACCGAATGAATTTTATGGAGTATAACTTAAACCCTGCCATTTCAGAAGGTTATGTCCGAATGTTGTACCCTCAATCCCCCAGGCACCCTCGGCAGAAATACCTTCTCACAGTGAAAGGCCAAGCCCTTTACAAAGCATTGAACCATGCACGGTTGTCATGAAAAAACCCTAACTCTGCACCGAGTTAGGGTTTTGATTATGATGTGATCCGGTTGGGATTCGAACCCAAGACCCACAGCTTAGAAGGCTGTTGCTCTATCCAGCTGAGCTACCAGACCATCTTTTTCGGCTGCAAAGATACGGCTTTTTTTCAAAGTGTGGGTCGACTTTTTGCAAAAAATTGCAAATCGTCAACTCGGTTCATCCGTCTTGGGGACATAGGGATGATGCGGACGCTTAGGCCTGACAGGCTTTTCGGGTTTGGGATCGGCAGCGACTTGTGGGCGCGACTTCTTGACTTGCAGTTCGTTACCCATGAAAACGGTCTCATCCGTCTCCACGATGGCCTTGTAGGCCTCGTCGTCGTTGGGCATCTCCACAAAACCGTAACATTTTGAGCGTCCCGTCTCGTGATCCATGATCACCTTGCAGGATTCCACCGTTCCGAATTGCTCGAACAATGCTCTCAGGTCTTCGGCCGTGGTCTTAAAAGCTAATTTGGCGACAAATATTTTCATAAGGATGCAGTTTTGTAGTGCAAAGATATACAATTATTTCAATGCAGTGACAAATCATCAGATAATTTTTTGTTATGAAGGCTATTTAGTCGTGTTTCCACAAAAAAAGCGAGACCAGAAGTCTCGCCTTGTCGTGGGGGAGGGTGGACTCGAACCACCGAACGGATACCCGGACAGATTTACAGTCTGTTGCAATTGCCACTATGCGACTCCCCCAGGAATAAAAGAACATTTGTCTTGTTTGACGCTGCAAAAATACATCTTTTTTCCATATTCCAGGCAAAATACCTCGAAATTTTTCGCAACTTTGCAGCATCAAACCTAATGACAATGAATTACAATTTTGACAAGATGATTAACCGCGCGGATACCAACTGCGTGAAATACGACCTAAGAAAACAAGTCTTCGGCAACCCTGACGTGCTGCCGATGTGGGTGGCCGACATGGACTTCGAGACCCCCGATTTTGTCCGTAAGGCGGTCATCGAACGGGCTGAACACCCCGTCTATGGCTATCACTTTAAGGACAAGCCTTATTTTGAGGCGATTGCAGGTTGGTTGAAACGCCGCCATAACTGGAATGTGCCGACGGAATGGATGTCGTTCACCCCAGGCGTAGTCTGTGGTTTCAACATGACAGTGCTGGCCTTCACCCAGCCTGGTGATGAGATTATCATTCAGCCGCCGGTCTATCCGCCGTTTCATCATGCCGTGAGCAGCCATGGAAGGAAGTTGGTTTACAACACTTTGGTTGACAGGGGAGAGGGTTACGAAATCAATTTCGACCAGTTAGCCGAGCAAGCCAAGACCGCTAAGATGCTGATTCTTTGTAATCCTCATAACCCCGTGGGCCGTTGCTGGACGCGAAACGAGTTGCTTCTGTTGGGCGAAATCTGCTTGAAAAACAATGTGCTGGTGATCTCTGACGAAATCCACTGCGACTTGGTTCTGCCTGGCTACAAACACATTCCCTTTGCTACTTTGGGTCATCAATATGCCATGAACTGTATCACTTTCCATGCGGCTTCTAAGACTTTCAATTTGGCTGGGCTGGCTACTTCAACGGCTATCATTCCCAACGAAGACCTGCGCAAGACCTATGTCTCTTATGTAGAAGACATGGAGGCACATCTCGGTAATATCTTCGGCAAAGTTTCCACGCAGGCCGCCATGACCTATGGCGACGAATGGCTTGGCCAATTGCTTGATTATGTGCAAGGCAATGTTGACTATGTCTCCGACTTCTTGACCGCGAACCTGCCCAAGGTAAAGTTCCACAAGCCGCAGGCTACCTACATGATGTGGCTCGACTTCAATGGCTATGGCCTCTCGGAAGAGGAATTGTGGCAAAAGATGACGCAGGAAGCGCAGCTCGGCTTCAATCGAGGCAAGGACTTCGGCGAGGCGGGTAGCGGTTTCTTCCGCATCAATTTGGCTTGTCCGAGAGCAACGGTGGAAGAGGCGATGAAGCGACTGAAGGCCGTGTTCGGATAACAAAAAAGCCGAGGCGTTGAGCCTCGGCTTTTGCGTTCGTTTATTCCTCGGATTTTTTGATTTTCTTATAACCATAAACCGCCAAATCGCCCAGCTCTTCCTCGATGCGGAGCAACTGGTTGTACTTGGCCATGCGGTCGGAGCGGCTCAACGAACCGGTCTTGATCTGGCCGCTGTTGGTGGCTACAGCGATGTCGGCGATGGTGGCATCCTCGGTCTCGCCCGAGCGGTGGCTCGTGACGGTGGTGTAGCCGTGACGGTGGGCCATTTCGATGGCGTCCAAGGTCTCGCTCAACGTGCCGATTTGGTTTACCTTAATTAATATGGAGTTGGCGCAACCTTTCTCGATGCCCTTCGAAAGGAACTCCACGTTGGTGACAAAGAGGTCGTCGCCGACGAGCTGGCAGCGGTTGCCGATGCGGTCGGTGAGTTTCTTCCAGCCATTCCAGTCTTCTTCTCCCATACCGTCTTCGATGGAGTCAATCGGGTACTTCTCAATGAGTGCGGCAAGGAATTCAACTTGTTCATCGGAGCTGAGGCGCTTGCCGTTCGGGTCTTTTTGGGTGCCGTCTTTCAGTTTACGGTAATCGTAGAACCACTTGTCGTTTTCTTTGTCATAATAGGCAAATTCAGAAGCAGCACAATCCAAGGCAATCGTTACATCCTTTTTGGGTTCATAGCCAGCAGCCTTAATGGCTTCACGGATGATATTGAGTGCGTCTTCAGTATCGTTAAGGGCGGGAGCAAAGCCGCCTTCGTCGCCCACGGCGGTGGAGAGACCACGATTCTTGAGTAACTTGGCTAAGGCGTGAAACACCTCGGCACCCATGCGCAGACCCTCGCGGAAGTTGGGAGCACCTACAGGACGGATCATGAACTCTTGGAAAGCGATGGGGGCATCGCTGTGCGAACCGCCGTTGATGATATTCATCATCGGGACAGGCAGCATGAAGGTATTGGTGCCGCCAATGTAACGGTAGAGCGGAGTTTTAAGGTAGTTGGCAGCTGCTTTAGCTACGGCCAAGGACACGCCAAGGATGGCGTTGGCACCAAGCTTCGACTTGGTCTTAGTGCCATCCAGGGCGATCATCTTAAGGTCGATGGCGCGTTGGTCAAGAGCCGACATGCCTTGGATTTCAGGGGCGATAATCTTATTGACGTTATCTACAGCTTTCAGGGTTCCCTTGCCGCCATATCGCTTCTTGTCGTTGTCACGCAGCTCAAGAGCTTCGTTCACGCCTGTCGAGGCACCCGAAGGCACCGAGGCGCGCCCCTTACAGCCACTTTCCAATGTCACATCCACTTCAACCGTGGGATTTCCGCGAGAATCAAGGATCTCGCGGGCAAAAACTTTCTTTATTCTCATGATATTTAATGATTTAAGATATAATACTCAAAGATTCAAGAATTAAAATTTCAGGGCGCAAAAGTAGTAATTAATTCAATCAAAACAACAATCCGGTTTCTTCGTTTTCGTTTTTTACGCCAATCATGGCCTCAAATTCTGCTTCGGTGATGATGGGAATGCCCAATGATTCGGCTTTTTTGCGTTTCTCAGGCCCCATCTTCTCGCCGGCCAAGACATAGTCGGTCTTGGAGGAAATGCTGCTGACATTCTTGCCGCCGTAGGCTTCGATTGTTTCCTTGATGCCGTCTCGGGAGTAATGCGCAAACACACCACTGACCACAAACGACTTGCCCGCCAAAACCTGTTCCTTGTCGGACTTGGGCGCTTCAGCTTTGGCAAACTGCAAGCCCGCCGCTTTTAGGCGTTCTACAATGTCCAGATTCACTGGGTTTTCAAAGAAGGCTTTCACCGAGAGGGCGATGACTTCGCCTACCGTGTTAATAGCGCTCAACTCTTCGACGGAGGCTTGGATGATGCTGTCGATGTCGTGATACTCGGCCACAATGGTCTTGGCTACCACTTCGCCCACATTGCGGATGCCTAAAGCGAATAATACGCGCTCGAAAGGCACCGACTTCGATTTTTCAAGCGCGTCGATGATGTTCTTGGCGGTCTTCTCCTTGAAGCTGACTTTGTCGTTGGATAGACCGAAAAGTTTGTCGAAGGTGAGACTGTACAAGTCAGCCACGTCCTTGATAAGTCCGGCATCATAGAGGAATTCCACCTTGCCTTCGCCGAGGCTCTCGATGTTCATAGCCTTGCGGCTGATGAAATGCTCGATACGGCCCTTCACTTGTGGAGGACAGCTCTGTGAGTTAGGACAATACCAAGCGGCTTCGTCTTTGTTCTTTATCAACTCAGTGCCGCAAACAGGGCAAACCTTAGTGAACGTCACTGGCTCGGCTCCTTCGTGGCGTTTGTCGAAGTTCACGCCGATGATCTTCGGGATGATCTCGCCGCCTTTCACCACAGTGACGGTGTCGCAATAATGCAAGTCGAACTGACGGATGAAATCCTCATTATTCAAAGTGGCACGTTTCACCGTAGTTCCCGCCAGCTGAACAGGCGTGAGGTTAGCCACAGGAGTGATGGTACCGTGTCGTCCCACTTGGAAATCGACGCTTTGCAGCTCGGTCTCCACTTCTTCCGCCTTAAACTTGTAGGCGATAGCCCATTTCGGCGACTTGGCAGTATAGCCCAAGGCTTGTTGCTGCGCATAACTATTGACTTTTAGTACGATGCCATCTATGGCGAAAGGCAGTTGGTGACGGGCTTCGTCCCAATAGTCGATGAATTCAAAAATCTCGTCGATGGTCTTGCAGCGTGCCATGAAATTGGAGATGTTGAAGCCCCATTTGCGGGCGGCTTGCAGACTTTGGTAATGGGTCTGGTAACGGTCTTCGAGGCCGTCCATCATCATATAGTAGCAGTAGTTGTCGAGTTTACGACGCGCTACCTCTTTGCTGTCTTGCAGTTTCAGCGTTCCAGCTGCCGCGTTGCGTGGGTTGGCGAAGAGGTCATCGCCAGCCTCGGCGCGGGCCTCGTTCAAGCGGTTAAAACTCTCGAAAGGCATCACGATTTCACCGCGCATCTCGAAGAACTCGGGATAGTCGCCATGCAGTTTCAACGGCACGGTGCGGATGGTTTTCACATTGGTGGTCACATCATCACCTTGAGCACCATCGCCACGTGTCACGGCACGGACTAGCATGCCGTTTTCATATTGTAAACTTATCGACAGTCCGTCAAACTTCAGTTCGCAGCAAAACTCAACTTCTTCGTCAATCGTTTTCTTGATGCGGCTGATGAAATCCGCAATCTCCTCGCGGCTGTAGCTGTTGGCCAGCGACAGCATCGGATAGCGGTGTTTGACGCTTTTGAACTCCCTAGTCACACCACCGCCTACGCGTTGTGTAGGTGAAGCAGGGGAAAGGAACTCAGGGAATTCCTTTTCCAGTCGCGCCAGCTCCTCAAGTTTCATGTCGAACTCGTAGTCGCTAATGGTGGGTTTAGCGAGAATGTAATAATTATAATTGTGCTGTTCCAGTTCCTCGCTCAGTTCGGCGATGCGCAAACGGGCTTCCTCTTTGGTCATAATTGAATGTATTTCAGAGGATTGACACCGAGAATCCAAAGCAACAATCCTAAAGCGACTATCGAAATCACGATACCGATGAAGGTCATAAGTGCACCCTTGAAATTGCGTCTGAAACAAAGAATCAGCAGGATACTGAGGACGATGAAAGCGCTTTCATACCAAACGCAGATGCCCAATCCAAGCATGAGGCCGGCAACCAAAAATGAGGTACGATGGACATTGTCGGTGAGGTTGTTCTCTCGCAGGACTTCCTGACGCAGCACCACGTTGGCGCCGTAAAGCAGCAGCGGCAGACCCAAGAAAGCGCTGGCGTTTTCGATGATGCCAAACGAGGGCATGACACAGCTAAAGGCAGGGATGAGCGCCAAGAGCCACGCGTTCTGCTTGGTGGAGATTAAGTCGCAGATGCGGTAGACCATAGACACCGTGAACAAAGACACCGTGGCATACAAAGCGCGGCTGAGCAGCATGAGCCCAGGTCCTGAAGATTCACTGATGCCAAGGATGGCTTTTATCTTTTCAAGGAACCCGATGAATAGGGTGGTGTGTTGCAAGTCGCGGTTGGAACCAAAGCCTGGAACGAATATAACCACTATGATTCTCACCATGATAGCTATCAGCATCAGGGAGGTGAAAGGATGGTCGTTTTTGAAGCGTTTTAGTCTTTCAAGCATAATTGTTCGGATTTGAGTGCAAAAATACAAAAAAATATCCTACTTTTGCAGCGTAAATATCCAAATGGAAAACCAACTTTAAAATTATAAAATATGAAGAAATTAGTTACATTGCTTGCTGTGGCCGTCCTGCTGATCATGAGCGGTCAAGCTATGGCCCAAACGCGTGGTGCCATGTTCCTTAGCGCTTCTTTCCCGATGAAGGATTATGCTGATTTTGACGAATGGAATGATTTCGCATTGTCTTCGACTGCTGATGCTGATGACGATGATGCTGGTGCAGGCATCGGCTTCAACGTTGGCCTCAAGTGGTACTTCAACGTAGGTGTTAAAGGACTTGGTGTTATGCTCTCAGTGGATGGTTTCTATAACGGTCCGTGCGCAGATTTGAAGACCTATTATCGCGAAAGGGAAAACAATTATGACGGGACGCTTGTTGATGGTAGTTTCAAGTACAATGCTACCCCCAAGTATTTCAATGTTCCCCTCATGTTAGGTTTGAACTACATCTACCGTTTCAATCCTAGCTTCGGCATCTATGTCGAGGCAGGCGCTGGTGCCAACGCCCGTTTCATCACTGCTATGGAGACCGTGAGCAAAAACACGGTTTTAGGCGTTGAAACGCAAGTCACCACCAGACAATCCTACGACGCTGCTTTCAGCTTTGCTTATCAGGCTGGCGTCGGCATCGAGGTGGCTAAGAATCTCGTGGTTGGCTGCAGTTTCTATGACCTTGGCGGAGCTCAAGTCAAAGGTGATCAGAACATCTATACGAAGACCGGTGGCAACGTTAACACTCAGAAAAACTACAACACCATGGGCACCGTTCACCCCGTGATGATTTTGGGCCGCATCGGATTCTGCTTCTAAACGATCTCAGTTTCCGAACATTGAAAAGCGAAACGTCGGGTTGACCGGCGCTTCGCTTTTCACATTATGACAAGCGGCTTGGAGTCCGTATTCGACCGAAGCTTCACCCATGAATCCCATAGCATGGGCATGAATCACGCCAGCGAAGAAAGCGTCGCCCGAACCAGTCACATTGACCGCCTCAATCTCAATAGCGGGAAAGTGGCGTATTTCCTTTTTGGAAGCATAGCAAACGCCTTCTTCTCCCAGAGTGAGATAGACTTCCTTTATACCCTTTGAAACCAATAGTTTTGCGGCCTCGTCAGCATCGTTTGCTCCAGTCATGGCTTGAGCTTCAGCAAAATTACATTTCAGGGCGAAAACTGATTTCTTCCAAGACCTTTCCATAGCTTCAAGAAAAAGCAAAGCCCTGTTTGGCGACACCGTATCGATGTAAAGCGGCACAAGGCAATGGTCGATAAGGAAAGTGAGGGCCTCGGCGCTCAACAGCGTGTCGGCTACCACGATGTTGGCACGGTTGATGGCATCGATGCGGTTGCTGAGCCAGCCCAAATCCAAATAGCTGTTCAGCTTGATATCCGATACGGCAGATAGCATGTTACCGACTTCGTCGTTGAAACTGAGAAAAATGGGGCTTTTTGCATTCTCGTATTGCGAGGAAAGAGAAAGGTCGATACCCAATTGCTCACATTCCTTCCTCATGTTTTGGGCAAAGTCATCGTCGCCAAACACGCTAGCCAGTTGCACCTCGTGTCCCCACAATCTGAGATTATGGGCGATGTTGCGGGCCACACCGCCATGATGGAAGGCTATATTGGCGGGCGTACAACTTCCCTTTCTTGGCTCTGCATCGGGCTTCACGATAATGTCGATGTTGGATTCACCTATGACCGTAATCCTCATGATTTCACTTTTTTTGAAGGCCAAAATTAGAAAACTTTTGCGATTGTTTGGATTTCTCGATTTGTTTTTGTTATTTCGTGGCTTCAAATCAATGGGTTATGGGACAAAACAAGAAAAGAAAGCGCCGCAATTATAAATACCACGCGATTACGTTCAAATTGTCGGCAGGCCAGTACCGTTCGTTGCGCAACTATTGCAAAGCGCGGCGCACAACGCCCATCAAGCTGATCAAGAAGAATATAGAACGCTTCATTACAGCCTACGAATACGAAGTGCCGCAGGATTTGTACCTCACAGAGAACCAATTGGATTTGTTTAGTGAGAACTGAACGGGATACGGTTTTGGATAGACCGGCCCAACGTCACCTCGTCCACATATTCCAAGGCGTCGCCCACGGCGATACCTTTTGAAATCACCGAGATTTTTCCTTTGAAATCATTCAACTGCCTAAAAATGTAGAAGTTGGTCGTGTCGCCCTCAATGGTGGCAGGCAGGGCAAATATGATTTCCTTAATGTCTTCTTTCTGTGTGCGTTGCACGAGTTGCGCAATCTTCAAATCGTTAGGACCTATGCCTTCGATGGGGCTGATGACTCCGCCCAGCACATGATAAAGTCCATTGTATGATGCCGTACGTTCAACGGCCAGCACATCGCGCATGTCGGCCACCACGCAGAGTGTGTTTTCGTCACGACGCGGATTGCCACAGATAGAGCATACCTTGGTGTCACTGATGTTGAAGCACCGCTCGCAGAGCATGATATTGTGCTTCATCTTCAGCAACGAGTCGGCGAGCTGCTCGGTCTCAAGGTCGTCGCTGTTGAGCAGGTGTAAAGCCAACCGTAAGGCCGTCTTCTTGCCGATGCCCGGGAGTTTCGAGAGGGCCTCAACGGCATTTTCAAGTAATATGGATGAATACTCTGCCATACAATAATCGCTGCAAAATTACGTTATTTCCTTAAATTTGCATCCTCAAAACTAAAGAAATCATGAAAAGATTTGCCTTGATATTGGTCTCGCTGTTTATTGCCGTCAGCGCATTGATGGCTCAGGACTTCAACCGTACCGACTCTAAGGGCCGTCGTCAAGGGCCGTGGCGCGACTATTACTCCAACGGACAGCTGCGCTATGAAGGACAGTTCAAAAACGACAGATGCAAGGGCACTTTCCGCTATTATGACGAGCAGGGTAATTTGAAGGCGACCAATGAGTTCGACAAGTCAGGGGAGAAGGCACTAAATAAGACTTATGCCCCTAACGGTCGCGTGGTGGCCACAGGCTATTATGTGAATCAGAAAAAGGAAGGCGAGTGGAAGTATTACGATAAGGATTCGGGGCAGCTGCTCATGGTTGAGGACAACAAGGATGGGAAAGTGCACGGCTGGTCGAGGCTCTACAATCCTAACAATGGCGTACTTGCCGAAGAAACGCAATTCGTTGAGGGCCAGCCCGAAGGCCAGTGCAAAAAATATTCGGATACAGGTGTTCTGGTTATGGAATGCCAATACCACGACGGCCTGCTTGACGGTCCCACCAAGACCTATTATCCTAGCACCGCATTGAAAGAAGAGGGACAATACGCCAAAGGAGAGAAGACGGGTGTTTGGAAGACCTACAACGAGGAGGGCGATGTCATCGCTGAGGATGCTTTCGGCGAGCAAGAAATCCGTTGATAATCAGTTACATCTTTTGAGATAGTCGTCCAAGTTCAGCCGACCATACTCTGCCGCGAGCTTGTAGTTTTCGCAGGCCTTGTCTTGGTCGTTCATCAAGAAATAAGTCCTGCCGAGGTTGAAATAAGCATCGGCGTAGTCAGGCTTAATTTCGACTGCCTTATGAAAATCGGCCAAGGCATCATTGTATCTCATCGCGTTGACCCTCGCGCAGCCACGGTAATAATAGGCTTCAAAGTTGTTCTTGTCGTATTGGATGGCTTTGGTCAAAATCTCCTCGGCTTTTTCGTAATCGCTGTAACGCAGCAGCTGTTTCTCACCTTCTTGTGTTAAAAGGCGTGACTTGGCGGGATTTTGGCAGCCTGTCAAGGAGAAAAAGGCAAAGAAAGCCATCAAAATCGTCAGTTTCTTCATTGCTTCTATTTTTTCTGCAAAGATACTAATAAAATAGGATACAGCACGAGTTTAGCTGTGCTTTTGCACGATGCCTGTCACGGTGTCGATGATCTCTTTCAATTTGGCCTCGCTTTTGGCTTCGCAGAGGAAACGGAGATAAGGCTCGGTGTTGGAAGGCCTGATGTTGAGCCACCAGTCGGGATAGTCAAGGCGATAGCCGTCGAAATCCAAGAAGCGTTCGGGCTTTTCTAACTTGGTGAAATGCTCCTTTACGGCATCCATGGCTTCCTGTTTGCGCTCAAGCTTGAAGTTGATTTCACCCGAGTTGGAATACGGTGTGATTTCATCGATGATTTGGCTCATGGTCTTGCCTTCTTTCTTGCGTTCGGCCAAGAGTCGGAGCACGATGGAGGCGGCCAAAAGGGCAGAGTCAGAGTAGTAGAAGTCGCGGAAGTAATAGTGTCCAGCCAACTCGCCGCCATAGCAGCCGTCCAACTCACGGAGTTTCAAGGCGGCATAGGCGCGACCGACGCGCCAGGTCTCTACTTTGGCTTGGTACTTGTCGAGGTATTCTTGGATGGCACGCGAGCTGCGGATGTCCTGCAAGACGATGCCTTTCTGCTTTTGCTCGCCGATGAAGTAGTCGCCCAAGAAGGCGATGATGAGGTCGGGGCTGATGAAGCGGCCTTTCTCGTCGATGAAGGTGATGCGGTCGGCGTCGCCGTCGAAGAGCAGGCCGATGTCGCATTTCTTTTGCTTCACCAAGGCCTTGATTTGCTCTTGGGCGTTGGCTTCAAGCGGGTTAGGCTCGTGATTGGGGAAGTTGCCGTCTAAGATGTCGTTGATGTAATGCGCTTTGCCTACAAGCTCATGGACGAAAATTGACGACATACCATTGCTGCAGTCTACGGCGATGTTGAGGTTGTCGTGCGGCCCGACAAACTGCTTCTGGAAAGCCAGATAGTCGGCATAGACATTCCTTTCTTTAATTAGGCCTTTCACGGCGCAAGGCGTAGTGGCTTTGTCGCTGGCCACCAAGGCTTCCAAGCGGTTCAAGCCGGTGTCGTAGCCCACAGGAAGGGCGTCCTTGGCCGAAATCTTGAGTCCGTTGTGGTGTTTCGGGTTATGCGATGCCGTGATTTGGATGGAGGCACCATAGCCGTATTTCGCCGTGGACCAATAGACCAGCGGCGTAGTGCTGAGGCCGATGAAGTCGACGTTCTTGCCACGGTCGGTGAGGCCTCTGGTGAGGGCGTCGAACAGGGTGGGTGAGGAGAGGCGCATGTCGCGGCCCACGAGATAGGTGTCGGTGTCGAGCACATCGGGTAGGAAATAGCCGATGCGGTAGGCGATGTCTTCGTTGAGGTCAGTGCCCCATTCGCCACGGATGTCGTATGCTTTAAATGCTTTCATATTTGTCAGTTGTTTAGTTATTCAGTTGTTCAGTTGTTGAGTGGCTGTTAGCTTTTGGCTGTTAGCCATTAGCTTGGTGGCTCTATGCTAACAGCTAATGGCTAATAGCTAACGGCCATAAGCGATCTTATTTAATTCCCCTTTGGTTCAGTGCTTGTTGATATCTAGCCGCATTGCGGTTGTGCTCGGCCAAGGTCTTGGCGAAGTTATGGTAGCCCGAGAAATCTTCCTTGGCACAGAAATAGTAATAGTGGTGGTCTTCGGCGTTCAGCACGGCCTTGATAGCGGTGATGGACGGAATACAAATGGGTCCAGGCGGCAGGCCAGGATATTTGTAAGTATTATAAGGTGATTCTATTTCCTTGTGGCGGTCGAGCACGCGCTTGATGCTGTAGTCATTCCAAGCGAAGATGAGCGTTGGGTCGGCTTGTAGCAACCAGTTGCTTTTCAATCGGTTGAGATAGACACCAGCCACACGCGGCATCTCGTCGCTCATGTTGGTCTCTTTGTTGACGATGGAGGCTAGAGTGCTGACCTGAACGGGTGTCAAACCTTTGGTTTGAGCTTGCTGCTTGCGTTCTTCGGTCCAGAACTTGTTGTATTCTTGAAACATACGGACCACAAAGCCCTCGGCATCGGTGTTCCAGTAGAACTCGTAGGTGTCTGGTAAAAACAGAGCAGGGATGGTGTAGTTGTTGAAACCCAATTGGTTGATATACTCTTGATTGTGAAACAGCTTGGCAATGGATACAGAATCGGCCTCGATTTGGGTGGCGATACGCCCTGCCAGTTGGTCTACATTGCGCATGTTGTTAAAGGTTACCTTCACGGGCGTTTGCAGGCCACCACGCAGCATGTTGACCAGCTGGTTGTTGCTCATACCGCTCTTCACCACATAATGACCGGGGTGGATATTGGCAGGTAGTTCTTTCTTTTCAGCCACCCAGTTGAAGCTCTTTTCGTTGACGATGCAGTGTGCATCTGACAAAATGGCTTTCAATTGTTCATAGTCCGATCCGGTCGGGATGAAGAGTTCGACATCCTTGCCTTCAGCGGTTTGCACATTAGGAGACATGACGGTACGATAAAGCCAGTAACCGAAGGCCAAGCCAAAAATCATCAGGATGATAAGCACCAACAGTATGGTGAAGCGGGTGCGTTTGCCGTTGCTCTTCTTGGCTTTTCGTTTCTCTTTGGGTAAGGTGGTCTGTATCTTGATCATGGGTGGTTGGTATTAATGCGTTGGTATTCAAAAATATCGATAAATCCCGACTCGGTCTTGATCCAATCTTTGCGTTTTCCACAAAGCGTAAACCCTTGACTGGTAAAGAGTCGCTGGCTCTCATCGTTGGTCTCGTCAATGGAGCAATACACTTGATGCAACATCAAGTCGTGGAAAAGATAGTCTACACAAAGACTAAGCGCGGCTTTGGCCAAACCATGTTGGCGATGCTTCGGGTCGATCAGGATGCCCAATCCTGCACGTTGGTTGATGCCGTCGTAGTCGAAGATGTCGATGCATCCGATAGATTCGCCCGTGGCGTTGAAGTCAATCATCAGACGGAGTTGTTTCATGCTGAACAAGTCGTTGTTACTCAGCAAGAACTGCTCGATTTGAAAGCGTGTAAAAGGCACATGCGTCCCGCTGACCCGCCAGATGTCGCGGTCGTTTTCCCATTGGAAAATGCGTTCTGTGTCTTCAGGCTCAGCGCAACGGAGCGTAATAATGTCATTCTTGATGAACATGGTGTCCAATTTCTTGAAAACAACTCTCTTTTTGGCAGACTGGCACATATTTTGATAACCTCAATCCACCGAAATCGTCAGATTAGACGTAGTCAAATTTTCGACAAAAATACAATTTTCAGTGCAATAATGGTTGAAATTTCGCATTAATGAAACTAAAAGAGAACAAAACAAGTAAACTTAGATAAGATGAGAAGAGTGAATTTGATTTGGATGCTTGCCGCATTGCTGATGGTGGCATCCTGTGGCAATCCGACCCAAAACACGGAAGAAGAAACCACCCCAACCGAGCAACAACAGCAACCCGTTAGCGAAATAGACCAGGTGCAGCAGCCTCAAGTGCATCGTGCTGCCTTTGTGCCGACAGTCAATACGCCCGACTTCGTCGATGCCGCCGAGCACAGCGTCGATGCCGTTGTGCATATCATGACCAAGGTGGTTAAACAAAGCAATAGCTATGACGATTTCTTCGGCGCATTGCTGGGACAGCTGTATGGCTATCCTGGCCAAACCCGCAACAACACTATGGTGGCCTACGGCTCTGGCGTGGTGCTGACGCCCGACGGTTATATCGTCACCAACAACCACGTGGTTGAAGGCGCTGACGAGGTGGAAGTCACCTTTAATAATAAGGTGAAGAAAACTGCAACCATCATTGGCACCGACCCGACCACCGACTTGGCCCTGATTAAGGTGGATGCGTCAGATTTGCAGTACCTTACCTTTGGCGACTCAGACAATGTTCGTATCGGCGAATGGGTGCTGGCTGTGGGTAACCCCTTCAACCTGACTTCCACCGTCACGGCGGGCATCGTGAGCGCCAAAGCGCGCAACCTCAGCATCTTGGGCGAAGGCACATCTGTTGAGTCCTTTATCCAGACCGATGCGGCCGTCAATCCTGGTAACAGTGGTGGCGCTTTGGTGAACACCAAGGGAGAATTGGTTGGCATCAACGCGGCCATCGCCTCGCATACGGGTTCCTACGAAGGTTATTCCTTCGCCATTCCGTCCAACATTGTCCGCAAGGTGGTCGACGACCTGTTGCTCTATGGTACCACGCAGCGTGGTTACCTTGGCGTGCAGATTGCCGAACTCACCCAAGAGCTTGCCCAGAAGGAAGGCTTGGAGAACATCGAGGGCGTGTATGTCGCCGAGGTCACCGAAGGCGGTGCAGCCAAAATTGCTGGAATGAGACCCGGTGATGTAATCACGGCCATCAACGGCAAGAAGGTGAATACCTTCACCCAACTGAAGGAAAGCATTGGTCAATACCGTCCGGGCGACAAAGTGGATGTGGAGGTGAACCGTGGAGGCAACCATCAACACTATGAACTGACCCTGCTCAACGAGGCCGGCAATGTGGATGTGGTCAGAAACGGCGACAGCTTCTATAACTCCGAGTTCGGCCTGATGTTGCAGACCGTCAACCAAAACGACATGGCCCGCTTGAACATCCACAACGGCTTGAAGATCGTGGAGATCCGCCAAGGCCGCTTCATGAACTCCGGCGTCCCCGTAGATTTCGTCATCATGAAAGTGAACGGTTACTCCGTGAACAACAAGTCGGACCTTGAAAATGCGTTGCGGAATAACCGCTCGCGCCGCACCACCATTGAGGGTGTTTATCCTAATGGCATGAATGCGACCTTCTACTACAACAAATAATGTAGAAATAAGAAAGAATTTTTCTGAAAATCAAAAACTTCGGTACAGTTTTTGATAGTATTTCAAACTGCAAATCAGGGAGGCCGCAACTACGGTCTCCCTTGAAATGCGGATTATGTGAAAAATCGAAAGGGAACGCTGTGAAGCGTAATGATATGTATATGAAGTAATTAAACAATTAAAAAGATTAGAAAAAAATGAGACAACTGAAAATTTCAAAGCAAATCACCAACCGCAATGCGGGTACTTTGGACAAGTACCTTGCCGATATTGCGAAGGAGGCGTTGCTGACCAGCGAGGAAGAAGTTGAGCTGGCACAGCGCATCAAGGCGGGCGACAAGACCGCTTTGGACAAGCTGGTCAGGGCTAACCTGCGCTTCGTCGTTTCGGTGGCTAAGCAGTACCAGAACCAGGGTTTGAGTCTGCAAGACCTTATCGACGAGGGTAACCTCGGTCTGGTGAAGGCCGCTCAGCGTTTCGACGAGACCCGTGGCTTCAAGTTCATCTCTTACGCCGTGTGGTGGATCCGTCAGAGCATCCTGCAGGCCGTGGCCGAGCAGGCACGCATCATCCGTCTGCCTATGAATCAGGTGGGTGCTTTGGCCAAGGTGAAGAAGGCCATGTCGCTGTTGGAGCAGAAGCTCGAACGCCGTCCCACCATGAAGGAGATTGCCGACGAACTCGGCATGACCGAGGACAAGGTGGAACAGCTGCTGAACCTCAACTCTCGCACCGTGTCGACCGACGCCCCGCTTGACGACGAGGACGACGCCAACTTCTTGGATGTCTTTGTCGCCGAGGACGAGGTGAAGACCGATGCTGTTGTGGAGCAGGAGTCGACCAGTACCGCCATCCGCAACTCGCTTGACATGCTCAACGAGAAGGAACGCACCATCATCTGCATGTACTTCGGCTTGGGCACCTCACGTGAGTACTCCCTGGAGGAAATCGCGATGAAGCTTGGCATCTCGCGTGAGCGTACCCGCCAGATCCGCGACCGCGCGTTGAAGCGCTTGAAGACCGAGCCTAACTCGCCGCTCTTCCAGATGTATATGAACCAATGAAAAACTGACCGCCTATAGATTCCCAAGGGAATGACATAGGCGGTCAATTTTTTTCTTATATTTGCCGTCAAATCACTAAAACGACCTATTATGAAATACGAACTCATCACATTGCCTTACGAGGCAAATGCTTTGGAGCCGGTCATCAGCAAGGAGACGATGGGCTTCCATCACGGCAAGCACTTGAATGCTTACGTCAATAACCTGAATGCTGCCATCGAAGGCACGGAATACGAAGAGATGCCTTTGGAGGAAATCGTGAAGAAGGCCAATGGCGGCATATTCAACAACGCAGGCCAGATCCTGAACCACAACCTCTATTTCACGCAGTTCCGTGCTCCGCAGGCCGATAACAAACCCACTGGAGTGATTGCCCAATGGATTGACGAGCAGTTCGGCTCGTTCGAGGCCTTCAAAGAGGAATTCACCAAGAAAGGCGCCACTTTGTTTGGCTCGGGTTGGGTTTGGCTCTCTGTCGACAAAGACGGCAAACTGCAAATCACGCAGGAGACCAACGCCGGCAACCCTGTGCAGCGCGGTTTCAGACCTTTGCTGACTTTCGATGTGTGGGAACACGCCTATTACATTGATTACCAAAACCGCCGTCCCGACCATCTGGATGCCTTGTGGCAGATCATTGACTGGGATGTGGTGAACGAAAGACTGTAAACATCCAGATCACTGAAAAAGAAAATCGCGGCGGGGCAGGACCTCGTCGCGATTTCTTGTTATTCGGCTTTCATAATCCGATGCACGCTTCGGCTGTCGCCGTAGTCGAGTTGCAACAGATAGACTCCCGCATTGAATCCGCTCATGTCAAGGTCAAGATGCGTGTCGTCCACATCCTGTTCTATGACAAGACGGCCGAATGCGTCATACACGCGGACGCTCTTGATGGTGCTTTCTGCTGTGATACTCATGGTCGACTTGAACGGGTTCGGGAAGATCTGGCTGGTCGAGGTGTGCTCTTCAACATCGTCTTCGTAGCGGAAATGCGCCACATAGTCCTCCGAGGCCGTCACGGTAAAGATGTAAGTGGCTTCAGTGGATACCTCGATGCCATCCTTCGTCCAGTTCATAAACTCATAGTTTCCGTTGGCAGTTGCTATCAAGGTGCAGGAAGCACCGTATGTGTAGTCGCCTGCACCAGTCACGATGCCGCCTTCGCTGGGGTCGGCGGTCACGCCAATCTCGTAGCTGTTTAACGAGAAATGAGCGACGTATGTTGCTGACTCAGTCACGGTAAAGCTAAAGGTCGGTTCGGTCGATACCTCAGAGCCACCTTTCGTCCAGTTGACGAAGGTGTAGCCCTCATTGGCGGAGGCTGTTAAAGTGCAAATGTCGCCGTAGTCGTAGCCGCCGCTTCCCGTAATCACACCGCCTTCCGCCGGGTCAGCGGATGCCGTGATGATGTAGCTTTGTGAAGAGAAGTGAGCCACGAAGTTACGGTTGCCTTCAACGGTGAAGGTGAAAGAGGCCTGGGTGGAAACCTGAGAGCTGTTTTCAGTCCAATTAATAAAGGTGTAACCCGCGGCAGGCGTGGCTTGGATGGTGCAGCTTTGTCCGTATACATAGTTACCACCACCTGTAACTGTGCCGCCATTAGCTGGGTCGGCTGTCACGCTGACCGTGTAGCTGTTGAGAGTAAAGTGCGCGACATAAGCCGCTGTTTCGGTCACCGTGAAACTATAAGTGGCGTTGGTCGACACCTGGGTGCCGTTCCAGGTCCAGTTGACGAAGGTATAGCCCGTGTTGGCAGTAGCGGTCAAAGTACAAGTGCCACCGTATTGGTAGTTGCCGCCTCCATTGACGTTGCCTCCTGCGACTGGGTCAGCCGTGGCGGTGATTTCATAACTCTGTAGGCCGAAATGAGCCTCAAGGTCGCGGTCACCTGTGACGGTGAAGGTGTATTCGGCTTGTGAGGTCACATGATTACCGTTCTCCCTCCAGTTGACAAAACTATATCCCGTTGCGGCCGTAGCCGTGACGGTGCAACTCTGTCCGTAGGTATAGGTGCCGCCGCCAGTGACCGTACCGCCGTTGGTCGGGTTGGCCGTCACGTTGATGGTATAGCTGTTAGCACTGAAGTGCGCAACGTATGCCGCTGTTTCGGTCACCGTGAAGCTATAGGTGGCGTTGGTTGACACCTGGGTGCCGTTCTTGGTCCAGTTGACGAAGGTGTAACCCGTGTTGGCTGTTGCCGTCAGCGTGCAGGTGCTACCGTATTGGTAGTTGCCGCCACCAGTGACATTTCCGCCATTGGCTGGGTCAGCCGTGGCTGTTATGTTGAAGCTTACGGGGTCGAAACGGGCTTCAAGGTCGCGGTTGCCTGTGACGGTGAAGGTGTATTCAGCTTGTGATGTCACATGATTGCCATTCTCTCTCCAGTTCACAAAATTATATCCCTGGGCGGCTGTGGCCGTGACGGTGCAGCTCTGTCCGTAAGTATAGGTGCCTCCACCAGTGACCGTACCGCCGTTGGTCGGGTTGGCCGTCACGTTGATGGTGTAACTGTTAGCGCTGAAGTGTGCGACATAAGTCGCTGATTCGGTCACGGTGAAGCTATAGGTGGCATTGGTCGAGACCTGGTTGCCGTTCTTGGTCCAGTTGACAAAGGTGTAACCTGTGTTGGCCGTAGCCGTCAAGGTGCAGGTGGCACCTGGTGCATAGTTGCCCGCGCCACTCACCGTGCCGCCATTGCTCGGTTCGGCGGTGGCAGTGATGGTAAAGTTGCTGGCCTGGATGGAAACCGTTTGTATGTTACCTCCGATCAAGGGATAGTTGGTGGAAATCACGCGGATGCGATAGCCGCTGCCCACAGCCACGTTGGGGATGGTGGCAGAGATGCTGCCGCTTGTGTTGGTGGTGACACGTCCCAACTCGGTAGGCGTACTGAAATTGCCACTGGCATCGGAGAGTTGGGCAATGACCTGGTTGGCCGAGCCGTTGAGGTTTTCAGGCGACATGGTTCCTGTCAAAGTGAAGGGGATGCTGATGGCGTCACCTGGTGAGAATGAAGTGGAAGCCAGTTGTCCCAAGCTGAGGCTGGGCGTATATACGAGCAGGACATCGTCGACAAACAGGTCGTCGCTGGTGCTGCCCGACCCAGGGGTTTCATTGGTAGTAGCCGTCATGAGGATGTAGCGGACGTCGTTGCAGGGGCCACTGTTGTTGAACGGAATGCTCAAACGGGTCCAATTGTAAGCTCCATTAGCCTGTGCAGTGCGAGTAAACGACTGTGTCGCTGTAGCCACATGCATATTTGCGGGCTCTTCGGTGCCGTCGGCTTTGATTTTATAGTCGGCATCGCCATGAACAACGGCCTTCACCTGGGCGCGACTTGAGGTGCTGGTGCTGCGGAAACAAACCCAAATAGTGAGTGAGTCAGGGAGTTGGCTGATGGGAGTGTTAAATGCGCTTTCGCTACGTTGTGTGTAGTTGTAGTTGTTTGGATCCGTGGTTGATGTGCCACCTGCGTTCATACGTCCGTTGGTGATGTTGCCATTGGCTACAACACCTAAAGTGGAATGAGGAAAAATACGAACACTTTTACTTCCATTGGAACCTGGACGTGTCTGTGAGGACTGCTCGATTTGATTTGACAACATAAACGCCCATGATCCTGTTGCCGTTTTGCCAGAGTGCCAGTGCGTTGGTTCGCTGGCGCGATTGGTCCATTGCTCAAAGCCTCGGTTGTCGAACTGAGGACCGTATTGAGCGGTAAGATTAAGACTGATAAAACAAAAAACAAAAAATAGGAGGGTGGTTCTAAAATGGTTCATCGTGGTTTAAAAAAATAATGTCGAATAAATTAATAACGGTCTTCAATTTCGTCTTCTTTGTCTTCGATGTAATCCACGAAACGATCGCGTAGACTCTTCGGAATCGAGGCGTCGTTTTTCACTTTCTTCTCAATGGAATACAGCTTGTCTTCAACCTGTTTGGCCTTTTTCTTATCGCCGTTCTTCAGGTGTTTGTCATATTGGGAGAGCATGCCATAGATGCCGTAGTCAGTGAGCAGGCTGTTCAGCGTCACCGGCTTTTTTTCCGATGTGGTCTCTTGGGATGTCTCCGTCGTTTCAGTTGTTTCAGTTGTGCTAGGAATACTGGCTAAGGTGGATACAAAGGATGCCGCGGTATTGAGTGTCATGGAGATTTTCTTGACACTCTCCAATAATGCCGAAGCCTCTTTGTAAGTGAAGTCTTTCTTCATGCCTTCACCAGCGGAGAAAACGACGGTCTTTTCGGTGCCGCTTGCAGCGTTGAATACGGGGATGAGCGAGGCCAAATCATCAGCGGAAAGCACAAAGCCTTCGCGGACTTTGGTGCCATTACCATCAAGCAGGTTGATGTCGGCAGTCATCACATCGATTTGACGGTCATCGACTTTTTGCAAGGGTACCGTGGCTCGGATCATCCACTTGGAGTTATCATCCGTGTTGGGGGCCATCAGCAGGCGAACATCACCACCAAGACGGATGGATTGGAAAGCGTTACCTGTAAGGTCGACGTCGTTCTTTGAGACGATGGTTTCCACGGGCTTGTCGTTGCCACAACTGGCAAGAATCAAGGCAGAAAGAACAATAAGTAAAGTTTTTTTCATAGAAGTGATTTTATGGTTTAGTTTGCAAATATAGGGATTTTTTGATACCAAAAACAACTAAAAGGTCTTTTTCCTATTTTTGCAGCCCAATTACAAACAAATGAAGAAAACCATTCTTACTCTAGGTCTTTTGCTCTTTGCCATGGCAGCAAGGGCGCAATGGACTTTGCAAACCTACTGCGAGTACGACTATACCCGTACCGAAGGTAGCAGCGCGGCATTTGCCTTGAAAGGCAATTATCAGTTGGCTGACAACTTCAACATCGGCTTGGGCTATCAAGGCACAACGATGAATCGACATTCCATCAATCTGCAATTCCAGGTTGTTTTACTCAAGGCGAAAAGCGGCACCCTCTATTTGGAGAACCGCTATTTGTATCGCCTGTTCCCAAACTACGACTTGCAGGAATTCAATGGCATGTTGGATTTGGGTTGGCGCAACAGACATTTCAATTTCCAGTTGGGCTTGACCAATCGCTATACGGCGCCTATTCCGTTACGCCAAAACGGTGGCATGGATGCTGTGTTGGAGCCGATGAATGTCACTTTCTGCGTGGAAGGCAACCTCTTCGATCAGGAGCATCCTTGGAATTTAGGTGCTCGCGTTTCGAATTACCGTGACTTTGTCATCGAGCGCTTTACGCTGTTTTTCTATAGTGTGAACGGCTACTACGACTTCGGTAATGGACTGAGACTTACCGCCGAAGCTGGAGTGCATCCCAGCGGTGTGCTCAACCTCTCTGCGCAATACAACGGCTGGTTCGGCAACGTCGGACTGATTTGGAAGCCATAATTTGAACACTCACAAAACAACATTTTTTATAAAACACGAATTATCATGAATTTATCAAGAATTATCATTAATCAATTTATGAAATAATTTATGACAAATTTGTGGCCATTCGTGTAAAAAACTTAAATATCCCTAATTCTCAAATTCTTGATAATAATGAAAAACACACACATTATATTAATAGCAGCCGCCATGATTCTGGCCACTAGCTGCAACCGTTTGGACATCGCCGGCATGGTTGTCAATCGCAGCGACACTGAGGAACGTGTGGCCGACTGGATTGACTACAACAATCAGTATGGCGAACCCGTCATTGAGAACGCTCCTGACGAGTACCACATCTATTCCTGCTCCGACTCGCACTATTCCGAGCGCGACAGCATCGTGCCGCAGGGAGAAAAAGACCGTCTCTATAAATACATTACTGCCGAGCGCAACGACCCCATGGCTATCTTCGCCATTCATGCCGGTGACATGGTCAATGAGAGCGGCGAGAAAGGCTTCCTCATGACGGAAGCCGCGCTAGAATACAATCCTGAAACTCAGGCTGAAGACGATCCGTGTTTCCTGGTTATGGGCAACCACGATGTCTATTTTGACTGTGCGCCCTATTTCAAGCAGCATTTTCACACTTCGACCTACACCGTGACGGTGAAGACCGTGGGCGGTTACCAAGACCTTTACATCTTCTTGGATTCAGGCAACGGCACGCACGGCAAACGCCAGCTGGATTGGCTGGAGGAGAAGCTCTCGCATCGCGAGGACTACCGCCATTGCATCGTCATCAGCCATAACTGGCTGTTCCGCACTTCTTACAATTACACCACCACGCCTGCGGCCAACCTGCCACAGGATGAGCAATATGCTTTTATGGATTTGATGAGCCGCAACAATGTGGAAGTCGTTTTAATGGGTCATTTCCACATGCGCGAGCAGCGTCAGTTCGGAGGCGTGCAATACCTCATGTCCGACAACCTCAATGAAGGTAAAATCACCCCGAGTTATCTGGTGCTGACGGTCGGGGAGAAGGTGAGGTATGAATACGAAGATTTGGAGATGGATTAAAACTTGTAAACCAGCAGCCCTTTCAGCATCCAGTCGTGGAAGGAGCCTTTGATGTTGAGGTCATCCACGTAATCGGGTATGTCCAATTGGTTCGCATTGAAGGCAACGTTGCTACGGAAATAGAACCAGTTGTAAGTGAATTGGGTCGAGAAATAAAACCGACCCAAGGTGATGCTGGCTGCAGCACTACCGATATAGTTAGGCATGGGATGACACCATATCTTCGATACCTTTTCACCATTGTATAGGCCTTCTTCGTATTGGTATGAGACGGTTTTCAGATAGTTGCAGAATGTAATCACGGGTATGGCCGTCAGGTTGACGGTGAGGTTGCGAAGCTTCTCGTCGCGAGCGTTGATGGGGTCTTTGTGCCAAAGCACGAAGTTGACCGAATAGCCGCCGCCAATGGAGGCTTGCAGCGTAGTGAAACAGTCTATAAGATTATAAGAATCCAATGATGCTTCGGGCGAGTTGTACAGGTCGCCTTGCATATAGCGTGCCGTCAGCATCCACGAGCCGGCAGTGCGGCGTTGCACCAGACCTATCTTATAAGCGGCAGGGTAGGCGAAACGCTTGTTATTGAAGATATAATAGCCGTCTATCGTAAAGCTCTGCAGCGAGGATAGCTCCTTTGGATAAATCGTGTCATTAAAATCAAAATCATCAATAATCAGTATGGACTGGAATGGGTTGGTGATTTTGTAGTAATTCAGACGCACGCCCCACGACTTGCCGATGACATTGAAAGCTAATGTCCTCTTTTTCGAGGCGCTTCGAGGCCCCACTTCCAGGCCATAGCCAAGATTGACGTTACCGTAGCCCACCTCAAGGCCGATTTTCTTGCAAAGCTTCTCGGAGAGATTGTATTGTGACAAGCCCGTTATCTTATAGTCGTCGCCGAAATCCATCATGAAATTGACATCCACATCGAAGCTTGCTTTTTGTCCCGTGGTGAACAAGCCTAACGAAAACCCGGCTTTCGGCTGGTAAATGCGCGTCGTGTCGACCACAGCGGGTTTAGTCAGAAAGTAGTTGACCTTTTGCCAGAAGGAGCTTTTTTGGGCCTGCAAGGAAGCTGTAGAAAAGAACAGAGTTATGATGATGAGGAATCTTTTCACTAGTGATGAATTTTGCGCAAAGGTAGAAAAATAAAAGAATCGCCCGCCAAGATTGCTCTTGACAGGCGATAATATTATTATGTCTATGGTTTATAAAGCCTCAAATACCCTTTCGGGATAACGGTCCATCGCAAGCAATCGCTTTTCAATGCGCTTCCACTGCAAAGGCTTCCCGTCAGCCATGCGCACAGGTTCGTTTTTATTGATGTCATCAAAGAAAATAAGACCTTTAAGGGGCATAAGTGTATTGGAATGATATTTCTGCTCATAGAAACCAAGCATTTGCTGCAAGGAAAACAAAGAGGACAAGTAGGCCATATCAACGAAATCCTTAATGCGTGTACCGTTACCAGCAATGGCATTCAACTTCATGGCACTGATGTCTTCCAGTTGGGCAAGACGCAAACCGTCTTCTTGCCGAGAGGGTTTCAGCCAAGGGTAACAATGTGCAATGCAGTCAATCTGAACGCTATCAATCTCGCCTTTCACCGTACTACGCTCCATGAAGTCGGCTTGGAAATGATAGTTTTTCTCCAGATAGGATCGAAGTGTCTCTTCGTTGAAATCGGCATCAGTAAACAAATCTAAGTCAACACTCAGACGATGCCCTAACTGCAAAGCAAGGGATGTACCGCCCACAAGGACAAAGTCTTGCAGGCGGTCGTCCGACATCAGTCTGTTCAGAAGCTCCCGTGTAGCGGGTGCGATGGTCTCATAGTGCAGCATCTCAATTCCTCTTTTTTCAGATCAAAGACGAAACAGGCAAAATTCATGTCTTTTCGGTTCATATAGGGTATAGTCCGCAGGGCTTCGCGCACGCCTTCCCAACCATATAGGTTGAGCATGGCGTAATAGTCATCCACGCGTCCGCGTTCCAACACGCGCTGAACCACCACGTTGCGCATCTTCTCCCAGTCGAAACGGCTTAGGTCGTACTCCCACAAAAGTGAAGGACGGATGACGGTGTCAGTATGTTGCCTATAATCGTCGAAAATCATGAATCCGTTGTTTGTTTTTCAGTGCAAATATACTCAATTTTCCTGAAATACAGCACAAAAGGACGCGATTATTTCGCCTCCTTCGGATAAGTCAATCCCATGTTGTAAAGTATAAACGAATAGATGTCGGCCTGCTCTTCCAAGACCTTGGAGATGGGCTTGCCACCGCCGTGTCCTGCCTTGGTGTCGATGCGGATAATCTTGGGCTGGTCGCCCGTCTGGGCGGCCTGCAAGGCAGCGGCATACTTGAAGGAGTGGGCGGGCACCACACGGTCGTCGTGGTCAGCTGTGGTGACCATGATGGCGGGATAATGCACATCTTCGCCACTCTTGACGGTGTGCAGCGGCGAGTAAGCATACAAGGCTTTGAACATAGCCTCGTCGTCCTCGCTGGTGCCGTAGTCGCTGGCCCAGTTCCAGCCGATGGTGAAGAGGTGATAACGCAGCATATCCATTACGCCGACTTGCGGCACGGCCACGGCGAAGAGGTCGGGACGCTGGTTGACGACAGCGCCGACGAGCAGACCGCCGTTGGAGCCACCGTTCAAAGCCAAGTACTTCGGCGAGGTGTAGCCATTATTAATGAGGTATTCGGCGCAGGCGATGCAGTCGTCGAAGACGTTTTGCTTCTGCAGCTTGGTGCCAGCGATGTGCCAGTCCTCACCGTATTCGTTGCCGCCGCGCAGGTTCATCTGGGCGTAGATGCCGCCGTTCTCGAGGAAGGGCAGACGCGAGGTGCTGAAGCCTGGGTTGAGGGTGATGTTGAAGCCGCCGTAGCCATACAGGAAGGTCGGGTTGGTGCCGTCTTTCTGCATGCCTTTCTTGTAGGTCAGGAACATCGGGACCTTGGTGCCGTCCTTCGAGGTGACGAAGACCTGCTCGGTGACGAAGTCATCCGACTTGAAGTCAATGGCAGGCGCACGGAACACTGTCGAGGTGTTGTCGTCGATGTTGTATTGGTAAATCGTGGTCGGGAAGGCGAAGGAGGTGAAGGCATAGAACACCTCAGGCTCCTCGTATTTGCTGCTGAAACCGACGGCGCCATAGGTTGGCAGGGCGATCTCATGCAGTTGCTCGCCGTCCATGGTATAGACATAAGCGTGGTTGGAGGCGTCTTGGTCATAGGTGACGATCATCTTGCCATTGGCTAAGCTGATGCCAGCGATGACGTTCTCGTTTTCGGGAATCACGTCCACCCAGTTCTCCATCTGCGGGGCCTTGGCCGACACTTTGCAGATACGGCCCTTGGGCGCGTTGTAGTTGGTAAAGATATACAGCACATCGTCAATCACGTCGATGGGCATATACTGGTAGTCCATGTCGTCGGCAATCTGAACGAACTTGCCGTTCGGGTCTTCCATGTCTCTGATCCACAGCGTGCTGCCCGCGCCTTGACCGCTCTCGAAGAGGAACATATAATGCTCGTCCTCGGTGAGGTCCACCTGGTGGAAATAACGCGGCTGGTCGGGGTTGCTGTAGAAGAGCTCGTCCTGTTCCTGCGGCGTGCCGAGTTTGTGGTAGTAGATCTTGTGGTTCTCGTTCACATTGCTGAACTCCTTGCCTTCCTCGGGGCGGTCGTAGGCGGCATAGAAGAAGCCGTCTTTATACCACGATGCGCCGGTGAACTTGGCCCATTCGATGTGGTCGGGGAGGAGTTCGAAGGTCTCCATGTCCTTCACGTATATCTCGACCCAGTCGGAGCCGCTGCGTTGGATGGTGTAGGCCATGTATTTGCCGTCTTTGTCGAAGCTGATGCCGCCTAATGAGACGGTGCCGTCGTCGGAGAGGACGTTGGGGTCGAGCAGCACGGTAGGCTCGCCGTCAAGCGTTTCCTGCATGTAGATGACGCTCTGGTTTTGGAGGCCGTCGTTCTTTGAGTAGATGTAGCGGCCGTGTTCCTTCGAAGGCATACTGTAGCGCTCGTAGTTGACAAGTTCCGTCAGGCGATCCTTGAGGGCGCTGCGGAAGGGGATGTGGCTCAGGTAGTCGTTGGTGACTTCGTTCTGTTCCTTGACCCATTGTGCGGTCTCGGCGGAGGTGTCGTTTTCAAGCCAGCGGTACGGGTCGGCGACCAGTGTGCCGAAGTAGTCGTCAACGACGGTGGTGTCTTTTCTCGTCTCGGGATAAGCTTTGACGGAATAGCGTTCAGGCTGCTGTGGTTGCTGGTTGCAGCCGAATAGGGTGATTGTGCCCATAACTAATAAGGTGAGTTTTTTCATTATTGGTTGATTTTGAAATTGTTATTACATCTTGTCCATCTCCGAGTCATCCTCAATCCTAAGATTGTCGATGATGAACCGCTGGCGTTCCATGGTGTTCTTGCCCATGTAGTATTCCAGCAGCTCCTTGATGCCGAAGTCGTAGCGCAGGATGACGGGCTCAAGCCTCATGTTGGGGCCGATGAAGCCACGGAACTCGTCAGGAGAGATTTCGCCCAAGCCTTTGAAGCGGGTGATCTCAGCCTGCTTGCCGCATTTCTCCTTAGCCGTAATGCGTTCCTCGTCACTATAGCAATAGTAGGTCTCCTTCTTGTTGCGTACGCGGAACAAGGGCGTCTGCAAGATGTAGACATGGCCGTTACGTACCAGGTCGGGGTAGAACTGGAGGAAGAAGGTGAGCATCAGCAGGCGGATGTGCATACCGTCCACATCGGCATCAGTGGCGATGACGATGTTGTTGTAGCGCAGGTTCTCGATATCCTCATCGATGTTCAAGGCGGCTTGCAAGAGATTGAACTCCTCGTTCTCGTAGCATACCTTTTTAGTCATACCAAGGCAGTTGAGCGGCTTACCTCGCAAGCTGAACACGGCCTGGGTCTGCACGTCACGGCTCTTTGTGATGCTTCCCGAGGCGGAGTCGCCCTCGGTGATGAAGATGGTGCTTTCGAGGCGCTTCTCGTGGTTGGTGTTGAGGTGGATGCGGCAGTCGCGGAGCTTGCGGTTGTTGAGGCTGACTTTCTTGGCACTCTCGCGAGCGGCCTTCTTGATGCCTGCAATCTCCTTGCGTTCTTTCTCGTTGGCTTGGATCTTCGCCTGCAACACGCTGACGGTCTCAGGGGTCTTATGCAGGTAGTTGTCCAGATGCCGCTTCAGGATGTCGAAGACGTAGGTCTTCAGGAAGGGGCTGTCGTTGGTGCCATCGGGGTTGTTGGGCGCGAGGTGGGTGGAGCCGAGCTTGGTCTTCGTTTGCGCCTCAAACACAGGCTCTTGTATGCGGACGCACAAGGCGCACACCAGACCTTGGCGGATGTCGGCAGGCTCGTATTCCTTTTGGTAGAACTCGCGCACCACGCGGGCATAGCCTTCTCGGAAAGCTGACTGGTGTGTGCCGCCTTCGGTGGTGTGCTGTCCGTTGACAAAGGAATAGAAGTAGTCGCTCGACTGCCCGTTGACATGGGTGAAAGCGGCTTCAAAGTCGCCATCCTTGATATGGATGATGGGGTAGAGGCCTTCGCCTTCCATGTTGTTCTGCAACAGGTCGAGGAGGCCGTTCTTGGAGTAATAGCGTTTGTCGTTGTAGATCAGACTCAAGCCACGATTGAGGTAGGCGTAGTTCCACACGCGCTTCTCGATGTATTCATCCACATAGTGGTAGTTGCCAAACAAAGCGGAATCGGGGATGAACTCCGTGAGTGTGCCAGTGTCGCCATCGGACGGGATGATCCCCGAATCATTAATCAACTTTCCCTGCGCAAACTCCACAATCCTCGTCTTACCTTCGCGGATAGACTGCACCTTGAAATAAGACGAGAGCGCGTTGACGGCCTTGGTACCCACGCCGTTTAAGCCAACAGACTTCTGGAACACTTTGCTGTCGTATTTCGCGCCTGTATTGAGTTGCGAGACGGCTTCTTTCAGTTTGCCCAACGGGATGCCACGGCCATAGTCGCGGATGCTGACCTTCTTCTCGGCTTTGTCTACCTTGACTTCGATTTTCCTGCCGAAGCCCGAAGTGAACTCGTCGATGGAGTTGTCGATCACCTCTTTGATGAGCACATAGATGCCGTCGTCCTGTGAGGCGCCGTCGCCGAGTTTGCCGATGTACATGCCCGGGCGGCGACGAATGTGCTCCATGTCCTCAAGGTGGACGATGCTGTCGTCGTTATAGTTTTCTGTAGTGGGTGCGGGGCCTTCGTTGGGATTAAAGATGTCGTCTTCGATGATTTCGCTCATATAATATGATTTTGCGCAAAATTACTAAAAAACTCGCAATTACTCTTCTACTAATCGCTTTTTATCTGTGTAACACGAATTGCCATAAATATGCCACGAATTATCAAAAATAATATTTATGAATAATTCATGGTTAATTATTGGTCATTCATGTTAATTTAACAATCAAATTTGCTTTTTTACGATTCTATTCCATTCAGTTTTCATCCAGTTCCAATCCTCGCGATTCAGAATCAGTTGATTCAATTGGCAACCCGTTTGTTTGTGGAAGACAATCCAATGGTAGACAAACAGCGCCGTATAAGTCAGCGAGGCGGTAATAGCAGCGCCTCTGATGCCCAACCAGGGTATCAAGACGAAGGCTGCGATGATTGTGACGCTGAGTCCGATCAGCGAGGCGTAGAGGTTGTATTTGGGTTGGCCCGTACCGGAGAAATAGTTGGCCAAAACGGTGTGGGCGGAGAAAAACACGATACCTGGCGCCATGAGCAGGATGATGACTCGCATACCAGCAAACTCGCCCGAAAACAGCCACTCGAAGAAGGAGGTGGGGAGCAGACAAAGCACCAACAAGGCAGTGAAAGTCAACGATATGGCGACTTTCATGAAACGCAGGGTAAGCTGTGAGGCACGCTGCTCTTTCTCAGTGTTGCTCAACGAGGAAAACGCCACCAGACCGATGCTCTGTCCCACGATGTTCACGCCTTCGGTGACTTGTGTCCCTGAGGCATACACACCGATGGACTTCTCGTCGCAATGTGTGTTTAAGAGGTAAAGGCTCAGACGTTTGTTCAAGGTGCTGACCAAGGTGGACAGCTGCATGAAAGCTCCGTAATGCAGCATCTCCTTCAAGCTCTCTTTCAGAGGCTCCCTGTCTTCGTGTTTCAGGGTAGGGAAGAGCAGGACCCAGCCGACGAGAGTGGCCACGGTATAGCCGCAGAGCTGCGAGTAGAGCAGGGCACGGGCTGTTCGCAGGTTCAATACGAAAATCAGCACCGCCATCATGCTTACTTGGGTCAGGATTTGGATGAGAAACAGCCAGTTATAGGTCGCCACTTTCTCTTTACCAAGGAAATGGTTGAGGTTGAACTCATGGAGGCTGTAGACGAAGGTCATCACCAGGACGAGCCAGGCATAGCCTTCGGGGACGATGGTGTGGTAGAAACCTGAGAAGAGATGCAAGATACTGAACAACAGGAGGTAAACCAACATCACGAAGGCAATCCAGCCGTAAGAAATCTTCATCAGTGTGGCAGCTTTTTTGCGCGGTGTGAAATACACCAAGCCACTACCGGCGATGAGCTCGATGCCGATTAATAAAAAGGTGATGTCGGTCTGGGCTATGAAAGCCTTGCCCCATTCAGCGGCACCGAGGCATCGTGTACCCATGATAAGGGTGGCCAACTGTGTCATCACGTTGACCACCCTTGTCGCTCCTGTTCCAAGTATCTTCTTGAACATCAGTCTACTTTGATGTCTTTATTGATGTTCTTCGAACCCCAAAGGGCGTAGAAGAGGATGTAGGCCAAGCCAATCACGATGACCCAGTAGCTCGGGAGGTAACCCACGCCGCCGAGACCATCGACGATGGCGTTCTGGAGCAGAGGCAGGATGCCGCCGCCGCAGACCAGGGCCATGAAGATGCCGGAAGCCTTTTCAGTGTATTTGCCCAGTCCCTCAACGGCGAGGTTGAAGATGCCGCCCCACATCACCGAGGTGCAAAGGCCAATGCAAACCAGGAAGGCCGCGTTGAGCGGGATGCTAACCATGCCAAAGCCGTGAGCGCCGTTGAAAGCGGGGAATTTCACCATGTTGGAAGGACCAAACATGGCCAGCAAGGTGAGAATAATGCCAACACAAGAAACTACCGTCAGCATCGATTTGGCCGACACTTTGCTGCCGATGATGCCGCCAATCAGACGGCCAATGAGCATCAGGAACCAATAGGTGGCTGCCACTGAGCCAGCGATAGCTTCGGCGTTGACACCTTCTCCAAGGACATGGAGGTCAGGGTTTTGCAGCCATTTATTCAAGACATTCGGGATGCCCACTTCAACGCCGACATAGATGAAGATGGCGATGGCGCCAAGCACGAAGTGACGGAAGGCCATGGGGCCTTTGCCCGTATCCGACTTCACAGCATCCACCTTTTGTTGCTCGTTTTCAGGAATATCCGTGAGCAGGATGACGATGAAGGCGAAGGCGAAGATGCCCAATGCCGTGTACATCAGCGGGAAGACGTCGCTAATCTTGGCATCCATGATGCTGGGGATGAGCAGGCCCGTGATGATGATGACGGCTGTGCCGCACAACGAGTTGAAGGAACCGCCAATCTGGATAAGTTGGTTGCCCTTGTTGCCGCCGCCGCCCAAGCGGTTCAGCATCGGGTTGACGACCGTGTTGAGCAGGCACATGCTGAAGCCAGCGATGAAAGCGCCAATCAGGTAGATGAAGAAACTTTCGGCCACGCCCGAGAGGGTCTGGATGCCCACACCAATGAAGCCAACAGCAATGGCAATCAAGGCAGTGGTCTTGTAGCCTTTCTTTTGCAGCAGGCTACCTGCAGGAATGCCCATCACCGCGTAGGCGATGAAGTTGGCAAAAACGCCCAGCGTGCCTTGCCAGTTGGGGATGTTGAATTGGTTTTTCAGGATGTCGCCCATCGGTGAGGCCAGGTTAGTCACGAAGGAGATCATACCGAAGAGCAGAAACATCACAAGAATCGGGATCGTGTAGTTCTGTTTTTTAGCAGTGTTTTCCATAGATATTTGGGATTTAATGATTTAAGATTCTGTTTTGTTTGGCTTTTAGCTTTCAGCAATCAGCCGTCAGCTTAGCATTATTGTGCTGATAGCTGACTGCTGATGGCTAATGGCTGATGGCTATATTGTTGAAAACTTAAAGATAATCGTTTCGTTGTATTCTTCGCCCGAGCGCAGGAAGGTGTTGGGGAAGTTGGGCTTGTTGGGCGAGTCGGGGAGGGCTTGGCATTCCAAGGCGACGCCTGAGTAGTCCTCGTAGATGTGGCCGTTTTTGCCTTTTGGACAGCCCGAGAGCCAGTTGCCGGTGTAGACCTGCACACCAGGTTGTGTGGTGTAGATCTTCACCATGCGGCCTGTGCCTTCGTGGGACAACTCAGCGGCAAGGCAGAGCTTGTCTTTCTCGATGCCATCAATGACCCAGCAGCTGTCATAGCCTTTGCCATTAATAAGGTCTGGATAAGGCTCCTTGATGTCGCGGCCGATGAGTTTGGCTTGGGTGAAGTCCATGGGTGTGTCGACGACTTGCCGCATCTCGCCCGTGGTGATCAACTCGTTGGTGGCGGGCAGGAAACGCGAGGCGTTCAGCCGCAACTTGTGGTCGAGGATGTCGCCGTTGCCTTCGCCTTTCAGGTTGAAATAGGTGTGGTTGGTCAGGTTGATGATGGTCTTGTCCGACGAATAGGCGCAGAAGCGGATGTTCAGCTCGTTCTCGTCGTTGAGGGTGTAGTACACCTTGGTCACCAACTCGGCGGGATAGCCCGCCTCGCCATCGGCCGAGAGGTAGGTAAACACCACGTTCTCGCCATTGATGCGGCTGGCCCATTTCTGGTTGGCGAAGCCTATGCTGCCGCCGTGGAGATGGTGCTTGCCATCGCCCGTGTTCAGCTCCAGCTGGTATTCCTTGTCGTCCATCGTAAAACGGCCATTGGCGATGCGGTTGGCGAAACGGCCCGGCGTCTTGCCCGCGCAGGGACCGTCGCCATAATAGTCGGTGGCGTTGGGATAGCCCAGCACGATGTCGTCCATGTGGCCGTTGCGGTCGGGCGTGACGATGCTCACGATGCCCGCTCCGATGTCGCTCAACTGCACCTTGACGCCGTTGGCGTTGGTCAGGGTGTAGAGCTTGATGTCTTTATTGTCAGGGGTTTTGCCCCAAACTTTTACTTCTATGTTCATACGTTCCAAAGATGTTGTGGATAAATGCCCTTTTCAATCAATTCCTTGATCTTGCGCATCACGTCGGGCTTGTCTTCCTTATAGGTGACGCCAAACCATGAGGCGTTGCTCGACAGCACTCTCAGCTTGGCAGTGCCGTCGTTGATGGCCTGGTTGACCATCAGCGGGATAAAGAACTCGGCCTTGATGTTGGTCTGGGCGGGACCTTTCAGGAACTCAACGAAGCCTTTTTCGGAATACTCGAAGAAATCGGGGGTGAAGCCGAAGAAGTTCATGGAAACGAGCGAGTCCATGTCCAAGGGATGGCTGCCTGTCTCGTCGGTGTAGGCTGCGCCACCGTCCTCGGTGTGGCCGATAGCGGTGCGCTCGACGATGGTCAGAAGGTTGTCGTCTTCATCGGCGGTGCAGATGCCACGTGAGACTGTGCCGAAGTCCGACATGGTGTTGCGCAGCTTGTAGGCCACCATGCTGTAGGCGCCCGTCTTGCCTTCGCATTCCATAAGGTAGTTGGCCAGCACCTCGTAGGCTTCCTTGCCGTAGAAGTCGTCGGCGTTGATGGCGGCGAAAGGCTCGTGGATCACGTCTTTGGCCATCAGCACGGCGTGGCAGGTGCCCCAAGGCTTGACACGCCCTTCGGGGATAGTGAAGCCTTCCGGCAGCTTGTCAAGCGACTGGTAGACGTATTCTACGGGGATGCCGAATTTCTCCGTGTTATTGACTTTCTTGAAAGCCTCGGCGAAGTCCTCGCGGATCACGAAGACCACCTTGCCAAAACCGGCGCGCTTGGCGTCGTAAATGGAATAATCGAGGATGGCTTCGTTGTTAGGGCCGACGCCGTCCATCTGCTTCAGGGCGCCGTAACGGGAGCCCATGCCTGCGGCTAAAACTAAAAGGGTTGGTTTCATAGTGTTTATTGTTTGATAACTTTTCTTATAATGCTATTTCCTGAATGGTCGAATATCTTCACCACGTAGAGGCCTTGCGGTAATCTTCCGAGGTCTATGGTGGTTTGCTTGCTTTGCTTCATTAGGCGGCCTGTGAGGTCGTAGATTTCAGCATGGCCAAAATCATCCGTGGTAATACTCAAAAGGCCTGTGGTTGGATTGGGGTAAATGATAGTTCCAAAGTCGTTAGAAAGGTCTTCCAAACCATCGTAAAGCTCGCCAAATATCGGTAATCCCGAGTTGGTCATCTGAGTGTCTTCTACCCAATGGAAATAGGTGTCAGGTACGGTTTGGTCGGTCACCCAATGGTCTAGGGCAGTCAGCAGGTCATCTGTTTGCAATCCTCCTACCATAACGGGTTCCGACATGGTCCATGATGTGCCACTACCATCAAACATGGCGCAATTTTCAATCGTGCCTTGGTTGTCGAGACTAATCTCTTGAGGGTAGATGGAGTAACAGTTCGTAATGATATTGTTTTCTTTATTGACACCTACAATTCCAGACACGATTTCAGGAACATTGGATTCCAACAATGTCGAATAGCAATTGCGTATGCGACATCTTCCATTCCAAGCATCATAATTAGATTCTCCTATGATACCGCCTAACGATGTGGAGTTTCCCGAGACCCTCATAAGGTCGCCGACGAAATAACTGTTTTCGATGACAACACCTGTCCCGCTACCCACTAAACCGCCGCAACAGGTACCATTCGAGGTCACAATCCCATCAGAAAAAGAGCAATTCCTAATAGTACTACATACCGCTTCACCGACAAGACCGCCGCAATAGTTTTCGGAAGTACAAATAGAGTTTCGCACATGACAGTTGTCAATCTCTGAATGTTCCCAAATATGGCTGGCAATGCATCCAACAGGGCTGAAATACCCCGAGCTGGAATTGATGAATTCACAGTCAGAGAAGTTCAAATTTCGCACGATGCCATCAGTACGGGAAATAAAAGCATTAGCACCATGTAGTCCGCTGATGGTGAAACCATTGCCTTCAATAGTGGCGTTAAAGCCGCTCCAAAGGGGGTCATGGAGCGAAGACCACAGACCATCGGAGAGGTCGATGTCGTTGACAATGCTTATGGTCTTATTATTTAGTGAGGATCCAGGGTTGCAATTATAGCCGTTTACCACCGAGAGGAGCCAAGCCATACCTTCAGTAGTGCTAATGGTGATATTACCTAGGGAATCGGTATCATAGCCATCAGGTTGTGAAATGACTTTCCAGAACCAACGTTCGTCATCGGGCCATGACAGATGGGCGGAAACGGGCTCGGACTCTTGGTCGCCATAGACCGCTGTCACAGCGAAATCCATATTCCAATCCTCAAAGCAACTGTAATCATATGCCAAGTGTATATCGCCATGTATGACATCGAAAAGCTGTCCGTTAAGGTATATGTTGAATGCTGTAATAAGGTCGTTTTCCATGGGTTTCGATTCCCATCCTAATACCTTCTGTTCTCCATTAGGGCCTTCAATATAGGCTCTGATAATAAAGTTATAAGGATATCCCAAAGATGTAAATCCATCATTCATCCAAATCAGATCGCCTTTTCCAACTACCGCAGGCCCATCATCAATAGCCCAAGGATAGCGTCCGTAGGGATCGTCCGTGTTGAAGCCTATCCATAATTGCTTGCCTTCTTCAATATAAATATCTTCTGACAATCCGTAGTCGTTCATCACAAAGAGTACCGTGTCGCTGCCGACAGGGGCATCGTAGCAAAGCTCCGGCTCATATTCGCCTTTCCAAACCCTGATGGAATAATTCGTCCTATCTTGTGTGGGCATGAATCCGACCGCCTTGATGCGCCAGCCTACATAATCCTGCAAATCTTCAGTGTCAAAACGATGGGCACAGGGCCAGTTGATATGGGTAGCTGCCCCGATGAGACTATAGTATTCGCAGTCCGACCATGTGATAGGATGCAGATTTGGCGTGTAGTTTTCTGGGTAATCCCATGTGAAACGGACCCGATTGCTGCTTTTGATTTCATATTGAAAGTTGGTCACGGGTCGAGGTGGTGTGTGGCTGGCGAAGTTGCTCTCACACGAGCCTGTAGGAAACACATTGTAATCGCTTACCTTATAATAATAAGTGCCTTGAGAAACTGTATCGTAGTATTCGAATGAATCCTGTGTCTCGTCCTTGGGTAAAACGCCGACGATGTGGTAATTGTTTTGCGAAGCCTCCTTGCGGTAAATCTCATAAAACGTCCTGATGTCTTCGCGTTGAGGGATGTCGTCTTCCTTGTCCCATGTGAGATGGCAGACTATCAATTCGTCGTTTAGAGGCTCTGTCTCCACTTCGAAGTTTTCTGGTGGATAACAGGGACGCACGTCGATGGTCTTCGGGCATGACTCGTTGGGACAATCATACCACCAAGCATCATATACATTCACGATGGTATAGTCGTGAATGCCTAACGGAACGTTGTAATCGATGAAGCCTTCTTCTTCCGGGTCTAAACCATGGGCAATCAGTTCACCATCGCGATAGAGATCAGTATAGCTGATGGCTGATGCACCGCCATTGCCCGGGCCAATGATACCGATAGCCAAACCTTGTTGTGTGCCGGTTCCAGGGTCAAGGAGCGGCTGCCAGCCATTTTCGGGGTCATAAATACGGGCTTCGCCAGTCGTGGTCTGCCCCATAACGGTGCGAGGGATGATATTCACGCCACCTTTAAGGCTGCCAGTGAAAGTGGCTATGAACCAATAGGTTCCAGCAGGTATTTCTTCGAGTTCCAAATCAGCCTCAATGCAAGCTATAGGCCTGTTCACCTCGGTAAAATCGTCTTCACTAGTGCGGTAAATGTGTTTCAAGTAGGTGGAGCCTTTTACATTGGTTTCCAAATCACCCGCAATCAATTGTCCACCATTTAGGGGGTCGCCATCATATATGGTCATGTACACTCCCGTAAGCGTTGAAATAGGTGTGGCATCTTGATAGAGGTAAAAACGAAACCCATAAACCCCGCCCGCCGACCATCCGTTGGGCGTGTCAAATTTGTCCATGACCATGATGCCATTGTCGCGGTTCACGTTGAAACCGTAAGCCGTCAAGCCGTCATGCAAGGCGCTCACGTGCCAACCATTGTTGTAGCCGGCGCCAGAGTGGGTGACAAGTCCTCCCACATATCCGTATGGCTCCATGCGATAATTGGTCCATGTCAGTTCCACTGTGTTTTCGTCCACATAGGAGCCTTTAAAAAATTGTGGACTTAAGAAATGAGAGCAGGGATAATAATGGAGATAGTGTGAAATGGCTTCAGAAATCGTATCAGTATAAACAGCTGCCACAGAAAAGGTGTATTCCTCGTTGGACTGCAAAGTGTCTGTATCAATTTGATATTCAGTCGTATCGATATCACCCAACTCAACATCGTCAAGCCATAAACGGTAGCCTATCAGCCCCTCGGGATTGGTGGGAGGTAGCCAAGAGGCGAACCCTGTTTCGCAAACGCTAAGTTCACGCGGCGGCTCCTGAGCCAGAAGGCTCAGAGAGACGAAAAGCGCGAATACTATGGCGATGGACCTTTTCATGAAATTACAGTCTGCGGGCTCCGTCGCTGATTACAACATCATAAACCTTCGGTTCATGGCCGAATTTTGCAGCGAATTTCTGCTTGGCCGAGGCGATGAAGGCGTCATACAGTTCTTCCTTGACGAGGTTGATGGTGCAGCCGCCGAAGCCGCCGCCCATCACGCGGGAACCGGTCACGCCACATTCCTTGGCGATGTCGTTGAGGTAGTCCAACTCCTCGCAGCTCACCTCGTAAAGCTTGCTCATGCCGTAATGGGTGCCGTACATGCGGTCGCCAACGGTCTCGTAATCACCTTTTTCCAAGGCGTCGCACACATCGAGAACGCGCTGCTTCTCACCAATGACATATTCCGCGCGCATGTAATCCTCGGCAGGAATCTCCACATCGATTTCATTCAGCATGGTCATTGTGGCATCGCTCAGATACTTCACTTCTGGATGCTTGGCAGCGATATGGGCGCAGGCATTCTCGCAAGACTCGCGGCGGCGGTTGTAGGCCGAGGAAGCCAACTCGTGTTTCACAACGGTATCAAGCAATACGACCTTGTAACCCTGTGGGTTAAAGGGGAAGTACTCAAACTCCATTGTGGCGCAGTTGAGGCGCATCAGGTGACCTTTCTTGCCGAAGAGGGAAGCGAACTGGTCCATGATGCCGCATTTCACGCAGACGTAGTTGTGCTCCGTGGCTTGACCGATGCGCGCCAGCTCGAACTTGTCGATGCCCAGGTTGAGCAATTCATTGAGTGCGAAGCCAAAAGTGCTTTCCAAAGCAGCCGAAGACGACATGCCCGCGCCGATGGGAACATTGCCGTAGAATACGGTGTCGAAGCCTTCAAGTTTGTAGCCCCGCTTAATGATCTCACGGCATACACCAAAGATATAATTGGCCCAGTGCATGTGCGGATGATCTTCTTCATTCATGCCGAATTCGCGGTAATCCTCTTTGTCGATAGAATAAGCGCGGACCTTGTCAGTGCCATTGAGGCGAATACAGGCGTAGATGCCTTTGTCGATGGCACCAGGGAAGACGTAGCCCCCGTTATAGTCAGTGTGTTCGCCGATGAGGTTGACACGGCCAGGGGAAGTGTAGACAACACCCTCGTTTCCAAAGCGTTGCCTGAAGATGGATTTCAATTCTTCTGTGTTCATGGTTTCCGTTTTGCAATTTGGGCGCAAATTAGGAAAAAAAACGGTTGTAAAGGTCGAATTTTTCATATTTTTGTGGAAAATTTGATGCCTATGCGGAAAACGACATCATATATAACATTTTTGGCATTTTTGGCTATGGTCTCTTGTGCCCACCGACCCGAGCCCAGTTCGCCTATTCCAACCCAGCAACAACTGGAATGGCAACAACTTGAGACATACGCGTTTATACACTTCGGTTTAAACACGTTTAATAACATGGAATGGGGCTATGGCAACACGCCTTCCCATACCTTTAATCCCTCAAATCTGGACTGCGAGCAGTGGGTTTTGACCTTGAAAGCCGTCGGCATGAAAGGCGTGATCCTTACTGCCAAGCACCACGACGGATTCTGTCTTTGGCCGACTGGGACCACTGAGTATTCCATCAAAAACACCTATTTTAAAAATGGGGAAGGCGATTTGGTACGTGAGTTGTGTGACGCCTGTAAGAAACATGGCTTGAAGTTCGGGTTGTATCTCTCGCCTTGGGACCGCAACCAGCCGGAATATGGCTATCAGGGTTATGTAGACATCTATCACCAACAGATTGAGGAACTTGTGAGTAACTACGGACCTTTGTTCGAGTTCTGGTTCGACGGTGCCAACGGCGGCACAGGATGGTACGGCGGTGCAGATGAGATGCGCTCTATTGTGGCAGAGAAATACTATGACTACGAGAAGGCCAGGGAGATCGTTTGGAAGTATTGCCCTGAAGCATCCATCTTCGGTGGCACGGTGCCCACTTTGCGCTGGATCGGTAACGAGGAAGGCAAGGCAAATGCCACGCAATGGTGTATGTATAAAACTGATTTCGAATCGCTTAACGATACAAAGGCCTTGCAGCAAGGCTGCCGCAACGGTGAGGCTTGGTTGCCTGCCGAGGTGGATGTGTCCATCCGCCCGGGTTGGTTCTATCATGCGAGTGAGGATAGCCTGGTGAAGACTGTGGAACAGCTGACAGACTTGTACTACAATAGCGTCGGTCACAACACCAACCTGCTGCTTAATTTCCCTGTGAATCAAGATGGTAGGATGCCTTCTGTTGACTCAGCCAATGCCGTGCAATGGTACCAAAGCTTGCAAAAGGAGTTTGCCAATGACCTACTGCAAGGCTGTAAAGTGACAGCCAGCAACACAAGAGGTTGTAGGTTTAAGGCGAAAAATGTGTTGAGCGATGAGTACGACCGTTATTGGTCAACGGAGGATGGCGTACATCAAGACGAACTCATTTTTGATTTCCCCGAAACAACAGCATTTAATCGCTTACTTTTGCAAGAGTATATTCCTTTAGGACAGAATGTTGATGCATTTTATTTGGACTATTACTTTAATGGCAAATGGTTGCCCATCGAGGTGAATGAGCCAACGACCACCATAGGTTATAAGAGACTTCTTCGTTTTCAGACTGTTAAGGCTGATAAGTTAAGAATTAGGTTTAAGGTGTTTAAGGGGACTTTGTGCATCAATAGAGTGGGAGCATATTGTATATAAGACGCGAGACACGAGACGGTGATTTTGTCCCGTGTCCCGAAGTCCCGCGTCCCGTGTCAAAAACTTTGTTTCATAATGATTGAATACCATCCATTAAAACCATTTCTCCCTAAGAACGCAAGAGTCTTATTCTTAGGCAGTTTCCCGCCGCCAAAGAAGCGCTGGTGCATGGACTTTTTCTACCCCAACTTCATCAATGACCATTGGCGCATTGAAGGCCAGATTTGGTTTGGTGACAAGAACCATTTCGTGGATACCGAGCACAAATGCTTCAAAATGAATGAAATCATTGCGTTTCTGAATGAAAAAGGCATTGCGCTGTTCGATACGGCTACGGCAGTCAACAGGCTGAAAGACAATGCCTCTGATGCCTTTTTGGAAATCGTCGAGCATACCGATATTCGGTCTTTGCTTGCCCAAATGCCGCAATGCCACGCCATCGCCACGACAGGCGAAAAAGCCACCACCGAGGTGTGCACTTATTTCAACGTCGATACAATTCCTTCGCCCAATACAAAAGTCGCTCTCGAAGATAGTTTAACCTTATATCGATTGCCCTCATCCTCACGCGCTTATCCATTGTCATTTGACAAAAAGGTTGAATCTTATCACAGTATGTTCGAGGCAGTGTTTGGTTGTTGATATGGGATTGCCTTCGGCAAGAAATCGGTCAAAAATTGATTAGTTGTCTTTTTGGAATTGCTTCGCAAGAAATCGTTCAAAATCTTTTCAAAATCTCATCAAAATTATTTTCATTTTTGATTGATTTTCAAATTGATTTTTGAAAGATTTCTACACGAAGTGTATCCCATCGTCACCTCGTCATCAAGGCGTCAATTGCGGGTAGAATCTCGCCTGACTTGCCTTCGAGATAGATGTCCGTGATATAGCGCGTGTAGGTCGAAGGCTCCATGTTGATTTCGATGATCTTCGCGCCGTTGCGTTTGGCGATGCCGGGAATCATATTGGCCGGACTGACCTGTCCCGAAGTGCCGATGATGACAAAGGCGTCACAGTTTTCGGCGGCACGCACCGAGCCGTAGTAAGCGTCCTCAGGGATACCCTCGCCGAAGAAGATGAAGTCGGGCTTCATCAGTCCACCGCATTGGGCGCAACGGGGCGGTTCCTCGGTGAGTGTCAGGCTCTTGGCATCGACTTTGTGGCCGCATTTGGTGCATACGAAGCGCGACATGTTGCCGTGGAACTCATACACTACGGTATTGCCCGCCACAGTGTGCAGGTCATCGATGTTCTGGGTGATGACGCTGCTCAGGCGGCCTTCCTTCTCCCATTTGGCCAGGACGAGATGCCCGGGATTGGGTTTGATGTCCTTGTTGCTGAAGAAGTTATAGAACACCTCGCGGATGATTTTCCACGACTCCTTGGTGTGGCGGTAGTAGAAGTCGATGTCGAGTGAGTTGGGGTCATACTGGTTCCAGATGCCGCCCTCGCCACGGAAAGGCGGGATGCCGCTCTCGGCGGAAGTGCCCGCACCGGTGAAGCCCACGATGTTCTTCGCCTTAGAGAGGATTTCGGCGGCTTGCTTGATTTTTTCTTCGTTATTCATAGATTTCAATATTTAAAATTTCAAGATTTCAAGATTGTATTCAAGCGCAAAGTTATACAAAAAACCTTGCAGAATTAACCGAAAATGTGTATATTTGCAAACTAGATGAATATCAAATCGCTATGACACAAAAGCAAGCCATACAACTATTTGAACAAAAGAAAGTTCGTACTGTTTGGGATACTGAAAAGGAGAAGTGGTATTTCTCCGTGGTAGATGTTTGTGGCGTCCTTACAGATAGTAAGGATGCTTTAACAGCTAGAAAGTATTGGAATAAATTAAAACAACGCCTTAAAGAAGAGGGAAATGAAACGGTGACAAATTGTCACCAGTTGAAACTGCGTGCTGCTGATGGTAAAATGCGCCTTACCGATGTCGCTGATACAGAGCAACTTTTCCGTCTCATCCAATCCATTCCGTCACCGAAGGCAGAGCCTTTCAAGCAGTGGATGGCGCAGGTGGCGGCCAAACGCATCGACCAGATGCAGGATCCCGAGTTGTCTTTTGAGCAGGCGGTGGCCGACTACCGTAGGTTAGGCTATTCGGAGGCATGGATTAACCAGAGGATGAGGTCGATAGAGGTTAGGAAGCACCTGACCGATGAGTGGAAACGCGCCGGCTTGGAGGAGGGACAGCAGTTTGCATCGCTTACCGACATCATCTATCGCCAGTGGAGCGGTCTCTCCGCCAAGGAATACAAGCAGCTGAAGGGGTTGAAGAAAGAGAACCTACGCGACAACATGACCGACCTTGAGATTGCCATCAACATGCTTGCGGAGGCCACCACGACACAAATCTCAAAGAATGAAAACCCGAAGGGCATGGCTGAGAGTGCCTGCATTGCCCGCCGAGGCGGTACTGTGGCCAACGATGCCCGCAAGGCCGTAGAGAAAGAAACTGGACAGCCAGTGGTCTCAATGATGAACGCCAAACAGATTGCACAGGGAGAAGGGGAATTGGTTTTAGAGGGTGAGGAGGAATGAAAAAGTTGTATATTTGCGGATGAAATCATTCAAAAATAAAGAATTGAGTAATAATTAAAATATTGAAATACAATAAGATAAAAACAAGCTAACATAATAATTATAGCGTTTGCTACTATTCTGAAATCATTCCAAAGCTTGGTCGCAAAGGAATTACCTACAGAAGATAGTGCAAGCCTGCGATTTCGCGGGCGTGCTTATCTGTAGGTAAGGGTATGACCAAGCACCCGGAATGTGGATAAGTTTCGTCCGCATTTCTTTAGTGCTTGGCAAATAGGTTTTAGGAACTAGCAAACGCCCTAAAACCAATCTCAATGACAAATTATGAGAAACAGACTGATTTCATCATAGCTTCAATGCTGGAAGAATCGGGTCTTGATTTTACTTTTAATGGAAGCAAAATCAAAGAAGTTGAGGAAGCATTGAAAAGGGCTTCAAAACGTGGCACGGGCAAACAAGGTTTTCCAGAGTTTGTAGCTCTTTCAGGAGAATACTTAATTGTAATAGAAGATAAGGCAGACACTACTAAGCAGGTGAAATATGTTGACCCGAGCAATCCAAAAACGCTTTTGATGGACCGCAGCAGTGTCACTGACTATGCCGAAAATGGTGCAGTGTTCTATGCAAGACACATTGTCGAAAATACTAGTTTCAAAAAGGTCTTTGCGTTTGGTTGTTCAGGGACAGAACGGGGAAGGGTGATTATCCGCCCCATCTTTGTCTCACCTAAGATGATCATGCTGTTGCCTAAGGTTCAAGACTTCACTGAATTTTCACTAGAGCGCATCAACAGCTATTATGAGAAAAAAGTCCTCAATAGCAAACCTGTTGAGCAGGTAGAATTGGAACAAATTATTAGTCGAGCGGCAGCACTTCATGAGGACTTGCGAAACTATGGCAATTTGGGTGATACAGAGAAGCCTCTTGTGGTTTCTGCATTGCTTTTGGCTTTGGCCAACACTGGTTTCCATACTGAAATGTTAATTGGAAACCAAGAAAATGGAACGACCGACGGCGATAAGGTTATGCGTTACTTATCGGATTATCTTACGCAGGTTCAAGTGCAGCCTCAAGTAAAGAAAGACCAAGTGCTTGATCAATTCCGGATTGTGAAAAACCGTCCTATTTTAAGTGCAGTAAACTCTCGCTTGGGTAAAACGCCTCTGCGTTATTTTGCGGAATATCTTGACTCAAATGTGCTTACTGCTATTCGTAACAACCATCCAGAGGATGTGCTGGGTCGTTTTTATGGTGAGTTTATAAGTTATAGCGGTGGAGATGGACAATCGTTGGGCGTTGTTCTAACGCCAAAGCATATTACAGAGCTTTTCTGCGAACTTGTTGACATAAAGCCAACCGACAAAGTACTTGACCCAACATGTGGAACTGGAGGCTTTTTGATAGCAGCTCTAAGCAATATGCTCAATCAAGTAGACGAGCAGTTTGAGTTAGGTAAAATATCACTAAAACAACGGGATGAATTGAGAAAATCTATCCGTAAAAACAACTTATTTGGCTTTGAACTTCGAGATGATATGTTTTCAATTGCTACAACCAATATGATTCTTCGAGGTGATGGCAAGAGCAATTTAATATGTGATGACTTCCTCGCTCAATCCACTACTTTGCTTCAACAAAATGGCTGTACTGTTGGTATGATGAATCCACCATATTCACAAGCGAAAAACAAGGCAACAGAGCATTTAAGTGAACTAAAATTTATTATCCATTTGCTTGACTCGCTAGTTGATGGAGCTCGTTGTGCCGTGATTGTACCTCAAAGTACTATGGTTGGGAAAAGCAAAATGGATAAACTGGATAAAGCTTATATCCTTGAACACCATACGCTTGAAGGTGTTATTACACTTAATCCACAAACTTTTTATGGTGTGGGAACAAATCCTGTAATTGCAGTTTTTACTGCACATCAACCTCATCCCGAACGGAAATATGCGAGATTCATAGACTTCAAGAACGATGGTTTTGTTGTTTTTCCTCATTTAGGTCTTCTGCCAACAACAAGGGCAGATGAAAGAAGGAGGCTGTTGATTGATTGTTGGCGGCATAACAAGCCTGCTCCTAATAGTTTTATGGTGCAAAGCACTGTCGAGGCTTATGATGAGTGGCTTCATTCGTTTTACTATTTTAATGAGACAATACCAAACGAAGCTGATTTTCGAAAAACTATTGCTGATTATCTTGCGTTTGAGTTTTATATGATTGTACATGGAAGGGAATATTTGTTTAAAAAGGAGGAAATATGAAACAATTGGATGAAATGAAATGGAAAGCATTTGATATTGGTGAAATCTTTCCATTAATTCAGCGAGGCAAAAGATTGAAGACAGAGGACCATATAGTTGGGCAAACTCCTTATGTTTCTTCAAGTTCAGCTCAAAATGGTGTTGACAATTTTGTGTCTAATGTTGATGGAGTAAGAAGATTCAAGAATTGTTTGACGCTTGCGAATAGCGGTAGTGTTGGCGAAGCATTTTATCAGCCTTTTGAATTTGTTGCTAGTGATCATGTTACTAAACTTGAAAACCCGTATTTTGACAAGTATGTTTATCTGTTTATCTCAACAATAGTAAAACGACTTTCTGAGAAGTATAGTTTTAATAGGGAAATAAATGATTTGAGACTACGAAGAGAGGTAATTATGCTTCCAGTTGATGAAAAAGGTGAACCCGATTATGCTTTTATGTCAGCATACATGAAGCGCATAGAATATGAAATGCGGCAACAATATTTAGATTACATAGACAATCTCTAATCATATAGTTCAATAAACTCATAAGAATTCCCCATCGCCTGCAAAAACTTGATAAAGTCCTCCTGGCTAATGATAATCGTTCCCGTGTTGTCATTGGGGTGGAAGCTTAATCGGGGAGCGTTCTGGAGGTTCTTGTCGATGAAAAGATGGACCTCGTGGTTTTCATCGTTGATGAGGCCGAAAGGGGAGACGCTGCCCGGTTTTAGGCCGAGGTATTTCTCCATGCGGGCCTCCGAGGCGAAGGTGAGCTTGCCTTGGTGCAGACGCTGCTCGAGGTCGTGGATGTCCATCTGGTGCATGCACTCGAAGATGACGAGGTAGTGCTTGTTGCCTTTGTGATTACGGAAAAACAGGTTCTTGCAGTGCGTGGCCTCGAACTTGCCCCAGTAGGCCAATGACTCCTCGATGGAACCCAACGGTGGGTGGAACTTGATGTCGAAGTCGATGCCGAGGCCTAGCAGGGTGTCCACTACCTTCTGCTGCCTTTCACTCAAGGGTTGGTTTATCTCTGACGGTTTCATATTTCTCTTTTTATTGGGATTGCTTCGCAAGAAATCGTTCAAAAATAGTGTCTTTTATGTTTTGGTATTGCTTCGCAAGAAATCTTTTCAAAATCTTATGTAAAAATCCTTCAAAATCAGACTTTAATAGATTTTTCTTATAATTTTTGATAGATTTCTCGGCTTTAGCCGATACCATAGTTTAACTTCATTGTGCATATATATTTTTGATAGATTTTGTATTGATTTTTGACAGATTTAACTGCGTTGAATACTGCGTATTTCTCGGCGTAGCCGATACCATTTACAACTTGCTTTTCAATGCTTTACCAGTATAGGATTCCTTGCACTTCACCAAGTCCTCGGGCGTGCCTTCAAAGACGATCTCACCGCCCTTGTTGCCGCTCTCGGGACCGAGGTCGATGACCCAGTCCGCCGACTTGATGACCTCCATGTTGTGCTCGATGATGATAACGCTGTGACCGTTGGCAATCAAGGCGTTGAACGACTCCAACAGCTTGTTCACGTCGTGGAAATGCAGACCCGTAGTCGGCTCATCGAAGATGAAGAGCGTGGGCTTCTCCACCTGTCCCTTGATGAGGAAATAGGCCAACTTCACACGCTGCGCCTCGCCGCCCGAAAGCGAACTCGACGACTGCCCGAGCTTCAGATAGCCCAAACCGACCTCCTGCAAAGGCTTCAGCCTGTTGACGATGCGCCCGACGATAGGGGTCTGTCTCTCCGACGAGTGCTCGAAGAAGTCGATGGCCTCCTCGATGCTCATGTTGAGGATGTCAGAGATGTGCTTGCCGTCGTATTTGATCTCCAGCACCTCTTCCTTGAAACGCGTGCCGTGACAAGCCTCGCAAGGCAGATAGACATCGGCCATGAACTGCATCTCAATCTTTTGCACGCCCTCGCCCTCACATTCCTCGCAGCGACCACCCGGCACATTGAACGAGAAGAAGGCAGGTTTGATGCCGCGCAATTTGGCCAGTTTCTGTTCCGAGAACAGCGTTCGTATCTCGTCGTAGGCTTTCAGGTAAGTGGCTGGGTTGGAGCGCGATGACTTGCCGATGGGGTTCTGGTCGATGAACTCGACGGCCTGGATGAGGCGCAGGTCGCCTTCCAAGGCGCCATAGCTGCCGCATTTCTCGGCGTTCTCGCCCAGTTGCCGTTTCATGGCGGGATAGAGCACGTCCTTCACCAAAGTCGACTTGCCCGAGCCGCTCACGCCCGTGATGACGGTCATCATGTTGAGGGGGAAGCGCACGGTGAGGTTCTTAAGGTTGTTTTGCGTCGCGCCTTTGATGACGATGGCGTTGGCGCTCTTGCGTCTGCGGGTGGGCACGGGAATGCTCATCTTGCCCGTGAGATATTGCGTGGTGAGGCTCTTCTCGCAGTGGACGAGGTCCTTGATTTCGCCTTCGAACACGACTTCGCCACCAAAAGCACCCGCCATCGGCCCGATGTCGATGATGTAGTCGGCGGCACGTATGATCTCCTCGTCGTGTTCCACCACGATAACGGTGTTGCCGATGTCGCGAAGGCGTTTCAGCACCTTGATGAGTTGCTCGGTGTCGCGGGAATGCAGGCCGATGCTGGGCTCGTCCAAGATATAGGTGGAGCCGACCAAGCTGCTGCCCAGCGAAGTCGCAAGGTTGATGCGCTGCGACTCACCGCCAGAAAGCGTATTGGAAAGACGGTTCAGGGTCAGGTAACCCAAGCCCACCTCGATGATGAAATCCAAGCGGTTGTTGATTTCCACGAGTAGGCGAGAGGCGATTTTGCTGTCGGTCTCGTCGAGCTTAAGGTGGTCGAAGAAGGCCTTCAGCTCGTCCAAGGGCATCAGCACGAGGTCCGTGATGCTCTTGCCGCCCACCTTCACATATTGCGCTTGTCGGCGCAGGCGCGTGCCGTGACATTCGGGGCAGACCGTCTTGCCGCGGTAGCGCGACAGCATCACGCGGTATTGTATCTTATACGACTGTGTCTCAACATAGTTGAAGAAATCCACGATGCCTTCGAAGTACTGGTTGCCGGTCCAGAGGAGGCTCACCTGTTCGTCGGTGAGTTCGTAGAACGGCTTGAAGATGGGGATGCCCACCTTGTCGGCCACGCGGATGAGGGCGTCTTTCCACTCGCTCATCTTCTCGCCGCGCCAGCAGGCGATGGCGTTCTCGTAGATCGACAGGCTCTTGTTGGGCACCACCAGGTCGGGGTCGATGCCGATGACGCTGCCGAAGCCCTGACAGGTGGGGCAGGCGCCGTAGGGGTTGTTGAAGGCGAACATATTGGCCGTAGGCGGCTCGAAGGTGATGCCGTCGGCCTCGAAACGCGACGAGAAGTCGGCTTCCTTGCGCTCGCCGTCGAGTTCACTGATCACCTGGCAGGTCTCCTTGCCCTCGTAGAAAGCGGTCTGCACCGAGTCGGAGATGCGCCCGATGGCGTCGTCCATGCTCTCGTTGACCTTGATGCGGTCGATGAGCAGCTTCACCTTCTTCTCGCTGACCTTTTTCTTCTGGTCGAGGAAATCCTCGATTTTGACGATCTCGCCGTTATATAATATACGGTAGAAACCCTGCTGCATGAGGATGTTGAGGTGCTCTTCGAGGCTGCGGCCTTCAGGAAGGTGAAGCGGCGCGACGATGTAGGCCGTGCTGCCCGTCGGCAGGCCGAGGATATGGTTCACCACATCCATCACCTGGTGCTTCTTGACCAGTTTGCCCGAGGCGGGGGAGTAGGTCTTGCCGATGCGGGCGTAGAGGAGTTTCAGGTATTCGTAAATCTCGGTGCTGGTGCCCACGGTGGAGCGTGGGTTGTGCGAGTTCACCTTCTGTTCGATGGCGATGGCGGGCGAGAGGCCGGTGATGCTCTCCACGTCAGGTTTGTTGAGTCGGCCCATGAACTGTCGTGCGTAGGAGCTCAAGCTCTCCACATAGCGGCGTTGCCCTTCGGCATACAAGGTGTCGAACGCCAAGGACGATTTGCCCGATCCCGATAGGCCAGTGATGACCACCAGCTTGTTCTTCGGAATCTGCAAACTAATGCTTTTCAGGTTGTTGACCTTCGCGTTGCGGATGGTGATATAGGAAGTTGTTTGCTCTTTCAAGGTTCGGAAAAATTGAATTTGCAAAGGTACGGAAAAGCGGGGAAATAGGAGAGGGGGATGAAGAAAATAATATGATTTACGTATTTTTGGAGAAATATGGACAAAACATTTTGGTATTTTTGGATAAAACTGCTGCTATTAATAAAGTAGACACGGGAGGGTGGAAAAATTAGCGGAAGTGCTATCTTTGTGGGCTGAAAGAAGTTCCTCCTGTAGGGAGGGCGTAGCCCGACTGGAAGGAG
>Ga0310690_10001079_pt1 | contig 51113 bp, 53 predicted proteins | sample AusTroGonzalo_MG_2_FD_207661 | JGI IMG/M metagenome (GOLD analysis project Ga0310690, IMG submission 207661) | Bovine rumen microbial communities from tropical cattle in Woodstock, Queensland, Australia - Gonzalo_04 (v2) (version 2) | ecosystem: Host-associated > Mammals > Digestive system >... | reverse complement strand
TTGTGCCACTTTTGATGTATAAAGCACCAACGCCTTTTGGCCCATGAATTTTGTGTGCTGACATTGACAAAAGATCTACATCAAGGTCTTGAACATCAATTGCTATTGTTCCAATGGCTTGAACAGCGTCCGTGTGGAACAAAATGCCATAGTCATGTGCAATCTTTGATATTGCTTTGATGTTTTGAATTGTGCCAACTTCGTTGTTTACAGCCATGATTGAAATCAAGATTGTATCTTTTCTGATTTCATGCAACAGATCTGAAAGCTTTACAAGACCAGATTTGTCAACAGGCAAATATGTAATTTCAAAACCTTCTTTTTCAAGTTGTTCACATGCATTTAAAACTGCGTGATGTTCAATTTGACTTGTGATGATATGTTTGCCCTTGTTTGCATTTGCGTGAGCAACACCCAAAATAGCCCAGTTGTCAGCTTCTGTTCCACCACTTGTGAAATAAATTTCATTTGCTCTTGAAGCATTGATAGCCATCTTAACTCTGTCTCTTGCACGGTCAACAATCGCCATTGCATCACGCCCAAAGCTGTGAAGCGAACCTGCATTTCCATAAATAGAATTGAAGCAAGGTGCCATTTCATTTAAAACTTCGGTAGAAACATAAGTTGTAGATGCATTGTCTAAATAAATTCTTCTTTCCATTTCCCTTCCTCTTAAAAAATATTTCTCTCTTATTCTAACACTACAAAGGTCTGTTGTCAATAGCAAACTAGAGATATTTTTTGATAATCTCGATGATAGAATCTTTGTTTAAAAGACCCACTTGTTTTTGAACTTGTGTGCCGTTTTTGAAAAATATCATTGTAGGAATGCTCATAATACCAAAACTTCTTGTAAGCTTCTCATTTTCATCAACATCAATCTTATAGATTTTGATTTTGTCGCCAAGTTCTTCACTTATTTCTTCTAGAATTGGCGAAAGCATTCTGCAAGGACCGCACCAGGTTGCAAAAAAATCAACAAGGACAAGTCCTTCTTTTGTCTTTTCTTCAAATTCTTTTTCGTTTATTATTTCCATAATTTCCCCCTATTTCAACAATTTTTCAATTACAAATGCACTTAAAACGCAGCCACACATGGCTGGATAATATGAAATGCTGCCGACAATTCTTTTCTTTGAGTCTTGTTCTTGTGCAATAGACACAGCTTTTTCTAAACTTGTGACAACATCCAAATGTTCAATTTTTCTTTCTCTCAGTTTTTTTCTGACAATCTTTGCAAGACCATCGTTTGAAGTTTTGAATATATCAAGAACATCAAATTTTGGAATAGTTATGCGATTTCCCGCACCCATTGCCGAAACTATGTTTGTTCCTTTTTCTTTGCAAAAACAAATTAAATCAATTTTGTCACTGACAATATCAATTGCATCGACTACATAATCATATTTTTCGGTGAAAATCTTTTCAAAACTTTCTTTGTTTGCCTTTATATCAAGTGCATTTACATTGCATTTTGGGTTTATTGCCAAAATCATCTGTTTTGCCACTTCAACTTTCGTTTGACCAACCGTCTTTGTGTTTGCAATGATTTGTCTGTTTATGTTTGTCTGATCAACTTTGTCAAAATCGACAATTGTCAGATTTCCAACACCTGCTCTTGCAAGAAGACTTGTCACATAACCACCAACACCGCCAACACCTATGACTGCAACATGAGCTTTTTTAAGTTTTTCAACCCCATCTTTGCCTATCAAAATTTCTGTTCTATCAGTCCACATAGTGTCTCCTCTCAAAATATTGTAGTATTATGCAAAATATTTTTGACATAACACACAAATTCTATTCTATTGCAAAACCACATGCAAAACGCTTTTTAGATCCAACGACCTGTCTGTCTTTGAATACTTTTTTGACATAATTTCTGTCAATAATTACATCCAAAAGTGGATGTTCGCCTGTTGCATTGAAAGAAATCTCTTCAAGAAGTGCTTCCATAAGTGTATGAAGTCGTCTAGCTCCTAAATCTTCACTTGTTTTGTTTTCGTTTTCAGCCATCTGAGCGATTTCGTCAAGTGCATCATCTTTAAACACAAGGTTTATATTGTCGACCTTTAAAAGGTTTGTATATTGAAGCGTTATGGCGTTTTTAGGCGTGCTAAGAATCTGTTTGAAGTCATCTTTTGTCAAACTTTCAAGACGAACCCTAATTGGAAATCTCCCTTGAAGTTCTGGAATCATATCTTCCATTTTTGCAAGTGAAAAGGCACCTGCTGCTACAAACAATATAAAGTCTGTTTTGACATTTCCGTATTTGGTCGAAACCGTGCTGCCTTCTACGATAGGCAAAATATCCCTTTGCACACCTTCTCTTGACACATCAGCACTGTTTGTGGCCTGACTCTTGCCAATAATCTTGTCAATTTCATCAATGAACACAATGCCTTGCTCTTCTGCAAGTGCGATAGCCTCTTCGTTTACATTGTCCATATCAATCAGTTTGTCGCTCTCTTCTTGAAGGAGAAGGTCTCGTGCATGTTTGATGGTCATCTTTTTCTTTTTGTGTCTTGGTGGTGCAATGCCTTCAAACATTGACCCAAGGTTTATTTCACCACCTCCAAGCGACATAACAGGTTTTGGATTGTCAATGACAACAACTTCAACAAGTTCTTCTTCAACTTTGCCGGAGTGCAATTCATCTAAAAGTTTTTGTCTATCAACTTCAACTTCGGTCACCCTGCGATTTTGAAAAAGCGCATCAACAAGTTTTGCTTCAACAGTAGGCATAACCTTGTCTTCAACATCTTTCTTCTTTTTGTCTTTTACCATGCGCACAGCGACTTCAACAAGGTCTCTTATCATGCTCTCTACATCTCTGCCCACATAACCTACTTCGGTATATTTGGTGGCTTCAACTTTGACAAATGGTGCACCAATAAGTTTTGCAAGTCGCCTTGCAATCTCAGTTTTTCCGACACCAGTTGGACCACTCATCAAAATGTTTTTTGGTGTAATTTCATCTCTTTCATCTGGTGAAAGTTTTGATCTTCTATATCTGTTTCGAAGTGCTACAGCAACGGCTTTTTTTGCATTTTTTTGACCAACAATATATTTGTCAAGTTCTGCTACGATTTGTTTTGGTGTCCAGTTCATATTTTTCTCCTAAATGTCTTGAAAATGGAATAGTCCACATTCTAATAAAATTATATCACATAATTGTTAAATTAACCTAATAAAAACAAAAAGAGACAAACAAGAAGTTTGTCTGATTTTTTATTCATCAACCGTATAATCACATGCTGAGCATTTGATTTTTTTGCCTTTTTTAATAAGTGGACTATTGCAGTTTGGACATTTCTCGCCCGTTGGAAGATCCCAGCTCATAAAATTGCATCCTTCTCTATCTTCGCAAGCATAGAATGTTTTTCCACGCTTTGTTTTAAGTGCAAAAACCTGTTTTCCACAATTTGGACATTTTGAAACTGCTTTTTTCTCTTCAGTCTGATAAGGCTTTATGTTTTTGCATTTTGGAAAGTTTGAGCATCCCAAAAATTTTCCATATCTGCTTTCTCTAATAAGCATTTTATGTCCGCATTTTTCACAAATTATGTCTGTTTCGACAGGTTGGACCTTCATCGAAACGCTACTTGAGTCGGCACTTGACAAAAGCCCCTTAAATCCGTTCCAGAAACTATCAACAACATCATGCCAATCATCTTTGTTTTCAGCAATTTCATCAAGTCTGTTTTCCATATGAGCAGTAAATTTGACATTTATTACGCCATGGAAAAATTTGTCGAGATAGTCTGTTATGTTTCGCCCAAGAGTTGTTGGAACTAGGTACTTGCCATCTTTTGAGCAATAGCTTCTTGCGGTCAAAATTGTGATTGTCGCCGCATAAGTTGCAGGACGACCAATACCCTTTTCTTCCATTGCCTTAACAAGGCTTGTTTCAGTAAATCTTGCCGGTGGCTTTGTGAATTTTTGTTCTTCTGTTATGGCATTTGTCTTTACTGTTTCATTTTCAGCAAGCTTTGGAAGTTTTTCTCCCTTCTCATTTTTATCATCTTCTGAAAATTCTTTATAAACAGCTGTATAACCAGCAAATTCAAGCACTTTTCCTACAGCTTTAAACTGATAGTCGTTTGCACCAAGTGTGACTGTTGTGTTTGCATATTCTGCTTCAGCCATTTGGCTGGCAACAAATCTTTCATAGATAAGTTTGTATAGTTTGTAATTTTCTTTTGTAAGCGAATCTTTGACCATCTCCGGTGTCATTTGAAGAGAAATTGGTCTGATTGCTTCGTGTGCATCCTGAGCGTTTTTCTTGGCTACATATATGTTTGGCTTTGCAGGAACATATTCTTTTCCATATTTTTGTTCAACAAATTCAAGACACGCCTTTTGTGCGTCAACAGATACACGAGTAGAGTCAGTACGAATATATGTGATAAGTGCAAGCTTGCCTTCTCCCTTTATCTCAACACCTTCATATAGTTCTTGTGCACAAGAAGTGATTTTTTTCAAACTCATTCCAAGTTTGTTTCCGGCGTCTTGTTGCATTGAACTGGTCGTAAATGGTGCTGGAGCATGAGACTTCGACTTTGTCTTTTTCACGCTTTCTACGACAAAATTTTGGCCTTTTAGGGCGCCTAAAACCTTGTCGACCTCTTCTCTTGAAGATACCTTTATCTTTTTGTTTTTGTATGAAGCAAGAGTTGACTTGAATTTTATGTTGTCTTTCTCATGATCAGCAGTCACATTCCAATATTCTTCTGGTTTGAAGTCTTCTATCTCTTTTTCTCTGTCAACAACAAGTTTGAGCGCAACAGACTGAACTCGTCCTGCAGAAAGTTTTGGAGCAATTTTCTTTGAGAGAATTGGAGAAAGTTTGTAGCCCACAATGCGGTCCAAAACTCTTCGAGCTTGTTGGGCATTGACAAGATTTAAATCTATTTCTCTTGGCTCTGTGAGCGCTTTCACAACAGCCTTCTTTGAAATTTCATTAAATTGAATGCGGCACTTTGTTTTTGGATCAAGTCCTAAAACATGTGCAACATGCCAAGAAATAGCCTCCCCTTCTCTATCAGGGTCGGTTGCGATCAAAACTTCTTCGGCTGACTTAGCCTTCTTTTGAAGGTCAGCAATAAGTTGTTTTTTGTCAGGGTTGTCCTCATAATGAGGCTCATAATTATTGTTTATATCAATAGCAAATGATTTTGCGGGAAGGTCTCTTATATGTCCCTTTGTGGCAAAGACCTCATATCCGTTTCCTAAATATTTTTTCAATGTGTCCCTTTTTGCAGGGGCTTCAATAACTACAAGTTTCAAGTTTAAACTCTCCCTTAAGTTTTTCAAATGTTATGTTTATGTTGCGGCATAAAATTGGCCCGGCAACTTCCTTATTAAACCACGAATTTCTAAAGTTGTCAAACAAACATTTAAATTTTTTACAGAAATTTGTGATTTTTCAAGCAAATATTCAAAGTCTTTTTCTCCATCTTTGAGAAGATCAAGCACAACTTGCTCTTCTAAATTGACAGAAACAGCCTTCTTTTCAGCAAATTTTTTCTCAAGTCCATAAAGCTCGATTATGTCTTCCGGCCCAGTCACACACTCGGCCTGTCCTGTTTTTATAATATGATTTGGCAAATCGCTTTTTGAGCTGTTTATGTTTCCTGGCACAGCAAAGATATCTCTGCCAAATTCAATTGCATATTCTTTTGTGTGAACAGTCCCACTTTTAAATCCCGCTTCAGTGATAAGCACCCCATCGCTTATGCCGATGATTATGCGATTTCTCTTTGGAAAAGTGTATCTTTTCGCCTTGAACGAAGGTGGGTATTCTGAAAGCAACAATCCTTTTTCTTCAATTTCTTTTGAAAGTGGAGTGTTTGTCGATGGATAAATGTTGTTGAAACCGCTACCAACAATCGCAATTGTCTTTCCACCCACTTCAAGAGTTTTTCGGTGTGCAATTTCATCCACTCCATAACAAAGCCCACTAACAATTACAAGCCCTGCTTGTGCCAAACCATCTACAAATTTTTCTGTCACAATCTTTCCATAATTTGAAGGCATTCTTGTACCTACAATGGCAAAACACTTTTGTTTTAAAAGCGACAAATCACCTTTGGCATATAAAAGAAGTGGCCTTTCTGGAAGGTCTTTAAGTTTTGTTGGATAATCTTCACTTTCATATGATAAAAGTTTTATTCCTGCCTTTTCCATGTTTGATAAGCTGTTCTCAAATGCTCGCCTATCATAAGCCTTTACCATCCTATGAAAAGTTTCGGCAGACAACAAGTTTATGCATTCGTCACTTTCTAAAAGGTTTTCTATTGTTTGTTCTTCTAAATGCGACAAGAGCTCTTCTTGTTTTTGCACAGATAGTTCAAACATAGACAAAAACACCAAAAGTTTTTCTTTGTTTGTCAAAATTTTCTCCTAAACTGACCAATATTTTCTATCAAGACCGCGGTATGAAATCGCTTCTGCCAAATGTTGTGGCAAAATATCTTCTTCGCCTTCAAGGTCGGCAATAGTTCTGGCCACTCTCAAAATTCTGTCATGAGCTCTAGCTGAAAGTTTCAAACTGTTAAACGCTGATTCCATAAGATTTTGGCACTCTGGCGACAAGGCACAATATTTTTTTGTTTGTGGAACACTCATCTTTGCGTTTGAATAATTTTTTGAGTGAGCAAATCTCTTGATTTGAATCGCTCTTGCCTTGTCAACGCGTTTTTTGATATCTGCTGTACATTCTTCAACAGAGTCACCATGAATGTCGCTATAAGAAATATTGTCAACTTCGACTTGAATGTCAATTCTGTCCATAATTGGACCAGAAACCTTTGAAAGATATTTGTGAATTTGAGCTGGTGAGCACTTGCATTCTCTATCTCTTGAGCCATAATTTCCGCAAGGACATGGGTTCATGCTTGCAATGAGTGTGAAGCTTGCTGGATATGTAATTGTGTGTTTTGCTCTTGCAACAGTTATTGTGCCATCTTCAAGTGGTTGGCGAAGAGTTTCAATCATATTTCGAGAATATTCAGGAAACTCATCCAAATAAAGCACTCCGTTGTGAGCCAAGCTTATTTCACCCGGTTTTGCGGAAAGTCCACCACCTGTCAAACTTATGACTGTTGCCGTATGGTGTGGTGTACGGAAAGGTCTTTCTGTGACAATCCCTTTTGAAAGGTCTAGTTCTCCCGCAATTGAGTGAACTTTTGTCACTTCAAGCGCTTCTTCAAAAGTCAAATCAGGCAAAATGCCAGGAAAGCACTTTGCAAGCATGCTTTTTCCACTTCCTGGTGGCCCAATCATCAAAACATTGTGTCCACCCGCAGCAGCAATTTCAAGTGCTCTTTTCGCAGCAGCTTGTCCCTTTACATTTTCAAAATCAAGTTTTGTTTCTTTGTTTCTAGTTGCCTCTTCAAAACTCTTTGTTTGAACAGGAAAAACAGGTGTTTGATTTTCACCATTGAGATACTCAATCACTTCTCTAAGATTTGAAAAAGCATAAATTTCCATGCCTTCAATATATCTGGCTTCCTCTTCATTTGCTTTTGGAATAATCACTTTTGTATATCCCGCTGAGCGAGCACTGATAAGAATTGGCAAAACTCCTCTTATTTTCTTTATGCTTCCATCCAATGACAATTCGCCAATAAAAATAAAATCTTTGTACCTTTTTAGGACGATTTGTTCTGAAGCAGACAAAATTCCAACAGCAATTCCAAGGTCATAAATAGGGCCTTCTTTTTTGATATCTGCAGGTGCAAGATTTATGGTGTATTGTTTTACTGGATATTCAAAACCAGAATTCTTTATCGCAGACTTAACTCTATCTTTTGACTCTTTGACAGCCGTATCGCCAAGGCCAACAATCTCAAAATGAGGCACACCGCCCACCATATCAGTTTCAATCTGAGTCAAAAACCCATCTATTCCATTAAGGCCAAAACTTAAAACTTTTGATAACATCTTCCCTCCAATAATTTAATTAAAGTATATCAAAATTTTCTTTTCAATTCAAACAAAATTCGGCACAAACAAAAAAAGCCCAAACTGGGCTTTTTTAAATAAATATCATCGCTATTAAAAATGTGACTGCCATGGCTATTGCGAAAGCAATCTCAAACCATTTGAAGAATTTTTCTTTAAACATTGATTTGTTGAAATTTTTTCGATAAATCTCTTCGCTCTGTTCAAATTGTTGTCCGGTCAGGTCGTGTGAATTTACAACCTGCGCTTTGTAAAGCACAAATCTTTCTTCTAGATCTTTTTTGAATTCTTTGAAGTATTTCAAAATAAGATATATCGCCCAGAAGATAGAAAGAACAAGCAAGGATGCCAAAACAAAATAGACAAATCCCGCCCAAATTTTCGCTAAAAGAGCAAACACTGCCGCAAGAACTACGGCTATGATAGTAAATATATATGCCATTTTTCCCTCTAAACAAGTGCAACTATATAAATTACAACAATAGTAATCACTGAAACAAGATACACAATCAACCAAGCAACATTATGTTTTGTCCAACCGTTTCCACGCTTTTTCATCGTCCAGTAAAATGCAAGCCACATGCAAATAATATAAGCAAGGCACTCGCCAATTGTTTGAAAAGAGTTTGCAAGATTTAAATTTCCAGTCGATTTGAAAATCAATCGAAGAATGAGTGCAATTGCAATAAATGCTATTGAAAAATATGCCAAACAATCCAAAATTTTTGTTGATGACCAAGTTTGTTTTGATTTGTTTTCGTTGTTTTCTGCCACAACAGCCTCCTAAAATTTGATATGAACTTTTTCGCTATTTTGCAACTTCTGTAAATCTGTTTTCTCTTATAACATTGACTTTGATTTGACCAGGATATTGCATTTCGTTTTCAATCTTTGCAGCAATTTCCTTCGCCATAAACATAGCTTCGCTGTCACTGATTTGCTCAGGCTTTACAATAATTCTCACTTCCCTGCCCGCCTGAACAGCGAAAGATTTTTCAACACCTTTAAAGCCATTTGCAATCTCTTCAAGTTGTTGAAGTCTTTTGATATAGTTTTCAAAACTATCTCTTCTTGCCCCTGGTCTTGAACTTGAAATTGCGTCAGCCACTTGAACGACAACAGCTTCAATTGATTTAAACTCTACATTAAAGTGATGAGCTTCGATACAGTGAACAACAGCTTCGCTCTCACCACACTTCTTTGCAAGTTCTACACCGATTTGAACATGTGTGCCTTCTTGTTCGTGGTCAAGAGCTTTTCCAATATCGTGCAAAAGTCCACCGCGTTTTGCAATTTTTACATTTGCACCAAGTTCGCTTGCCAAAAGGCCAGCAAGAATTGATGTTTCAATTGAGTGTTTCAAAACATTTTGGCCATAACTTGTACGATATTTAAGTCTTCCAAGAGTCTTTACAAGTTCTGGGTTTAGGTTGAAAATGCCAGTTTCATTGCAAGCATCTTCTCCCGCCTGTTTAATGATTTTGTCGACTTCATTCTGCATTTTTTCAACAATTTCTTCAACTCTTGTTGGATGAATTCTTCCATCTGAAATAAGTTTCTCAAGTGAGAGTCTTGCGACTTCTCTTCTGATTGGATCAAAACCTGAAATAGTAATCGTTTCTGGTGTATCATCAACGATAAGCTCTACTCCTGTCACAGCTTCAATCGCCCTGATGTTTCTTCCTTCTCGGCCGATAATTCTTCCTTTCATTTCGTCATTTGGAAGTGATACGACAGAGACTGTCATCTCGCTTGCTGTTTCAGTTGCACAGCGTTGAATTGCTTGGCCTATTATCCATCTTGCTTTGTTTTCGCCTTCTTCGCGAGCATCATCTTCAATCTTTTTGACGATAACAGATGCTTCTTTTTGTGCATCATTTCTCATTTGGGCAATCAAAATATCCTTTGCTTCACCCCTAGAGAGTTTTGATGTTTTTTCAAGTTCTTCCAAAATTTGGTCTTTGACAGTTTCTTGTTCTTGAATTGTCTTTTCAAGATTTTCTTTCAAAGCTGCAACTTCTTTTTTCTCTTCGTCAAGCGCATCGCTTTTTTTGTCAACCGCTTGTTCTTTTTTCTCGATATATTCTTCTCGTTGACTCAATCTTTCTTCAAGTTTTAAAACTTCATTTCTTCGTTCTTTTACTTCTTGCTCAACCTCTTCTTTAAGTTTTTGAGCATTTTCTTTGCTTTCTAAAACCGCTTCTTTTTTTATTGTCTTTGCTTCTGCGTACGCATCTTCAATGATTTTTATGGCATTTGATTTGTTTTTATCCAGTTTCTTTTCACTATAAATTTTAAACCCAAAAAGTCCACCAACAGCGCCCAAAACAAGAGCTGCTATTGCAATAATTGATACGATAGCAGGAGAGACACTAAGTATTGTGCTCATTGCTATTCCCCCTTTTTAAGTGATTTCCATTATGACGAAAAATAAAAGGTAAACCACTTAAAACAAGTTTACCTTCTTTTTGTTTCTTTGTCAAATAAATTTATAATTTATTTTAAACAGCTTCTTTTTTCTCTGTTTTTCGCTCGATATACAATGGCTTTTCATGCTTTTCAATAAAGCCTTTCGTAATGACAATTTTTTGCACAGCGCTAGGGTCTGGCAAATCAAACATCAAATCAAGCATCCTGTTTTCTAAGATTGTTCTTATGCCCCTTGCACCCGTTTTGAGATCATACGCTTTTTTAGCGATATATTCAAGAGCGCCCTGCTCAAATTCAAGCTCAAATCCATCAATTTTAAACATCTGTTTATATTGTTTCACCAACGAATTTTTTGGCTCAACCAATATTCTTTGCAAAGACTCATCGTCAAGGTCTTCAAGGCCTGTGACTATAGGAAGTCTGCCAACAAATTCTGGAATAAGACCAAACTTTATGAGATCGTCTGGTTGGACATCAGTCGAATAGTCAATTTTGATTTCATTTGCACTTTTTATATTTGCATTGAAACCAATTGATGACGATCGCATTCTTTTCTGAATAATTTTATCAAGCCCTTCAAATGCCCCACCACAAATAAACAAAATATTTGTTGTGTCAATTTGAAGCATCTCTTGTTGAGGGTGTTTTCGTCCACCTTGTGGTGGAACAGATGCAATTGTGCTTTCTATAATTTTGAGAAGTGCTTGTTGAACTCCTTCGCCCCCAACATCTCTTGTTGTTGAACGATTTTCACTCTTTCGAGAGAGTTTGTCTATTTCATCGATATAAATAATTCCGCGCTGTGCCTTTTCAATGTCATAGTCTGCATTTTGAATGAGTTTTAAAAGCACATTTTCTACATCTTCTCCCACATATCCCGCTTCTGTAAGCGTTGTGGCATCAGCGATGGCAAAAGGCACATCCAAGATTTTTGCCAATGTCTTGACCAAAAGTGTTTTACCTGAGCCCGTTGGTCCAATCATAAGAACATTGCTCTTTTCAAGCTCGACAACATTTTGACTTTTTTCATCTTTCTTCTTAGATGCATTAAGTTTGTTGTGATAGTTGAAATTTATACGCTTGTAGTGATTAAACACAGCAACAGAAAGAACTTTTTTGGCTTGTTCCTGTCCAACTACAAAACTATCAAGAGCCTTTTTAATCTCTTTTGGAGAAGGTACAATCAGATCTTTAAAAACCTTAACTTTGACAGCCTCTTCATTGATAATGTTTGCACATATTCTTATGCAGTCATCACAGATAAAAGCATCGCCATTTGGATTTGCAATCAATTTCTTTGCGGCCTTTTGAGGTCTTCCGCAAAAAGAGCATGAGCAAACTTCAATATCTTTCATAATTCCCCTTAGTCTTTTTTAGTCTTTCTACTTTCAAATATTTTGTCAATAAGTCCGTATTTTTTAGCTTCTTCTGCGGTCATATAATTGTCTCTGTCAGTGTCTTTCTCAATAGTTGACAAACTCTTGCCCGTATTTTCGCTCAAAATCTTGTTTAACATATCTTTGATTTTTTGCATTTGTTTTGCTTGGATGGCAATATCACTTGCTTGACCACGAGTGCCACCAAGAGGTTGGTGAATCATAATTTCGCTATTTGGCAAAGCAAATCTCTTTCCTTTTGTTCCGCTTGAAAGCAAGAATGCTCCCATTGATGCCGCAAGGCCGATACAAATCGTAGAGACATCGCACTTGAGATAATTCATTGTGTCATAAATTGCAATGCCCGCAGAAACAGAGCCGCCTGGACTGTTTATATACATAAATATGTCTTTATCTGGATTTTTGCCTTCAAGGTAAATAAGCTGTGCAATCACAAGATTTGCAGTCTCGTCTGTGATTTCTCCTGACAAAAAGATGATTCTGTCTTCAAGCAACCTTGAATAAATGTCATAAGATCTTTCATTTGACCCGGTTTGGTCAACAACCATAGGTATCAACATATTTTTCTCCCCCTATTTTAGTCTTTGATAAACTCAAATTTGTTGTTTTCTTTCAAAAACTTGTGAAGCTTGTCAAGCAAGAGTTCGTTTTCGCGTCTAATGATTTGTTGTCTGTCAGTCATGCCCTTTGTGTTTTCAGCAAGTTCTTGTGCAGAAACTTCAATCTTTTCTTCTTCAATAAGTTTTCTGTAAATAAATCTAGTTTTTGTCGCCAAAAGTGTACGCTCTTTTGCGTTTTTGATATAATCTGCAAGGTTTGAACCTGTTTGTTTGAAATAATCTTCAAGTGTGATTCCATAAGCCTTGAGAGCATCTTCCATTCTGTGCATATCTTCGTGAACAGCGTTTTCAATCATAACTTCTGGGATTTGAACTTCTGTGTTTTTGACAAGATATTCTCTAATCACATATTGGATTTCGTTTTCTTGGTCTTTGTCCTTCATAGATTGAATATGAGCAAGCTCGCCTTTTTTATACGCTTCAACTGTGTCATATTCGGTAGAATCTGAAACAAATTTGTCATCAAATTCTGGCAAAATCTTTTCTCTTACTTCATTGATTGTCACTTTGAAAAGTGCCTTCTTTCCAGCAAATTGCTCTGCGCCATAGTTTTCAGGGAATGTGACATTTACATCAACATTTTCACCCTTCTTGTGACCAATGAGTTGGTCTTCAAAATTGTCAATAAATGTGTGAGAGCCAAGTTCGAGTGGATAATCTTTTCCAGCGCCACCTTCAAAAGCAACATTGTCAATAAAACCTTCAAAATCAATCAATACGCTGTCGCCTTCTTTTGAAGCCCTATCAACATTTTCAAATTTTGCATTGTCTTCAAGAAGATGATGAATTTGATGTTCGACATCTTTGTCTGTCGCTTTGTTTTCATGAATTTTAAATGTTTGACCCTTATAATCGCAGAGCTTAAAATCTGGCACGATTTCAAACAAGATTTTCATCTTCAAACCATTTTCAACTGTGTAGCTTTCAAATTGAGTTGTTGGCATTGAAACAGGTTCAAGCTCTGGATGTTCGTTTAAAACATCGTTCATTGTTTTGTTTACAAAATATTCGATTGTGTCTTCAAAAAATACCCCGTCTCCATAAGTTTTTTCAATAACTTTTCTTGGAGCATGGCCTTTTCTAAATCCTTCAATATTGAATTTAGATTTTGATGACTCATAAACTTTTTGCACTCCATTTTCCCATTCAACATTGTCAATGGAAAGTTCGACTTCTACTTTTGTGTTTTCTTTCTTTAAGTTGTACATTATAAACCTCCGTTGTATTTCGACCAATAAATTCTATCATAATATCAAACAAAAAGCAAGGAATATTGTCACAATGTTTGACGAATTTTAATGTTTTTTATGATAATAAAATCGTCAAAAACATTTTGCGAATAGTTTTTTGTGTGGTAAAATATGAGTATGAAACAAAATTTGACTTATCACCAACAAAGAGACATAGACAACATGAAAAAAATAGGCTCATATCTGCAAACACTGCCAGAATATGTCTATGATTATTTTGTCGGAATCGAAGCCACAACTTCCAGCCTAACCAGACTTAATTATGCGATGGATATCTGTGTTTTCTACGATTTTTTAGAGCGATATGTCTTTAAAAAACCAAAGCTTGAAATCACGCTTTCTGACCTTGACAGAATTGAAGCAAGACATATTGAAAACTATTTGTCACACCTGTCTTTTTATGACTATGGTGAAAAAATGCACAAAAATGACGAACGCGGAAAAGCCCGAAAACTCGCCGCGGTAAGAAGTTTTTTCAAATATTATTTCAACCATGATCGCCTAAAATCAAATGTGGCAGCAAAAGTCCCAACACCAAAACTTCACACAAAAGAAATAATAAGACTTGAAAAAGATGAAGTTGACAGACTTTTGGATGCGGTGCAAACACCACTAAGTTTTAGTGAACACCAAAAAAACTACAACAAAAACACACAAGAACGAGATAATGCCATTGTCACCCTATTTTTGGGAACAGGCATTCGTATTTCCGAACTTGTCGGACTGAATGTAGAAGACTTTGATTTCACACAAAATGCCTTCAAAGTGACAAGAAAAGGTGGGAATCAAACCATTTTGTATTTTTCAGACGAAGTAGCCCAAGCGCTTCATGTTTGGCTTTTAAAACGCGACTCCATACGCGTTTCACCAGATGAACATGCGATGTTTTTGTCACTTCAAAACAAAAGGCTTTGCACAAGAGCTGTTGAAAATCTGGTTAAGAAATTTGCAAAAGAAAGCACACCGCTAAAGAAGATATCACCACACAAACTTCGTTCAACCTTTGGCACAAACCTATATCGCGAAACAAAAGATATTTATATAGTCGCAGATGTCTTAGGGCACAAAGATGTAAACACAACAAAGCGCCATTACGCTGCGATAAGTGAAGATTTGAGAAAGTCAGTTGCTGATAAGATTAAGTTGAAAAAATAATTGCATATTACACAATATATTGACATACACTCTGCATATTACACAATATATTTTATTTTGCTAACATCCAATCTACATATATTCCATATCCTTTTGATGGGTCCGACATAAACACATGAGTGACCGCACCAATTATTTTCCCATCTTGCATTATTGGAGACCCGCTCATCCCCTGCACAATTCCGCCCGTAAGTGCAAGAAGTCTTTTGTCTGTCACCCTAAAAACAAGACTCTTATCACTAGATTTTTTTTGATAATTTGCTTTGATTATCTCAATGTCATATTCTTCAGGTATTCCACTGACAGCCGAAACAATCTTCGCTTTTCCCATTTTTACACCAAGCCTTCCGCCCAAAGGTGCAGTTTTGTTTTCATCAATCAGACCACTTGTTGAAGAAAGAGTGCCATTTAAACCAACTTTTGAATTTGAAACAACATCTCCCTTTCCTTCTTCAGCTTGAGAAAAAATGCACCTAAGCTCGCCTGGTTCATTACGCTTTCCTTTGTTTATGCCAATAAGATTGCATTTATATATTCTTCCGTTTCCAACTGGAATAATATTTCCACTGTTGCTTTCCAAAATTGGATGCCCAAGCGCTCCATACTCCTTTGTCTTTTTATTTACAAAAGTCAAAGTGCCAATGCCTGACACATCATCTTTTACCCAAAGACCAAGTTTCTTTCCGTTTTCACATTGTTTTGTTTTGACAAGTGTTTTGAGTGGTTTGTTTTTCCTTAAGAAATCAATCTCAATTTCATCATTGTTTTGCACTTGATTTGACATTTCTTCAAGCGAATTAAAGTCATGTCCATTGAGTTTTGTGATTATGTCGCCTTCTTTGAAAATTTCATTTTCATCACTTAAAACTATGGCACCATCGGTGTTTATGACAATTCCTATCGGAATTCCACCGACATAAAACTCATCATCACCCGCGATTGTAGCAGTTATACGCTTGATGGGAATGATTCCAAAAAGCTTGAAAACTACTTCACCCTTTGCATCATTTTGTCCATCAACTTGCGTGGTTTTGTTTTTTAGTTTTGCTGACACTAGTCTCCCAAAAACATGATTTTTGTTTGCAGACGCAAGCTCTTGGCTGTTTGTCAAAAATTCTTCGTCAAGACTATTTATCATCCTTATTGGTTCTATCAATGACATCGAGAGCGTCAAAACAATTAAAAAACAAAGAAATATAGAGGCTTTTTTCATATTTCTTAGTTTAAGTTTTTTAAATCAAATTATTCTCTCAAAGTTCAGTTTTAAGCAAAAATCCGTATTGATTCAAATATTTCCTTTTTTGCTTATAATCTGGACAAAATTTTTCTACTTCACGCCAAAATTTTGCACTGTGATTCATTTGTCTAAAATGGCATAACTCATGAACAATGACATACTGCACGAGTTCTTCTGGCAAAATCACCAATTTGAAATTGAGTTTCATCTCACTGTTTGAGCTGAAACTTCCCCATACCCTAATTGATGAGGTCATCTTTATTTTTTTGAAAGGGATTCTTGTTTTCTCAGAGATTTTAGTAGCATAACTCTCAAGCTTAGGGAAAAATGATTGATAGAACTTTGTAGTTTCTTTCAATCTTTTTCTTTCATCAAGTTTTTCAAAGCCAACAATGGCATCTTTCTTCTCACAAATTCTTTTTCCACCAAGGTATACAAAATTTTTAAGATCAAATTGACTTTCAAACATTTCGGTTTCTTTTAGTCTTTTTACTGATTTATCAATCCAAGCTTTTTTAGATTCTATAAATCTGTTTATTTCTTTCTCGCCAAGTCGTTTTGGTGCTTTCAAAACAGCATTTTCAGAATTTAAAATCTTTAATGAGATAGTTCTTCTTCTCTCTCTAAAAACTTCAATTTTCATATTTTTATGATATCACTTTCATTGTCTTTTTCAAAACAAAATCTACATCTTGAGATTTTCTGCATAATACCACAAAATATTGGCAAGTTTTCTGCATAATACCACTTATTTTGTTGTTATGTATGAAAAATTTGTTTAATTGTTTGACAAAATTTTTTTGTATTTATATAATTTTTTTAAGTGAGGTTGTATATGGCATTCAACTCAAATGGTCAAATTTCATATCTTGTTTTGGAAAGTCTCTCTGATGGTTCAAAATATGGGCTTGAAATCATAGAGCATATTTCCTCAAAAACAAATGGTCAATTTGTTATGAAAAAGCCTACTCTCTATTCTTGCCTTCAAAGAATGGAAAAGAAAGGCTGGATTTCTTCGTCTTATTGGGGAGAAAGTGAACTCGGTGGAAAGCGTCACTATTATTCAATCACAAACGAAGGAAAGAAAAACTTAGAAACACTAGCAAAAGAATTTGAAAATGTTTCTTTTGATGTTGTTGAAAATGATGAAAAACAGCCAGAGCAACAGCAACTCAGCCTTTTGGATGAACAAAAAGAAGAAAAGAAAGGGTTTGACATCTATGATGCTGTCGCCCAAAACATAACAAGCCAAGTTGAAGAACAAGAGCCTGAAGAAGATGACACTCTTGAAAATCAAATTGACATCTTTGAATTTCAAGACAACAAAGAAGATGAAGAGATTGCAAAAGAATTTGAAGAATCTTATTTTGCGGATGAAACTCCAAATGCCAAAGAAGAAATTGAAGACACTCTCTCTCAAGAAGAACCAGAACAAGAAAACGAAGTTTTTGAAAATGAAGAAAAGCCTGATGATGGGCACTTTTTGGATGAATCTGAAGGCCTTACGCCATTTCAAGAAGAACAAAACAAAAGACTCTATGACACTTCAAGTGAACTTGGAAAATATAGAAAGAAAAAGAGCTTTTCAGAAAATCAAATTGAAATGTCTGTTGTTTATCAACAACAAGAAGATTTGGATGCTCAAAAACAAAGAATTGCCGAGCTCAAACAATCTATGCTCAATGTCAAACAATCAGGCTTTGACAATATAGAATCAAAAGAAGAAGAAGAAAAAGAGGAAGAAATCACAGAGCCAGAAGATGACGGCATTTTCATATCTGAACGTAGAATAGCAGAAAGCGATATCCCTATTCAAAGAAAGATTATGCCTACAAATATTGAAATAAATGTTTATGATGCCGACCTTCCTGCTCCCAAACGAAATTCTGCTCTTGAACCAACATACAAAGATATGCTTGCAAGATTGTTTGAGAAAAAGCATGAAAATGACAAAAATTATGAGTCAAACAATGGAGAATACAATTCTTTAAAATTTGCAGACTATGAAGGTCTTGGAAAATATTATCAAACAAAAAGCATTTCTTTTAAAGAATATCGAAAGACCTCTGTCCAAAGAAAACACAACACAAACCTTCTAAATCTTATTTCAAGCGGAATTCTGTTTGTGCTCGCATCAATTTGCTCTGCTTTGATTTATTGGATAACAAGTGCTACCCAAAACCTTAAGAGTGCGACAAACTTCTTGTATATCCTTATCCCACTTGTATTTTTGGGCTGGACAACTTATTTGTTTGTTTATTACAAACTTTATCCAAGCAAAAAGGCTCGTTTGAAATTCAGCCAACTGACAAATTGGATTGTATTCGTGCTTGCTACACTTGTGATTTTTGTCATAAACATTCTTTGTGGCATGCAATTTGAAACAATACCAGAATATTGCACATCACTATTCTTGCCAATCTTGGCACTTTTGGTTGTTTTCCCGATAAACTTTTATATCAAATCATACATCTATAAAAAATTTTCAAAATAGTTGAATAATAAAAATTTTTAATCTCAAAATAAAAATAAGTTAGAACAAGTTTCTAACTTAAAAACGAAAAGAGAAAAATTAGTTCGTGCAGAACAAATTTAAGCTCTTTTCTTTTTTATTTGATTTCTATCTCCCGTTTTTGTTTTTGCAGTTTTATAAAATACCTTACAAGCTCAAAAATAAAAAACACAAAGACCAAACCTAAAGAAACAAAAAGCACAATGCACGAATCTTTGAAAATCACACTGAAAAGCACAACAATCAGGCACGAACATATCTCTCCAATCAAAAGAGATAAAAATACCTTCCAAAATTTGAGATTTGTCAGTGCTGCGATTATTGCACCTGAATAGACACCCGTTAGTGGCAAAGGAAGTGCCACAAACGAAGAAAGAAGAAAACATTTTTTCAAATCCGATACTTTGTCGTGAATTTTGTCTTCATATTTTGAAAACAACTTCTTTGTCCATATTCCACATGTCTTTTTCTTTAATGTCTTTACTAAACAAAACACAACAAGTGCTGGCAGAAAACATCCAAGACACGCCCAAAAACAAGCCGAAAAAAACGAAAGTGCTTTTGACCCCCAAATCGCTTTGGACAAGCCAAACGGAATTGATACCTTACTTTCAAGTGTGGGCACCATCGAAAGAAAGAAAACTGCCAAAAAAGAATAGTTTGAAAAGGCGTCATAGAAAATTTGCAACATAAAAAACCTCATATAATTATATGAGATCTTCTTTTTTAATTATGTGCACGAGAATACATGTCTTTGACAAGTTCTAATGCTGTTGAAGCATTTGCATCAATAAGTTTCGCTATCTCTGTGAAAATTTCGGATTGCTCACTTAAAGTTCTTACCCTTGAGAAAGTATTTCCATCCTCAACGCTCTTCTCTACAAATAAGAATTTGTCACCCCTTACTGCAACAACAGCTGTATGTGTTATACAAATCACTTGACAGAATTTTGAAATATTTTGAATCTTTGTAGCAAGTTTTTCCGCAATCGCCCCACTCATACCAGCATCAATTTCATCAAACACAACAGTTTGAGAATTTTCTTTCTCACGCATAACATTTTTAAATGCCAACAAAAGTCTTGAAAGTTCACCACCCGAAGCAGTTTTATTTAAGTCGCGTATGTTTTGACCAGCATTTGCTGAAAACATAAATTTGACACTATTAAAGCCTTTTCTGCCACATTCTGTCTTTTCAAAATCAACTTTAAAGTGTGTGCCCTTCATTTCAAGTTCTTCAAGCTCTTTTTCTACTCCACTTTCAAGTTTTTGTGCCCAAACTTTTCTGATTTGGCTTGCTTTTTCACAGAGCAAATTCAACTCTTTTGTTTTCTCTTCTTTCTCAATGTTAAGCTTTTCTAAAATACTTTCGCTATTTTCAAGTTCTTCAAGTTGGGCTTTAGTTTTTTCAAGATAATCCAAAATTGCCTCAATATTTTGCCCATATTTCTTTTCAAGCTTTTTGATAAGCTCAAGTCTTTCGTCAATTCTTTCAAGTTCGAGCGGGTCAAATTCGGTATTGTTTTTAATTTGTTGGAGTGTGTCAGAGACATCTTTCATCTCATAATAAGCATTCTCAACACGCTCTTTGCACTCTTCAATATCTTTGAAGTTTGAAACTTGATTTAAAGCCGTCTTGGCATCATACAAAAGATTTGTCGCACTGTTTTGCGAACTTTCGAGTTTTGATATTGCTTCACTCAAATGCTCAAAAATGCTCTCAGCAGAAGAAATAAACGAAAATCTCTCGCGCAAAGCCTCTTCTTCTGCAATCTCCAAGTTTGCCTCTTCAATTTCTCTGATTTGAAAACTCAAAATATCTTTTGTGCGAGCTCTTTCTGTTTCACTTCCACCAATTGATGAAATCTTTTTGTCAATTTCTTTTATTTGTTCAAAACATTCTTCAACCTGCCCAACAACATTTTCAAGTTCCACTCCTGCAAATTTGTCGAGAAGAGAAAGATGATTTGATTGATTTAAAAGTCCAACGCTATCATGTTGACCACAAAAATCAATAAGCATGTCGCCAAGATCTTTGAGCATTTTTGCTGTGACTGGACAGCCATTTATTTTTGAAGAAGATTTTCCATCAGCAGAAAGCGTTCTGGTCAAAATTAGTTCTCCATCACACTCTATTTCAAATTCGTTTAAAAGATTTTTCACTTCTTCGCTCAAATCTTCAAACACGCCATCAACCCGAAGGGTCGTTTCTCCCGTACGAATAAGATTTTTGTCAGCCTTTGCCCCAAGCAAAAAAGAAAGCCCAGAGATAACAACACTCTTTCCGGCACCAGAAGCACCGAGAAGGCAGTTGAACCCTGCGCCAAAATCTATATCTTGTTTTTTTATGAGAGCAACATTATTTAGAGAAAGTGAAGAAAGCATAAAAAACCTCTATCCCAAAAGTTCGTTTAAAGTCAAAACAGCGTTTTCAGCAAGTTCGATTGTCTCAAAAGCAAGTAAAACCGTGTCATCGCCATAAGTTGCACCAAGAAGGTCAGTCAAATTGAGTTTGTCAATAAAAGAACAAACACTCGCACCCATGCCTTTAATAGTTTTGACAACAACAAGATTCATTGCTCTCTTTGAAGAAATAACACTTTCTTTAAAAATAGAAATATACCTGTTTGAAACAACTTGTTGTTCTGAGCCCAAAATAGCATATTTATATTTTCCACTTTGAGTCAAAATTTTTGTCAAACCAAGCTCTTTTATGTCACGAGAAATTGTTGCTTGGGTGATTTCAAACCCTGCATTTTTGAGTTCTCTTGCAAGTTCTTCTTGCGTTTCGAGCTCTTTTGTCGAAATGAGTTCCAAGATTTTTGATTGACGCGAACTTCTTGCCATATATACCTCACAAGTCTTACATGTGCCTTATTTAGGGCCATGTAGCATTTTTGCATAAATATAAATTTATAAATATAAATGCAATTTTGATTATTATACAATAAATTTTATAAATATGCAACTGATTTTTGCATAAATATTCTTTAAATTTTTATAAAGTTTAAAAAAGTTGTATTTTCATAAATTTGATTTTTATAAAAATACAGCCTTATACATTTGACCATCTCCCACCCATAAGGTGGCGAAACAAAAATCAATATTCGTCAATTTCCAAAATTTCTTCGTTGTCGATTGCGCATTCGACCAAAAAGTCAACATCCAATTTTTTCTCTAAAAATTCAGCGCGTTTGATCGTTGGTTTGATTACTGGATTTTTTGGCAGGAAAACCGTGCAACAATCTTCATAAGGCAAAATTGATGTGTCATAGGTTTTTATCTTTCTGGCCACATTCATAATCTCTTCTTTGTCAAAACAAAGCACAGGTCTAAAAACAGGAATGCTGACTACAGAATTTGTCACATTCATACTCTGCATTGTTTGACTTGCAACCTGACCAAGACTCTCTCCCGTCACGATGGCACCCAAGCCATTTTTCTTGCAGAGCCTTTCAGCTATTCGCATCATGATTCGACGCATGATTGTTATCATATAATCAGCGTCACAATTTTTATGTATCTGTTCTTGAATTTGAGTAAATGAAACAATGTGAAGCTTTATCTTTCCGCAATACCTAGATATCAGTTTTGCAAGTTCAATCACCTTTTCTTTGGCTTGAACACTTGTATAAGGATAAGAATGAAAATGCACCGCTTCAATTTCCAGTCCGCGTTTTGAAACAAGATAGCCCGCAACAGGACTGTCTATTCCCCCAGAGAGCAACAAAAGTCCTCTTCCAGCACTGCCAAGTGGAAGACCACCAGCGCATGGCAAAAGTTTGTCATATATATATGTTTTTTGATTCGTTCGAATTTCAACATTCAAAACTCGTTCTGGCGTGTATAAATCAACTTTCAGATTTGGATTGTTATCCAAAACAATACCACCCAAAAGTTTCTCAAGGTCATTTGACAAAACAGAAAAACTCTTGTCTGCACGCTTCACATCAACTTTAAATGTTTTTGTGTCAGAAAAATCAATTTTTGAAACGAAACCCTTTATCTCTTCAAGACCAGTGTCAATTTCTGTTGCGCTTGCAAGGGCAATAAGGCCAAAAACACTTTGCAACCTTTCTACAAATTCATCAGTTTGATTTTCATCAAAATCACACACAAAAAGACGCCCCTGCTCTTCTCCCAACCTGAAAGAAAGACCTGAGAGTTTTTTCATAATGTTGTGTTTTAGAAGTTTTTTAAACTCGTTTCTATTTTTGCCTTTTAAAAACAATTCGCCAAATTTAAGAAGCAAAACCTTTTTCATGACACCCTTTCCTTTATATCTTTATATACTCGCCCAATAATTTCACATGCGGACAAAATTTCATCTTCGGTTTGAAAAGCATTAAAACTTATTCTCACACTTGAAACAATGTCGTCATGCGCCACCTTAAGCTCTTCTAAAATTCTATTTCCCGCTTTTTTCGATGAACAAGCACTGCCGAGCCCAACAATCACACCTTCGCTGTCAAGTGCATGGAGCATGGTTTCACCTTTCACACCCGAAAAAATAACACTTTCTATATAAGGCGATCCATCAAAATTTAAAATTTTTATACCATTATATATAGATAGATTTTTATTAAACAATTCTTTCAATTTTGAAACATGCTCAAAATTTTTCTTTTCATCTAAAAGTTCTACCGCTTTTTTAAGTTGCATAATACCAGAAACATTTTCAGTGCCCGAACGCAAACCAAATTGCTGTCCACCACCCTCAAAGATTTGTTTGAGAGCATTTTTATTTTTTACATATAAGCCTGCAATTCCTTTTGGTCCATGAATTTTATGCCCACTAAATGAATAAAGATCGATGGCGGTTTTTCTCATCGAAAACGGAATTTTCATAAATCCTTGCACACCATCTACATGCAAAATTGCTTTTGGACAGAATTTTTCTTTGAGCTTTGAAATTTTTTCAAGGTCATTTATTGCACCTGTTTCATTTGAAACATGCATAATGCTGATAAGTCTTGTGTTTTGATTTAGAACACTTTCTAGTTTTTGTAAATCTACCCTGCCATCATTTGCAAGTGGGACAATATGTACTATATATCCATCAGCCTCAAGTTTTTTTGCAACATTAAATACAGAAGGATGCTCTCCTGCCGAAAAAACATATTCATATTTGCCAGAGCGCAAACTGCCTTTGATGGCGAGATTGTTGCTCTCAGTTGCGCACCCCGTAAAAAGAATATTCCCTTCCGGTGCATCAAGTCGTTTCAAAATATATTTTTCTGCTTCTAAAATAAGTTTTTCACAATTGAGAGATTCTGTTGATAGTGCAGAAGGATTAAAAAACTCTTTACAAGAAAACTTCTTGTGAATATCAACACATTCTTCAAACATTTTTGTTGTTCCAGCATTATCTAAAAAAATCATAATCTCTCCCAAACACAAAATATTGTGTAGCATTTTTATCTTTGCTACACAACATTTTTAAATTTCTCTTAGTTTTGCACCATATCTAAAGTCAAGACTTCTCAAAACTTTTGAAACAGCCGCATTTATTTCTTCGCCAGTCAAAGTTTTTTCTTCACTCATAAAGGTGATTTTATATGCCATACTCTTCTTGCCTGCTCCAAGACTTTCATTTCGATAAACATCAAAAAGTGAGACATCATAGAAAATTTTTCCGCAAGCAGATTTAATGGCATTTTCAAGCTCAGCATTTGAAATCTTTTCATCAACAACTACAGCGATATCTCTTTCAACTGTTGGAAATTTCGAAATTTCTTTTGTAGCATACTTCTTTTCGCCAAGCGATGACAAATAGTCTGTGTCAAGTTCGCCATAGAAAACATCTTGATTTATGTCATAGTTTTTGAGTACTCGTTTGTCAATCTTTCCAAACCAGCCTACCACCTTTCCATCTTCAGCCACAATATTGGCACTTACTCCCCTATGAAGATATGGCTCATTTGAGCGTTCAAGCTTATATTCAAGTGGCGTGCTTACCAAAAGATTTTCGACAACATTTTTCAACATAAAGAAATCGAATCCATTTTCACAAACAGCAAATGAAAATCTATTTTTTTCAACAGGAAGTTCAGTCAAAGGCAAAGATTTTGGCAAATAAATTTTTCCACTTTCAAAAAATCTCAAATCTTTGTTTCCAACAGATAAGTTGAATGAAATATCCAAAAGAAGTGCATGCGCCATAAGTGTTCTGGCAGTTGACAAATCTTCACTAAGAGGATTTGCAATCTTGATCAATTTTCTTCTCTCATCATCTTCAGCAAGCAAAAGCTTGTCGCAAGCATTTGGATTGTAAAGTGAATAGTTTAGTGTTTCATAAAAGCCATTGTCTACTAAAATATTTTTCAGATTGTTTTCAAACTGCAATCTTGGATGGAATTGCCCAACGCTTATGGTCGAATTTTCGAAAAGTTTTCCTTCCATATTGTCATAAACATCATAACCATAAATTCGAATAATCTCTTCGGCAATATCATTGTCATTTTTAATATCTTCACGCAAAATTGGCAAAACACATGTGACACTGTCCCCTACTTTTGTCGATTTGATGCCGAGAGAATTCAAAATCTGCAAAAATCTCTTTTCAGGCACATCAACACCCAAAATTTTCAAAACTTTTGAATAAGAAACCTTAATCTCTTTTGCCAAGCCAATCTTTTCTGTGGTGTTGACTTTGTCAATTATGCCATCTACAATATCGCCACAGCCCAAAATTGAAACAAGATGAAGTGCTCTTCTAAGTGCAACTTCAGGGCTGTTTATATTTACTCCCTTTGAATATCTTGCAGAGCTGTCTGTCGAAAGACCAAATTTCTTAGCAGAGAGTCTTATGCTTTTAAGGTCAAAAACAGCACACTCAAATACAGAAGTTGTTGTCGTTTCACTTATACAAGAATTTACACCACCGATAATCCCGGCAATAACAACAGGCTTGTTTGCATCAGCAATCACCATAACATCATCTTCAAGTTTATAAGTGTTTCCATTCAAAACAGAGATTTCTTCGCCATCATTTGCTTGTCTTACGCAAATTTTGTGACCATCAAGATATTTATAGTCAAATGCGTGCATTGGCTGACCTTGCTCTATCAAAATATAATTGGTTATGTCGACCATATTGTTTATGGTTTTGATGCCCACAGCAAACAATCTGCTTCTAAGCCAAAGTGGTGAACGCTCAAGCTTGAGATTTTCAACATATGCCGCCATATATCTTGGACAATTTTTTGTCTTTACATCGACAGATACAAAATCATTGACATTCTTGCCGATTGTCTTGTATGACAAATCAAAATCTTTAAACGGTTTGTCAAATATGGCACAAACTTCTCTTGCAATGCCAATAACACTATTACAATCCGGTCTATTTGGCGTCACATTGATGTCAAAAACAACATCATTAAGCATCAAGGCATCTTCAATTTTTGTACCAGGCACAAAATCACTTGGCAAAATCAAAATGCCGTTTACACCAGCACCTTCAAAATAATTTTCATCGATGCCAAGTTCTTCTCCCGAACAGAACATACCTTCACTTTGAACACCCCTAAAATTTGTAGGTTTGATTTGCACGCCATTTACAAGGTCTGCACCTTCTAGTGAAACAGGAACAATTGCCCCTTCAAAGATATTTGTTGCAGAAGTAATAATTTGAACATTCTTGTTTCCAAGAGAAACTTGACACACTTGGAGTCTGTCTGCTTCGGGATGTTTCTCAATCTTTGTAATCTTTGAAACATAGACATCATGAAGATGCTTGTTTAAATAATCAATTTCTTCTACTTCAAAACCAGAAGCGGTAAGTTTTCTCGCAACTTCTTCTGGACTGACATCACTTATATCAACAAATTCGTTCAACCATTTATAACTTACTTTCATTCTTATCTCCTTAAATTCACAACATGTTGTGTAATATGCATGAATAATACCACAAAATTATCTCATTTGCTTCAAAAATCTCATATCATTTCTAAACAAATATTTAATATTTGGAATTTTGTTTGTCACCATTACACTTCGGTCAATACCAGGTCCAAAAGCAAATCCACTATATTTTTTACTGTCTATACCTGCCATATCCAAAACTTTTGGATTTACCACACCGGCACCAAACACTTCTGAAAAGCCTGTGCCCTTACATAGTGCACAACCTTTTCCTTGGCAAATTTGACAAGTTGCGTCAATCTCAATGCTTGGCTCTGTAAATGGGAAATATGATGGTCTTACGCGCATTTTTACATTTTCACCAAAGAGCCTACGCAAAATCTCTTTAATCATCATCATCAAATCTTTCAGCCCTATGTTCTCATCAATAACAAGTGCTTCGAATTGATTGAAGATTGGAGAGTGTGAACTATCGCTATCATTTCGATAAACCCTTCCTGGACAAACAATTTTAAATGGTGGTTTCAACTCTTCCATTGCATGCACCTGCATATTTGATGTTTGAGTTCTAAGCAAAATATTGTCAGTGATATAAAACGAATCTTGCATATCTCTTGCAGGGTGATTTTTTGGCACATTCAACGCTTCAAAATTGTAATAGTCAGAGTCAATCTCTGGCCCTTGAACAACAGAAAAACCCATTTCGACACAAATTTCCATAAACTTATTGTTTAGTTTTGTCAAAGGATGCAATGCGCCTTTTTTTATGCCTTTGCTTGGTTCGGTTATATCAATGGTTTCTTTTTCAATTTGAGCTTCAATCTCTGCATTTTCAAGTGCACAAAGTTTTTCTGAAAGTGCAGTTTCAATTTTCTCCCTAACAGTGTTTGCCAGTGCCCCAATCTCTCTTCTGTCTTCTGGCGGAATGTCCTTCATTCCGCGCAAAATCTGAGTAAGTTCTCCCGTCTTTCCAAGGTACTTTACTCTGATCTCATCTAGTGCTTTCAAATCAGCAGACTTTTCGATTTCAGCCAGCCCATTTTCAACAATGCTTTCAAGTTTTTCTTTCATAATTTCTCCTTAAAAAAATCGCCCCAAACTATTAGGACGATTGAATCGTGGTACCACCTAACTTCGCACAAATTGTGCCTCATTTGCAAATTACGCCTTGCCAAAGCGGAGCACCCTACTGAAATTTCAAGTGTCAGCTAGAAAGTGAATTCAACAGCATTTGTTCCCCCAATTTCACCAAACATGGGCTCTCTGCACAACAAAAATCTGCATACTAGTCTTTCATCATCGCTTTTATATGGCATAATTTTAGCACAACATTTTTTTTATGTCAATTAAAAGATAAAATAATTTTGTTTATAAAAGATATTTTGATAAAATCATTTTATGAAATACCAAACAATTATTGTTGAAAAAACAGATCATCTTAAAAAGCCCACAATATATTTTCTTTTGAAAACAAGTGGTTTTTCTGAGCACTTTATTTCAAACCTTCGAAAAAACGAAGATTTTGTTCTGTTGAATGGTCAAAAAGCAAATCTTAGAAGTGTTATAAAAGATGGGGACAAGATTGACATTTCTCTTGATTCTGCAAAGCCATCAAACATCTTAGAGTGTGACGGCTCACTCGACATTGTGTTTGAAGATGATGATTATCTTCTTCTAAACAAACCACACAATCTCTCCTGCATCCCAAGTCGCTCTCATCAGACAGACAATCTTGGCGGTATGATTGTAAAATATATGAGACAAAAAGATAAAAATTTTGTGCTAAGAATATTAAATCGCCTTGACAAAGAAACAGCCGGGCTAGTTTTGGTGGCAAAAAACATCCCTGCTTACAACAACATAAAAGACTTCAAGAAAGTTTATTTTGCTTTGTGTGAAGGAAATCTAGAGAAAGGTTCTTTTGATATAAATGCTCCTATCGAAACAAAAGTTGAAAACGGAATAAATGTACGAAAGCGCGAAGTGTCTTCTTTTGGAAAACCCGCTTTGACGCATGTAAATCTTGTCAAAAATTTTAAAGAGTCTTGTCTATGCAGTTTCTCTCTAGAAACGGGTCGCACTCACCAAATCAGAGTGCATATGAAAAGCATTGGTCACCCACTCGTCGGCGACACAATTTACAATGACAAATATCTAAATTCAGACTCTCATACTTTTTTGGTTTTAAAAAAGTTGTCTTTTACTCATCCGAAAACAAACGAAACCCTATCTTTTGAGATTGATTTTCCGCAAGATTGGAAAATATAAAAAAAGCCCGGAATCCGGACTTTTTAGGGTGGTTATTTACAAGACCTTGTGGTGCCTGATTTCTTCCCGCTGCAATTTTTTGCAGAAGAAGCTTCAGCTTCACATTTTCCACAACCCTTTGTAGCATTGTTTCTTTCTGCCTTTTTTCTACCAAACATAGTTTACCTCCCTCAAGAGTATTGTGCTCAAAAGAAGAAAAACTATTCAAAGACAAAAACTATTTTTTCTCTGCTTCATCAAGAAGGTTGTAATATTCATCAAATACAGCAATTGCTGTTTTTTCATCTGTTTCAACCATCAAAACAGGTTCGTCTCCTGACTCATCCACAAAGAAAACAATTGCTTCATCATCAGCAATACCTTCAATCGTTTCAACAGGCTTCAAAACCGCATAAATTCTTTCTTTGTAAGGAATCACAGCGATTTGTTCAAAAGAAATTCTTCTTCCATTTCCATCAACAAGAACGATTGGTTCTTTGTTGTTTTCATCAAGAAGAATGTCCAAAATAGTCGTTTCTTCAGCTTCTTGCTTTACTTTTTCGGCCTGAGCTGATGCTTCTTCAATCTTTTTAAGTTTGTTTTTATCCATAATTTTTCTCCTTTATCTTTTTGGATTTTCGTCAAGATAATTTTGCAGTATGATTTGTGCAGCAATTTTGTCAAGAAGTTCTTTTCGTTTTTCCCACTTTATGTGAGCTTCTTTCAAATATTCTTCTGCTTCAAAAGATGTAAATCTTTCATCTTGGAACTCGACTTCGACACCTGTTTTTTCTTGGAGCTTTTTTCCGAAATCTCTGACAACATTGGTCATTTCACATTCTGTTCCATCAGCATTGAGTGGCAAACCCAAAACAATCTCATTTACAGACCTTTCTTTGACAAGTTTGTCAAAATATTCAAGGTCTTTCTCTTCTGTCTGTGTTTTATAAATGTGGTCTGCACTCGCGATTGTTGATGACAAATCAGAAAAAGCTATTCCAATGCGTGCCTTGCCATAGTCAAGTCCCATTTTTCTAAAATACTGCATACATCACCATAATCATTTTAAACAATTTCGTTTTTTTAGTCAATCATTTCAAAAAAGTTTTTATACTCATCAATATTTATAGTTGTCAAGCATGGTCACAATCTTTCCAAAATCAACCTGTGCGTTTGCTTTTATGATAAGCGGCTCTTCAAATATATTTCGCTCGCCACTGCAAATTGAAACAAAATTTTTTGGATTTGAAAGTCTTAGATAGTTTGAAACATTTACAAATGTACGATAAAAATCCCCGTCATAATACAATTTGTTTGGCACATTATACAAAAGGCTTTCAAGCAAAATTTGGTTTGGAATTTTGTTGTAATTTTTTGAGAAGAGAGCGTTAAAAATTTTGAGCATATCTATAAATTGACCATTTGTCTCCTTGTCTTTTCTATCCAAAAGTTCAAATCTAGTGCCAAAACAAACGTCAAAATATTTGTTTTTGGCCTCGTTAAACATCTTATACACTTCAGTTTTTGAATCATAACAGCAGACATATATGTTTATTCTTGTGTTTGTACCAAAGTCTTCTTTTCCGACAATAGAAACACCACTTGGTGTATTGAAAAGCATAGTGGTTTCACTTAAATAATTTGCCATTTTTCTTGTCAGATCATATCTAAAATCTGCAAGTCTATATTTTTCAACACTCTCAAGTTTTGGCTCAACATTTTTCTTTTCTTTTTTGTATTTTTTTCTTCCAATTCGCCAAGATGCTCTAAACTCTCGCCAAATAAATTTCCAATAGTTTTTTCTTGTTTTTGAATTGAATTCAATCTGCTTGTTGTCTATTCCCAAAAAATAATCATACTCGGACAATTGAGAAAAAGCACCAGTAGCCGACTCGTTTGCCGGAACAAGAAAACATTTTTCAGGATTGACAAACGGAGAAATCTCACTGATATCTCTCACCGCATTCGCAACAAGTTCATACACCATAGAATTCACATTTTCCGCATAGTGTCTGTTGCTACTTTCGTTCAAACCCTCAATCAAATCTCTATCAATTTGTGCTTTCATAAAACCATCCTCAAAGTTTTTAGATTATTTCTTCATTACATGTGCGCAAAGGTCAACAAGTTTTGTTGAATAGCCCATTTCATTGTCATACCAAGCAACAAGTTTTACAAATGTTGGGCTGAGCATAATTCCTGCATTTACATCAAAGATACAAGTACGGCTGTCACCGATGAAATCACTTGAAACAACAGGTTCGTCTGTCACACCAACAATACCAGCCATGTCGCCAACACTAGCCTTTTTCATAGCAGCAACAATCTTCTCATAAGTTGTTGGCTTTTTAAGTCTGCAAGTAAGGTCAACCATAGACACATCCAAAGTAGGCACACGAGTGCTCATGCCTGTGAGTTTTCCTTTGAGCTCAGGAATTACTTCTCCTACAGCCTTTGCAGCGCCGGTGGTAGATGGAATAATATTGTAGCTTGCAGCTCTTCCACCTCTCCAATCTTTTTTGCTTGGACCATCAACAGTCAGCTGTGTGGCTGTTGTAGAGTGAACAGTGTTCATAAGACCTTCTTCAATCCCAAAAGCATCATTGATGACCTTTGCAAGTGGTGCAAGACAGTTTGTTGTACATGATGCATTTGAAACAATAGTTTCGCCATTATAAGTTTTTTCGTTTACACCCATAACAAACATTGGCATATTTTTTCCAGGTGCAGAAACAACAACTTTCTTTGCTCCCGCATCAAGATGTGCCTTTGCAGTAAGACTATCAGTAAACTTTCCTGTACATTCAACGACAACATCAACATCTTCTTTCTTCCAAGGAATAAGAGCTGGCTCTTTTTCAGCATAGAAAGAAATCGCCTTTCTTCCTACATAAATTTTGTCATCTTTTACTTTTACAGGCATATCAAAATGTCCATGAATTGAGTCATGTTCAAGCAAATATTTTGCATAATCTGCTGTCAAAAACGGATCGTTTATGGCAACAACCTCAACATCTTCTCTTTTTGATGCAATTCTGAGCACCAATCTTCCAATTCTTCCAAAGCCATTTATTGCAAGTCTAACTTTTTTCATAATTCTTCTCCTTTTTAATTTTTATATTTTAAAAGCAATCGCTTATCTAGGCAATTTTTTCGGCTTTTCCATAGCCAAGTTCTCCAACAGTAACCGTCCGAATAAGTCCCATCAAACTCATCATAAACGCCATCAGAGCAACCACAATCCACAGAATCATAAACAAAACATGTACAACTCCCGGCGTACAGAAGATTGAAATCAAAACAACTCCTGCAACACTGCCCAAGAAGAACAACAACCCTGCCAGAAATTTAAAAGCAGTTTTTGTCTTGTTAAACGAACTTTTTGCCGGCGTTTTGTCCGTCTCTATGTTTTCAACCGAAACGCCAACATATCTGTTTATTCTTGTTGCGGTTGACAAATTTGCGCAAGATTTCAAAAGGTCAAATATATCTTGTCCAAAACAAATGGCTGATATATCTTCAAAAAAATTGAAAGCAAAGATTTTTCTCACAACCCATCCAGCAATTCTTTTGAAAAAACCAGAAAACTTGTTTCGTTTCTTTTGAAGCGTGGCTATATCTGCCGATGAAGACACAAGTTTTTCAAATTCGTCTTTTGAAAGCGGTCGTCTAACAACCAAAATCTTTCCTTCTTCCATCTTTTCGACATGCAAAGAATTTATAATTTCTTCTTTTTCAGCATTGTTTGAAAAAATGATTGTCTTCACATTTTTGCTTTTGCTTTCAAAGGCAAGTTTTTGTTTTACCCCAACAAAAAACTTGACACCTTTTTCACCACATTCTTCAACTAACTTTTTGTATTCTTCCGCTTTTTCTGTCACAGGGACAACAACATTTATCATTTCAGCTCCCCCGAAATTTTCTTTATTCTTCTTGCGTGACGCCCACCTTCAAACGAAGTGGTCAAAAACACTTTGACGATGCTTATTGCTTTTTTCTTTTTAATAAAATTTGCCGACAAACAAAGTACATTTGCATCATTATCCTTTCTTGCAAGCATTGCCATCTGTGGTGACAAACAAAGCGCTGCTCTTATCTTTGGATTTCTGTTTGCAGCCATACTCATGCCAATTCCACTTCCACAGATAAAAATGCCAACATTGTTTTTGTTTTCCAAAACCTTGTCAACGCCAAGCTTTGCAAAATCTGGATAATCAACAGGCTCTTTGCTATAAGTGCCAACATCAATTGTGATTATATTTTCTTGGTTGAAAAAAGTTTTCAACTCTTCTTTAAGCAAAAATCCGCGATGGTCACTTGCAACAATTATCATAAAGCACCTCTCAATTTTTCAATTTTATCAAGCAAAACTTCAACATTTTTTTCAATTCGCTTTGCGGTCTTTTCATAAACTTCAATGTTTTGCCCATATGGATCTGGCACCGCCCCAAAAAGTTCTTCAAAAGAAATCACGCGCTTTGCAGGAATATATTTTTTGTGATCTTCAGTCAAAGCAACATATATCACATTTGATTTTGTTTTTTTTAGGCTTACACTCTTTCTATTTCGGGCATCATACCCAAATTTTTTAAGAGTTTCGACCGCTTTTTCGTTTATGTTTTCACCATTTGCAAAAATACCGGCAGAAGAAAATTTGATATCTTTCATTTTTCTCGTCTTAGCCATTTTTCGAGCAATACGCTCAGCCATTGGCGAACGGCAAGTATTTCCTGTACAAACAAAACAAATCTCAATCATTTTCTATCCCTATTTTTCTTGCAGGTCCAATGTATAAAAAAATTATAACCTAAAAACAACAAAAAAACAAAGCAATTCGCTTTGTTTTCAAAAATTAAATTGAAATCTTTTTCGGTTTGTAAAGTTTGTCAAGATTGTACTTTTCTCTCACCTTTGGCAAAAAGATGTGAAGCGTGAGATTTTGAAAGTCAAAAACAATCCACTCTCCCTTGTTGTAGCCCTCAATCTTGCCTTCATAGCCATATTTTTCAACTATTGCATCTGCACATTTTTTACTGTCGGCAGCCTTCATAGATGAAGCCAAAACGATATACTTCTCACAAGATACATCTGAGAGATTATAGACCAAAACATTTTTTAGTTTATTGTCTTGCAAAAGTTTGACAAGACCTTTGATATCTACCATACAAATATATTATCAACTTCAATGGTTTTTGTCAAACATTTTTTTGATTAAATATTTCCACAATTGTCTAAAATCGCTATATGAGAAAAATAAGCCTTGTTTTTCAAGAAGCACTAAAATTTCTTCTATTGTTTTCAATTATGTTTGTTTGGGTAAGATATTTTGTTCGTTCGCTTGCTCTTACAATTGTTTTCTGCACCCTAATCAGTGCAACAATATTTATCGTTGCTAAAATTTTTCTCTCAAGGAAAAAACACAAAAACACCTTAAAACTCAAAGAAAAAGAAGAAGCCGAAGACATGTTTTTATCCCTTGCATACGAAGAAAGGCCAATATTGTTTTTTGAAAAAATGGCAAAACTAAGACATCCAAACATTTTAGTTGTGAAACATTATTTGGTCATCTTCCACGAAGAAGAAAAAGTCAAAACTATTCTTTACTTTAACCCCACTCTCTCCACTCTCACATCATCAAAAATATTTGAAATAATAAAAAGCCTAAAAAAAGAAAAAGCAACAAAAATTGTTATATGCTGCTTTAAAAAAGAAAACTTCTCAAACATTTTTAAAGAAAAGGTGGTCGTTTTTGACCAATACCAAACTTATCAAAAACTTTTCAAATATTATGACTTTTTTCCGAAAATCACACACGAATATCCAAAAGAAAAAAAACTTGTATTCAAAGAAATATTTGCAAGTGCCTTCAATAAATCACGCACAAAAAGCTATTTCTTCTCAGCTTTTATATTGATTTTGTCGGGAATCTTTGTCCGCGCAAGCTTATATTATTGCATCATCTCGTCCTTACTTTTACTGTTTGCACTTATCTCCCAATACAATCCATATTTCAACAAAACAGAAAGCGGAGAAATCTTATAACTGAATGTGCTGAAAACCTTTTTTGCTTGACTTTCTATACAAAAGACCGATGTTTCCTATCACCTGAACAACATCCGAACCTGTTTTTCCTGCCAACAGATGAAGAAGTTCTTTGGGTTCTGTTTCACAATTCTTCAAAACTTTGATTTTGACAAGCTCCCTTGCTTCCAAAACTAAATCCACACCAGCAACTGCATTTTCAGAAAGCCCATCTTTTCCAATCTGAACAATCGGATTTAGTGCATTTCCAAGTCCTCTCAAAATCGAACGCTGCTTAGATGTTATCATAAAACCCCCTCCAATATATTGTGTATTATTCAACGAAAATTTTTGCATACTACACTATTCATAGTATTCAAAGGTAATATCTTTTATAATGACCGTATCGCCATCTTTCATGCCCTTTTCAATAAGCATGTCAATCACTCCCATTTCTTTCAAGCGATTTTGGAAATAAGCAAACGAGAGTTGATCTCCCATTATTACACCGCGCGCAAGATTTTCAATCCTTCCGCCACTGACAACAAAACTTCCGTCATCAAGCCTAGATATTTCAATAGATGACATATCTTTCTTATCAAAATCAAACTCTTCTACTTCAAGTGCTGGCTTTTTAGGTATTTTCTTGAGATTTTCAAGAATTTTCTTCTTAAGGTCATCAACCCCTTCGTAAAGTAGCGATGAAATAGTCATATACTCTTTTATCTTAGTCTTTGAAACAAAGTTTTTAATCTTCTCAGCCAATTCTTCTTTGCTCAGAAGGTCACATTTCGAAAATACTACAATCTGCTTTGTATTTTTCAACTCAGCATTATATTTTTCAAGCTCATTGTTTATCGAAAAATAGTCGCTTACAGCATCTCGACCTTCACTTTCAGAGATATCAATCACATGAACAATCAATCTTACTCTCTCGACATGTTTCAAAAAATAATGTCCCAGTCCTGCACCATCACTTGCACCTTCAATAAGCCCAGGAATATCAGCCACAACAAATGTCTCACCCAAAACTTCGCACACGCCGAGATTTGGATAAATTGTTGTAAATGGATAGTTTGCAATCTTCGGGTTTGCATTTGAAATCACAGAAAGAAGAGTTGACTTTCCTACATTTGGATAACCAACAAGTCCGACATCTGCTATCGTTTTAAGCTCCAAAATCACTTCTTTCGCATTTGTTGTTTCTCCGGCTTGTGAAAATGATGGTGCTTGTTTGACAGATGATTTAAAATAGGCATTTCCACGCCCTCCAAGTCCACCTTTGAGTGCAACAAACCTCTGGCCATTTTCACTTAAATCAGCAATAATTTTGTCTGTTTGAGGGTTTATCAAAACTGTGCCTGTTGGAACTTCAATCTCAAGGTCATTGCCAGTTTTTCCAGTTTGATTTTTCTGTCTCCCATCATCTCCATTTTCTGCAACAAACTTTTTCTTAAATCTAAACGCATAAAGAGTGTTTATGTCATCGCTTGCCACAAAGACAATGCTTCCGCCATTTCCACCATCTCCGCCGTCAGGACCGCCATTTGCCACTTTTTTTGTGCGAAGAAAAGATGTCGAACCTTTGCCGCCATTTCCTGCTTTTATTGAGATTTTTACTCTGTCTAAAAACATTTTTCTCCTTTTAGTCTGCTAGCCTTGCAATCTTTTTTAAACAAACACTTCTCACAATCTGGCTTTTGTGCTTTGCATATATATCTTCCAAACAAAACCATTTGATAGTGAAGTTTTGACCATCTGTCTTTTGGAAAAACCTTTCTAAGTTTCATTTCACATTCTGTCGGATTTTTTGTTTTGACAATACCAAGTCTGTTTGAAACTCTTAAAACATGTGTATCAACAGCTATTGCGTCACCGCCAAAAGCCATAGAAATCATCACATTGGCGGTTTTGCGTCCAACACCCGCAAGTGAAGTCAAGTCATCGAAATCGCTTGGCACCTGTCCGCCAAATCTCTTCAAAATATCTTCGCTTGCCTTTTTGATTGACTTCGCTTTGTTGTGATAAAATCCGCACGAACGGATTTTTTGTTCTAATTCTTCTTGAGAGATTTCAACAAAATCTTTTGGAGCGTTATGCGTTTTGAAAAGTTCTGAAGTCACTTGATTTACACGCTTGTCTGTGCATTGTGCAGACAAAACAACAGCGACCAACAACTCAAAATTAGAGTTGAAATTCAGCTCACATCTTGGGTTTTCGATCATCTTATCAAAACCATCCAAAAGTTCTTTTGAATTCATCTATCCCCCTATTTCATCAATGGGAAAAGCACCGCATCTCTAATGTTTGGCAAATCATACAAAAACATCAAAAATCTGTCAATTCCAAAACCTAAGCCTGACATAGGAGGCATACCATGCTCCATAGCAAGCAAGAAATCTTCGTCGACATCCATTGTCTCATCATCGCCTTGTGCTTTTTCAATAAGTTGTTCTTCAAGAGTTTGTCTTTGAACAACTGGATCAATAAGCTCTGAATATGCGTTGCACATCTCAACACCACAAGCAACAACTTGGAAAACATCAACCACTCTAGGGTCCTTGTCATTTCTTCTTGCAAGAGTTTTCAAAACTGATGGATAGTTGTAAAGAATTGTTGGTCCAACAAGATTTGCTCTAATCTTTCTCTTATAGATAAAGTCAATAAGCGTTCTTACACTCTTACATTCTTCAAGGTCGCCCATTTTAAAAATGCCAGCATCAACAACTTTTTGCTTAAATTCATCAACATCTGTTATGTTAAGATAATCAAACCCTAAAACTTTTCTCATCTCTTCTGCATAGTTGATTCTTTCCCACTTTTCTTTTCCAAAATCAAGTTCTTTGCCTTGATAATTTACTTTTGTTGTGCCAATAGTTTCCATCAAAAGTTTTCTAATCAAATCTTTGAAGAAAACAATGTTGTCTTCAAAATCCCAATAAGCTGCATACCATTCAACTTGAGTAAATTCTTGAAGGTGTTGAAAATCCATACCTTCGTTTCTAAAGTCTTTTCCAAGTTCAAAAACTCTGTCAAAACCAGCAGCAGAACACATTTTGAGCCATGTCTCAAAAGCAATTCTAAGGTTGCATTCAAGGTCAAGAGCATTGTGGTGTGTGAAGAAAGGTTTTGCAGATGCACCAGAAATGTTTGTCTGCAAAATTGGTGTTTCTACTTCGAAAAAGCCATTGTCTTCAAGAGTGCGACGAATGATAGAACAAACCTTGCTTCTTGCCAAAAAGACTTGTCTTGATTGTTCATTTGAAATGATGTCAAGATATCTTTGACGATATTTTGCTTCTGTGTCAACAAGTCCATGAAATTTTTCAGGAAGTGGTCTCATAGCCTTTGAAAGAAGAGTGACAGACTCTGCTTTTACTGTCACTTCGCCTGTTTGAGTCAAATAAACTTCACCCTCAACCCCCACAAAGTCGCCGATATCGATCATCTTCTTGTAGAAGTTGTAATCTTCCTCAGAAAGCTCGTTTCTTCCAACAGAAACTTGAATTTTTGACTCAATATTTCTAAGTTGCAAAAAGCCAAACTTGCCCATAACGCGTCTAAATACCATTCTGCCAGCAATCTTGACTCTTTCACCAACTTTTTCGCGTGCCTCTCCGATTGTGCAAGAACAGTCATATTTTGTTTTGTAAGGGATTTCTCCCATTTCTTTTAGTTGCTCAATTTTTTGTTTTCTAATTTCTACTTCGTTGCTAGAAATCTCGTCCATAGTTAAACCTCCATAAATTACATTAAAATATATCATAAAGAAATTATCAAGTCAACAAAAATCATGCAAAGCATAAAATCACTTGAAAAAATAGGCTTATTGTGCTAAAATTTTTTGAGACAAAGGAGATTTTATGATTAAGAAAACCGCTATTATTGTTGGAGCATCTTCGGATATCGGCAAAGAGATTGCAAAAAGTTTTGCCGCCAAAGGCTACTGCCTTGCTCTCACTTACAACACGACCGATTTGGATTTTGATTTTGAATTTAAAAAATACAAACTTGACATAACCTCTTCAAGCGAAATTTCAAACACATTTGCTCAAATTGAAAAAGATTTTAAATATATCGACACACTTGTTGTTTGCAGTGGTGTTGCACAAAAAAGAGCCCTTATCTTCGATACAACAGACGAAGAAATCGACAATCTTGTTGATACAAATCTCAAAGGCGTTGTCAAATGCACCAAACATTTTGTCAAAATCGTTGCAAACAAAAATCCAGCAAACATCGTGCTTATCGGCTCTTTTGTCGAAAAAAATGGCTGTTCTTGTGAGAGTGTTTATTCGGCTTGTAAAGGTGGTCTTTCGACTTTTGCTCGCTCACTTTCGTCCGAACTTGGAAATCTCGACATAAGAATAAATGTCGTTGCTCCTGGCTTCATAGACACAAAAATGAACAACAATCTTAATGACGAAGAAAAAGCTGAAATCGCAAATATGACTCCACTCAAGCGACTTGGCACTCCACAAGATATTGCAAATGCAGTGGACTTTTTATCAAGCGAAAACGCATCATTTATCACCGGTCAAACACTTTTTGTTGACGGCGGTTTAATTTTGGATTAAAAAAAAGAGCAATTTCGCTCTTTTTTATTTACAATCATAAAGCGTATTTCCACTTGAAACAGAAACTTTCAATGGAACGACAAACTCACAGACATTTTCCATAGTTTCTTTCAAGAGTTTCTTTACTTCATCTACTTCTTCTTTTGGAGAGTCAACAATAAGTTCGTCATGAATTTGCAAAATCAAATGACTTTTCATCCCCGAAAGCTTTTCGGCCATTTTTACCATTGCCATTTTGATTATATCAGACGCTGTGCTTTGAAGTGGAGTGTTCATAGCGACCCTTTCCCCAAAACGCCTTATCATGCCATTTGAGGCGTTAATTTCAGGGATATGTCTTATGCGTCCAAAATAAGATTTTATATACCCATTTTCTCTGGCAAATTCAATATTTTTGTCCATAAAGACTTTGATTTTTGGATAACGCTCAAAATAACTTTCAATATATCTCTTGGCCTTATTTCTGCTTGTTTTTATATTTTGAGAAAGCCCAAAATCACTTATGCCATAAATGATGCCAAAATTCACTGCCTTTGCTTCACTTCTTTGACTTGAAGTCACTTCTTCAATAGGCACGCCAAAAATCTCACTTGCTGTCTTTGCGTGAATATCAACGCCATTTTTATACGCTTCAATCATACTATCTTCATTTGCCATGTTCGCAAGCAATCTAAGTTCAATTTGACTATAATCGGCAGAAACAATCTGTCCCCCGTCGAACTTTGAAATAAAAATCTTTCTAAGGTTTTTCCCTTCTTCATCTCGAGTTGGAATGTTTTGAAGATTTGGTTCAGAGCTTGAAAGCCTGCCAGTTGAAGTCAAAGTTTGATTGAAAATTGTATGCACAACAGGTCCGCTACCCTTGCAAATGTTTTGATAGACATTTATATATGTGTTTAAAAGTTTGTTGATTTTTCGATATTCAATAATAAGTTCAACAATTTCATGCTGATATCTTATTTGATCCAAGATCTCAAAACTTGTAGATTGTTTTTTATTGTTATAAGCTTGAAGCCCAAGTTTATCAAAAAGAATATATGCCATTTGTTTTGGCGAATTCAAATTAAATTGCTCACCCGCAAGGGCAAAAATCTTTGTTGAAAGTTCACTCGTTTGATTTGTATATTTTACAGTGAGTTCATCGAGCATATTCTCATCAAGCCTAAACCCTTCGCTTTCCATATCAAACAAAACTTTTACAAGCGGAATTTCAATTTCACTATAAATCTTATCGACATTTTCTTCTTTCATTTTCTTCTCAAGAAAATCTTTTGTCGCCAAAAAAGTGCCCACTTCCGCCGGTTGGTCTTTAAATATTCCCGCAGACAAAACATATCTTGCAACATCAATATCAAAAAAATTGTTTATTGAAATTCCAAGCCTTTTCAAAACCTTCATATCACTTTTGATGCTGTTTGAGATTTTCAATATGTTTTGATTTTCAAAAATTGGTTTAAAAATCTTCAGTGCATCGTCAAGATCAATAATCGGTGAAAACAAATCAATTTCTTTTTTTATACAAAAGACCTTTTCATCATCAAATGAAAATTCAAGTTGTTTAAGGTCATAACAAAAGTTTTTTGTCACATTTTTTGAAAAATTTTCCACATCTTGCAAAGAATTGAAAAAAACTTTCTCAACTTCTACTTTTCTCTCGCACACCCCATCTTCAAAAAGCTCTTTTCTGTTCTGCAAAACCCTAAAGTCCCAATCAACAAAAAAGTCTCTCACTTTCTGAGAGAAAGGAAATTTAAATGAGCAGTTTTCAATTGAAAAATCTATGTCACAATCTGTTTTTATTGTGGCAAGTTTTTTTGAAATAAGTGCAATCTCATGGCTTGTGCGAACTTTCTCGCCAAGTTTTCCAGCGATTTCATCTTCTCTTTCAAAAATTTTATCCAAATCGCCATATTTTTCCAAAAGAGAGAGTGCTGTTTTTTCACCAACACCAGGTATCCCCGGAATATTGTCAGAAGAATCTCCCATAAGTGCCTTAAGGTCAATTATTCCGCTTGGCACAAGCCCCATTTTTTGTTTTAAAAGCACTTCGTCAAAATCTTCAACTTCTGACACACCCTTCCTAGTCAACCAAACTCTTGTATGAGAATCAATAAGTTGCAAAAGATCGCGGTCTCCCGACACCAAAATATTCTCAACACACGAGTGTTTTGCGATTGTGCCGATGATATCATCTGCTTCGATTCCTTCTTGCTCAAAAACCTTTATTCCCATGATTTTAAGCATATCTTTGATAGGTTGAAACTGCACAACCAAATCTTCAGGTGCCGGTTTTCTAGTGCCCTTATATTCCGCATAAATTTCATTTCTAAAAGTCTTTCTAGCATGATCAAAACAAACAGCAATGTATTTTGGTTTTTGTTCTAATATCAACTTTGTCAAAAGGTTTACAAAGCCAAAAACAGCCCCTGAAGGCTGTTTCTCGCGATTTGTTAAAAAGGGCATCGCATAGTATGCCCTATTGACCAAACTATTTCCGTCAATAATTAAAAATTTGTCCATATTTTTCCAAGCTTAAACGCCAATTGAACTTGCGCCTACGAGATTTGCAAAAAATTGTGGTGCAAGCAAAACGGCAACATAAACAACAATAGCTACAATAAGTGCAATGAAAAATCCGGTTTTAAGTGGACTTCCTGCAAAATTTACAAGAGCAAAACAGAAGATGATTGCAATTCCACCAAAGTGAACAATCAAGTCAAACCATTTTTCAAACGCACCAAAGTCTGGATTCCAGCTTGTTGCATCTCCTCTTAAAACATCGACTATCAAAACTCCAATATAAAGAATTGACAAAATTGACAAAATTGTATAAAGAGCTTTTTTCATACTTTTTTCTCCTTTTTGTCATTTTATCATACAGTCTTTACATTTTACAACTAATTTCGTCCTAAAAAATTACAAACAAAAAAACCACACAAAAATTATTGTGTGGTTTTTGTATATTTATACCAAATATTGTTTATTTATTCTCTTCTTCATTGTCATTTTTTTCATCTTTTTGATCTTTTTTCTCTTTGTTTTCTTCAATAGGCATTGTGACAATCCCAAGCACAACCAAAACGCCAGCAATTGACATAATTATATCTTCAATCACCTGATTCTCAACTGAAAATCCAAACGCCTTCGAAAGTGCTGTCACCAAAACAACAACTGCCCCAGAAAGGCTGACCCAAAAACTATAAGTTTTCATTTTTTCAAAGATTTTCTTCATATTCTTGCTCCTCAATCAAAATGTCTTTTATATCAGTCAAGTCCTTTTTTACATCATCCAAAACTTTCAGATGATAGGTCAGCTGTTCGATAGTTTGTTGATATTTCGTCTCCCGTTTTGAGCTATCTTTAAGTTGATAACAAAACAGCCAAACAAACAAAATTGCAAAGACACCATTGCTGACAACAATGCTTATTATCTCTTTCCAAATGTCCATTTAGTCCTCAACATCAAACACTATCATTGGCTTTCTTATCTCACAATTTGCCTCTGTTGTAGAAAACTTAAAAGAGAAATTTCTGCCAAATAAATTTGCAGGAATGTGTTGCTCGTTTTCACCGCCCAAAATTGAAAGTGTTTTTGTCTCTTCATCCGATTTTATCGTAAGTTGACAAGGATAAAGCGTAGTCAAAACAATTTCTTTGACACGCTTTCGTTTTCCCTGAAAACCAAGGTCAGAGACAAATGACTCCCAAGATTTAGCAGTACTTTGCGTCAAAATTTTGCCACTGTGATCAAGCTGTCCAATCGTCAAAGCATTTGCATTGTTAAAAACGACAGCCAAGACAGACATATAAGAAGTATCAATAGGTGTAAACATCTTCACATCTACACCCCTTATGACATTCACATCAAAAGTAGAAACATCCACTTCAAAAACAACATTATTTGTATAAGTTCCACTTTCGCATCCCACTTGATTGCCATCTCCAAAATTGCATTTTGATGCAAAATAATACTTTCCATTTAAACAAGCACTCTCACAATTTTTGTTGTTAAGTGCAAGAAAATATTTATCAAAATTTTCACAAATCTTTTTCACAGAATTGCCATTGAAGGCATAAAGTCCATCTCTCGTCATAAACAAAACCTTGTCGCCACAAACACAAATTGATTTTTCAAAAATTCTTGAAGAAGAAGTATAAAGATGGGTATAAGAAAAATCATCTTTTGAAGAATAAATCGAAATTCTGGTTATGCCCCTTTCTCTGAATATATATACATAATCATTAAAAGCAACAACTTTTATTGAGGCACCCCTGTCATCAACAAATTCTATATTTACACGATCTTCACTACTCCACTCTTTAAGATTCAAATTTGAGGTATAAACCAAAGGTTGGTGTGTTGAGTTTTCGATTCCAAAAAATTTGCCATAATGAACTGCAGAAGAAATAAATTGTGGAACATTCTGATAAAACCCTTCACTGCTTGTGCCAAGCCATGACATTCCTTCTGGTGTAAAAAATATAAATGAATCTTCAGATTCAGTACAAATGTTCAAAACGTTTGATGGTGGGGCAGAAATGTTTGACATATTGCCCTCTCTTGACCACATTTGACCATTGTAAGCATCAAAAATGGGCACAACCCAAACGCGATACAACTGATCCAAAAACATCAATTGAAAACTAAATTTTCCTCTTGTTCTACTCCAAAATCTATTAAGCCACATACCGTGAAGTGATGTTATCGTATTGACAAACACCAGACCATGCATTACTGTGTCAGATTCTGAAGCTGGAATTTTCAATTCTCTAAATCCAAGCCCCGTTTTTAAGGCTCCGCCCGAAAGGCTTAGATTATAAACACTTTTACATTCAGCAGGATTTGTCATTTGCTCATCTTTGTCCGAAACTAAGCCATTTGAAAAAATCGAAAAAACGATATTTCGCTCTTTCGACTTTTTATAATGTTTTATTGTCCTAAAACTCATCGCCAAGTCCTTTGCGGCAATTTAAAAACACCACGCTTGCCTGACAAAGCAAACAAAGCAGATTTAAATCTCTCATCAAAATAATCCACTTCTTCTCCATTTATGCCTTCCATGCCCAAATATTCAGCAGCCGTGCCAAAAGCATAAATGCTTGCCGAAATGCCATTCAAAATTGGCACTTCGCTAGAAAGTGTCAAATCTTCAGGCAAATAACTATAAACAATCGTCTTTCCATTTCCAAAGATTTCAATAAAATTTGGATATGTTTTAAATCTCAGATTAAATCCCAATTTGTTTTTAACTTCAAAAATATGGATAACCGTTTTTGAAAGGGTATCAAAAGCCAACACCCCATCAGAAACATTTATGTCTTCTTTAAAAACAAACGGCACATAATCACAGGCAATTGATTGTCTAACTACATTCAAAGCATCAAGCATTTGTGAAAGTTTTGCTTCTTCCGCATCCGTAAGTTCATCTTCGTTTTTTAGCTTTTCGCAAATTCCTTTTTCTCCAACATACTCACAAACCAACTTTAAGATATCAATAACTGTCATACATTTTCTCCTCAAAGTCTTTCAAAACATGTTTGATTTGCGCTTGTTCCAATTTTCTATTTTCTTCATCTATCCTTTCAAATATTTCATCACAATTTTGCACCCTTGTTTTCAAAGTGTGAAAATAAGCCCGCTCATCAAGAGTTTCAAATGGAAATGTCAAACAATAAGTGTTTTTGGCTTGAGCATGGCTGTGAAGTTCAAACTTGTCTTTGTCAGGGTTGTACATGACAAAATAATCATTATCAATAGACTTGATTCTTGAAATTATATCAAGACAATCACTTTCAATTTCAAAAGACCTTTTCATACAGTTTTCTCCGATTAAAAAGTGCAAATTTTAAAATTACTCTTGGCCATTTGCGCCTTCACCTTCAGCAGCTGGCTCTGAAGAAGATTCTTCAATAACTGAAGTTGGAAGTCCTGTCACATGTCCTACGCCATTTGGTTTTTGACAAATGAGCTCAGTATACTTGCAAAGTGTTGCAGCATAAGCAGGTTTTGTAGGAATTTGTTTCAAAATTCTTCCAGCTTCATCTTCAAGCCAACTCCAATCCCCAAGTTCATAGAAAGTAAAGTCATCTGTGTTAAGGAAATAAGCTTCGCCATCAGCAAGATGATTTGTAGGCACAATAGGAATTCCAAAGTGTGTCAACACTTTCATTCCGTCTTCAAGAGTTGTATATTCAATATTTTTCTTATAGATAGTAAGATATTTTTGATACAATCTCTTAAGTGCATAAGAAGTATTGATAAAGTTTACTGCAGTGCCTGCTGATTCAAGATCGTCAATAATTGATTGAACATAATCTTCATCAAAAGCATCAGTTTCTGCTGCAGTATAATTTTTTGCATCCAAAATTGGATAACTTGATCTTGTGATTCCATAAAGAGATGTGTTTGATGCAATCCCTTTAAGACCTGTTATTTCGTTTCCTTTCGAACCTTGAACATAAAATTTGTATCCTGTCACAATTGAAAGAGCGCTTGCTGTTTGAGCAAGTGTGACAACTTTTGTAGATTTGTTTACATCAGTCACCAAAATGTTTGTAGCAACAGCAGTTGTTCCATTATAAACATCAACATACATTCCCGGAACAATAGCGTCAACATTGTCAACAGTTATTGTATTTGAAGAAACTGTTGCTGTCGCAAGGCATCCGCTTCCATCTCCATAAATCATTCTAGAAAGGTTGAAAATGCTTGCCTTCAAAAGGCTGTCCATTCCATCTTGAAGAAGGTTTACAAAAGAGTTTACATCAGATGAAGAACATCTTATTGCCTTGTCACTAATTTCAAATTTTCCATAAAGGTTTTTAAGTGGAGCTACAAAAGAAAGATATGGTGTAGCCACTCCATCAGGAAGAGTAGAATTTTCGGCACCTGCCATTATTCCACCATTGATACCTATTGGAGCAACAACTCTTACTTCTTTGCCCACAATGTTTCTAGAACTTCTCTTTATTCTGCTAAAGAGAGGATTTGTTTTTGTGTTAATTTGGTCAGCAATCACTCCCAAATAAACATCCTTAAGCACATTTTCTGCACTAGATAATGTCACCATTTTATTTTTCTCCTTTTCTATGAAAGCAAGTCAAGCACCACCTGTTTTGCCTGTTCAAAAGAGTCTGGCTTTGGTGACGCCGGCTTAGTCACGCGTTCGCCCTCACTCGCAGAAAAGACAAATGGTGCCTTGGCTTCTTTCAAATCTTTCATATAGTCCTCAACGACCATAGTTTTCAAATCGTTATCTTTCAAGATAAGATTTTTAACAAATTCATCTTTGGCTCTATTTGGGTCACTAAATTTTTTCAACAATATATCTGCCCAAACTTTTTCAAAAGGTGAACTTTCATATTTGAGTCTTTCATCATTTTCTACACGCTTTTTGATTTCGTCTGCATAAGAAAACGCTTCTTGATTGTCCAAAAGGAACAGCTTAAACTCTTCATCCAAATTTCTTTCAATTTTCGGAAGTGCATCAGCAGTTTTGTCTTTCTTCTCAAGTTCTGAAAGTCTCTGGCATTTTCTTGTAAATTCAGCTTGCAAACTCTCATATGCCTTCTCAAGGTCCTCTACACTCTTAAATTTTTTTGTGGGAACGCCCCTTTCAGCTTCGACCTTTTCAGCATCATTTTGCTCTGCCAAATTTTCTGTGATGGAGTCACTCTTGTCGTCTAAAAAATCAGATTGGACCGCCTGTGATTGTTCCATCAAATCTTCATTTTCTTCCATATTTATTCTCCTTTTCTTTGTTTGTGAAGCCTAATATGCTTCAAAAAGTTTTCTTCGATTTTTGGGTCAACTTCGTTTGCATAAATCTCCTTAAGCATAAAAGATATGTGACGATTCAAATGTATCTCATCATCATCAATTTCTTTTATCTCAATTTCAGCACCTTTTGAAAGTTTTTGGTTTTCCGCGTCCGCATTTTTTATGTGCAAATCAGTCAAATCAACAGCATTTTCCCAAACTCCAAATCCGACATTTTCCATGATTTTTGCTTTCATACTGTTCGAAACATTTCCGCTTTCATCCTGCAAAAGACCCTTGTCCAAAAGTGTAAAAATCATATCTCTTCTTTGTGAAATCGTATCATTGTTTTCGTTTTCAGTTTCAAATTGAACATCATCACTAGAAATATCACTCCCTTGAAAATAGAAAACATCAAGTTTTCCATTCTCTCCGACCATTTTTACAAGCCTTGGAAAGTTTGCAAATTCTTTATAAAGTCTCAAAATATGCTTCGCAACAGTCTTAATTGCACTCTTTATGCTGTCAGTAGTAAATTTGAGCCTAGATTCATTTTCATCTATCAAAATCTCAAGCGCAACACCACTCATGCTTCTCGTCATCGAATCAAGATTTCCAAAAGCATTTGTGCCACTTATTGAAGAAAACTCTTCAATCAGCCTGTCTTCTTCTTCCTTAAAATCATCCGGCACATCTTCGCCACCCAAAAATTTTGGAGTGTTTGCGCCTTGTCGATAAACCAAAATTTTTCCAGGTGCAAGTCCTTCTTCTTCAAGGTTTTCGACATCAATACTTCCATCCTCAACAGTCAAAATGCCCATTGACAACCTATTTAAAAACTCGTGCCTGCGATTTCTCACTGCGTTATAAGACCTTTGAATTGGAATAAGTCTTTCAATGATACTTTCGCCCCAGAAAGAGCCAACGATCTCGTTGCAAATTTGTCTGACAAATGGAAATTCTCTTTTTCCATCCACGCCGTTTTCATAAGGCAAATCTCCGTCATATACAAGTTTGTCACCCGCAACAATTATCAGTCTTCCATCAGGGTATTGTTCATTTGGTCTTACATACTTTTCCAAAACAATTGCACTATCTTTTCTTGTCGTTTCGACTAGCTTTGTGGCAAGTCCATTCAGCCCAAGTCCACCTATACTTGCAAAATCAAGCGAATAGACATTTATGTCTTTTCCCTTAACCTCAACCCCATACATTTGCCTGATTTGGTCTATTCCATAAGCTCTTGCATGAATGATGCTTTGACAATCTTCCAAACTTTCTCTTGTTGAAGAATCTGGATAAATCTCAAATGGCGAACAAACCGAAATGTCCACATCTCCCGTTTTGAGCTTTTTGCCATCATCTTCAAGTGCAACAACCTGTCCAAGATTTGAATTCCATGAGATTTTATAAAAACTTGTTCCGCAAATTTCACTCCACTTTGTGGCTTGATTGATTTTCGCGGTCAAATTCATCTTGCTTGAAACTGATGACAAAATTTTCTTTCCTACCTTTGCGGTATAAATATCTTCTTCATCATTTGTGGCAGGAACAATTGTGATTTTAGGCTTGATTTTTGAAAGCTTTGCAAGCCTTATATCAATCACTGGTGCAATATGATTATAAACTTCTCTCTCTTGCCAGAAAAATTGTTTGTCCACTTCTCTGACAAATCCGCCATAACCCACATCACAATATTGGTTTCCCATATAAAAATTCATATTAAGCTGCCATTGATTATCGAAGCTTTTTCTCTCTTTCGCACGCTCTTCAAAGTCAGCAATGGTCTCATCAACCAATTTTTTCTCTAAATTTTGTTTCATACTTTCTCCTTTTTGATTCTTGTTTTCTTAAATGGTGCTTCTACTGGTTTTGGAACAAATGTTTTTGAAAAACATTCAAACATTTGCTTCATACAACTTTCACAGAAAACCAAATCTCTTTTCAAAAATCCTTTTGTACTAAAAGAATATTTTGCAAGATTATTGCATCCATAAAAATCGCATTTGATTTGATTTTTACATCTCTCCATTTTCATTCTTTTTGCTCTCCTTTTCTTTCAAAAGTTGCAAAAGCCTTTCTTTCTCTTGTTTGAGTTCTTTGTCTGTCATCTTCGAGATTGCATCATCAGAAAGTTTGCTTTGTTCCAAAATAAATCGAAGTGCATTTATGTCTGGCGGATTAAATTTTTTAGTTATTTTTCGCTTCGCCAAAATGGGATTTCCGTTTTCATCTGCTGAAAACTCTTCAACAATTTCATCACTTTCAAAACCCATGGCCTTTTTGAAAAGTGCATCTTTAAGTTCATCCTCTTTCACTTCCCCCTCCTGCAACTTTCGTCAAAATTAAACATCTCAAGGCTGTTGTTTTCAAGAAAGTGTGCCAAAAATTTTTTGCCAAAATAAAATGTTATTGTAGGGAAACTACATGCCAAGGACAAAAATGAACAAAAACATTCTAGAATTTAAAAATGTAAACTATTTTTATCAAACAAAAAAGGACGAAATCTTTGCACTAAAAGACATAAGTTTTTCAATAAAGACAAATTCTTTTGTTTCTTTAGTTGGTCCAAGTGGTTGCGGAAAAACAACAATTCTTTCGCTCACCGCAGGACTTCTCACTCCATCAAGCGGAGAAATAATTTTAGATGGCGAAAAGAAGATTGACACGAAAAAAATCGGCTATATGTTTCAAAAGGACTTTTTGTTTGAATGGAGAAGTGTCTGGAAAAATATTACACTCGGACTTGAAGTTCAAAAGCCAAAAAATATCGATGAAAAACTCACAATGGCTGAAAACCTTTTGAAAAAATATGACTTATACAATTTCATAAACCAAAAGCCACGCCAACTATCTGGCGGAATGAGACAAAGGGTTGCGCTTATTCGCACACTTACACTCGAACCAAAACTATTGCTTTTAGACGAACCATTTTCAGCGCTTGATTTTCAAACAAGATTGTCTCTTTGTGACGATGTATTTGAAATAATAAAAAGCGAAAAGAAAACTGCTCTTCTTGTCACACATGATATTTCAGAAGCAATTTCAATGTCAGACAAAATCATAGTTCTTTCTTCCAGACCAGCCAGCGTAAAAGACGAAATAAATCCAAACCTTTCAGCAAAGGCGCCATTAAAAAGAAGAGAAGAAAATGGCTTTTCTGTTTTGTTTGACAAAATATGGAAGGAACTTACAAATGAAGAAAAAAACATCTAATTTTTCAAAATCTCATGAGAAATATATAAAAAAATTAAAAAAAGACAAATTTTTAATCATTTTTTTTAGAATTTTTATTTTGATCACATTCTTGGGCTTGTGGGAACTTCTTACACATTTCAAAATTCTTGACCCATTTTTTGTCAGTTCGCCGTCAAGAATTTTCCGACAAATTGTTCAGCTTGCGCAGAATGGAACTCTTCTTTCGCACTCCCTTATCACCCTTTACGAAACCTTACTCGGATTTTTCATCGCCACCTTTTTAGGCTATCTAATCGCAATCATACTTTGGTGGAATGAAAAGGTGCGAAAGATTTTCGAGCCATATATTGTTGTCCTAAATTCATTGCCAAAGATTGCACTTGGACCAGTAATTATCTTGTGGGTTGGTGCGGGCACAAAAGCGATTGTGCTGATGTGCGTTTTGATTTGTATAATCATCACAACAATGAGCATGCTCTCTGCGTTCCTTTCTGTAGAAGAAGGAAAAATCCTTCTACTCAAATCTATGCACGCAAATAAATTTCAGATTCTTTTCAAACTCATTCTTCCAAACGCCATGCCAGAATTTGTCTCTGTGCTTAAAATCAATGTCGGAATGAGCTGGGTCGGAAGTATTATGGGTGAATATCTTACAAGCAAGGCGGGACTTGGTTATCTCATAGTCTATGGTGGTCAAATTTTCAAAATTGACCTTGTTATGGCAGCAACTCTCATCCTTTGTTTTTTGGCGTTTTTAATGTATTTTTTTGTCAGTCTTATTGAGCGAAAATATAGAAAATAAAAGCACAAAAATTCCCAAAACGCTCGCAATAGGATAAACAATCAAAACAATCTTTGAAAACCCTAAAAGACTCATAC
>Ga0310690_10001078_pt1 | contig 51190 bp, 72 predicted proteins | sample AusTroGonzalo_MG_2_FD_207661 | JGI IMG/M metagenome (GOLD analysis project Ga0310690, IMG submission 207661) | Bovine rumen microbial communities from tropical cattle in Woodstock, Queensland, Australia - Gonzalo_04 (v2) (version 2) | ecosystem: Host-associated > Mammals > Digestive system >... | reverse complement strand
TATATTGAACAGGACAGCAGTAATTGTAAAAGGAGACTAGTATGGAGTTAAAAATCAAACTTGACCCAAAGCAGATAGCCACTTTACGCCAGAGCCTTGAAGATAAGTTAGAAGTCGCTGCAGTTAAAGGGTGGGAGAAAGCAGTAGCGCTCACGCCAGCAGCAGGGCAGACACCCTATTCGACAGGTAGATTGAGGCAAAGTCTACGTTATCAAAAGACAGGAGATATGGAGTACACTTTCTTTTGTCCAGTTCCGCACGGGATTTATCTTGAGTTTGGTACTGGACCACGAGGAAAGGCAACAGGTGCTATGCCTGAGTTTGAAAATGACCCACAGCCTTTGATGTCATATCATACAGGAGAAGTGCTTGTCACACGTTCTAGAGGCGAAATACTTGACGAACCATATATCAGGCACACACAGGGAATGGAAGCCCAGCCATTTATGCGACCAGCGTTGTTAGAAGCAATAAAAGTTTTCAAAGAATTATTGCAAAAATAGGTGAAAAGTGGAACTGAAAATCATATAATATAATGTAGGAAGAAAAACTACTGTAGCCACCACGCAGACACGACTGCGATAACAAGTGAAGGAGGAAATTATGGCAGACATTGCTACACCACCGGTTGACACCCAAGCACAAGGCGCGGGCAACCCAGCGCAAGATGCAGCGAAAGCATCACAACCAGCAGATTTGATGATACCGAAATGGAGATTTGATGAAGCAACAAAGCTTTATAGAGAGTCAGAGGCAAAACTCGCTGAAGCAATGAAGGAAATTGAAGGTTATAAAGCCAAAGACACAAAAATCGCAGAGCTTGAAAAGCAGATTAAAGATATGGAAGCTTCTTATGCACTTGAGAAATCAAATGCTAAGAAAGAATCAGCCATTGAAGCTGCAATAAAAGACAAGACAGTTGATTTAGATGTTGTCAAAAAGCTTTTAGACAACGATAAGATTTCATTTAACGACAAGGGTGAGATTGAAGGACTTGACGACCAGATTAAGAAATTGCAAACCGACAAGCCATATTTGTGGAAGAAGGCGGCATCAGTTGCTAAGCCATCGTCAGCACCAGCATCAAAACCCGAAAAAACATTTGCCCAAAAACTAGCCGAGAAAAAAGCGGCAGCGCTTGGAGTCACAAGCAAGTCAAAAAATTATTTTAGTTAAAGGAGAAAGCAGATATGTTTAAGACATTCGGAACTTCGAAAGAAGTATTTGTCAATCAAGACGAAGGTATGTTTATTGCATTGCCTATCACTCTTGACATAGACATTCACACTCTTGAGACTGAAGTTGAAGGTGGAAGAACTTATGTTAAAGCCGGTTCAGTTGTTAAAGAGGGTGACGTAGTGAAAGGTATCTTAGCAGAAAGATACGATATCACAGAAGGTATAGCAAATGCTAGAGTAGTTGTTGAAGGTTACTGTTGGGCTTCACGTCTTACAGACAATGCTATTGCAGCGGTTTCAGCACTTCCAAAAATCGTTGTTATGCCATACAAAGCCGTTGTTTACAGTATTGTAGAACAAGGTGGCTTGAAAATCAAATTGCACGTTGAAGGTGCTAGATTTTCAGATTCAGTTGCAGCTAACAAGTTTACAGTGAGTGGACTTACTATCTCAAGTGTTACAAAACTTTCAGATGGTGACCTTGCTATAACATTCACAGCAGCAGCAACTGGTAAAATCACAGCAATTGACAGTTCAGTTCTTGTAGGTGTTTCTAGTCCTACAGTTAAAGGATTGCCACTTGAAATCACAACAGTAGCTGACCCAAAATATAATGTATCAGTTACAGCAGGTGACAATGGAACAGCAACAGCTGACAAATCAACAGCAGCTGAAGGTGAAATTGTTACTATCACAGCAACACCAGCTAGTGGCTATGTAGTAGACAAAGTCAAAGCAAATGGTGTAGAAATCACCTATGATAGCGGTTACGCATTTGTAATGCCAGGCGAGGCAGTAGCAGTAACTGTTTCATTTAAGGCACAAGGTTAAAGGAGGAAATAGAAAATGGCAGATATTTTCGATTTAGTGGAAGCCAAAGCGATTGGCGAATATGTTGAAACCCTTGCAGGAAGCCAAGAACCACTACTTGGTGCAACTCTATTTCCTAGCAAGAAAATAATTGGCCTTGATATGAAGTTCATTAAAGGTTACAAACAAAACGCAGTTGCTCTTAGACCAAGCACACTTGGCAGCAGAGCATTTGTAAGAGATAGAATTGGCGGAGCACTCATTCAAAACGAGTTGCCATTCTTTAGAGAAAAGATGGTTATCAATGAAAGACTTCGTCAAGAACTTGCAAGAGCAAAAGCCGATGCAACAGACCCATACACAAGCAGCATTTTAGAGCAAATCTTTGATGATGCAAAAGCACTTTCAGATGGTGCAGATGTTCAAAGTGAACGTGAAAGAATGCAACTTTTGTTTGGTGGTAAGATTGAAATTGGTTCAGCAGACAAAGACGGCAAAGAAGTTAATTTCAAATACGACTATGACGCTGATGGAAATTGGGCTAAGAAAAACAATATTAAGGTTACAGGAACAAAAGCTTGGTCAGACCACGCTAACAGTAACCCATTGCTTGACATTCAAGAACTTGTAGACAAAGCTGATTCTCTTGGAATCAAACTTACAAGAGCAATTGTCAGCCCAGCTACTTGGAGAGACATTATGCAAAATGCAAACATTAAAGCAATGTTTAAGAATGCAGATGGCTCTCAAAAAGTATTTGGTAGAGCACAAGCAGTTCAAGAAATCAAGAATGTAACAGGTGTTACTATTGCTGTTTATGGCAAATCATTCCAAGACGAAAACGGCAAAGACAAGTTCTATGCTGAAGACAGAGCTTGCGTATTGATGCCAGATGGTGCTCTTGGTAACACAGTATACGGAACCACACCAGAAGAAATTGATTTGATTTCAGGTTACGGTAACGCATCTGTTAGAGTTGTTAACACAGGTGTAGCAATTACAACTGCAAAACAATATGGCCCACCAGTTACAGTTGAAACAATTGTTTCTGAACTTGTATTGCCAAGCTTCGAGAGAATGGCTGAGGTATTTGTTATCAAGTATTAAGAGGAGGGAGATAAATGACAGACATTGAAACCGTAAGAACCTTGACTGGCAATAACGATATCAGTGATGCATTTATCTCTTTTTATCTTCAAGCCAGCGAAGACTTTATAAAGTCGTACTGTAATATAGACACGATACCAGACGGGTTGAAAACAACACTATTAGAAATGACAGCAATGCGAGTGAAGGCTAACTCAAACGGAGGTCAAGCAGCACTTGGGCAAGGCGTCAAGTCAGTAGCGTCGATGTCAGATGGTAATCAGTCTATTGGATATGCTATTGGAGGTTCGGGAACGAAATCTTTCATAAGCGAGGAAGACTTTGTAGCTGCGTATGGTGATATCCTTGGAAGATACAGACGAATGGTAGTTGATAAGAAACCTTGCGAAAAGACTTGCGGAAGTAAATGCTTACACCACGAAGGTTGTTCGCATCCGCATTTAGCATACCAGCACCCACGAAGGAGATGGTAGTATGTGGAATGAAGGCAGAGAGCTCGTTAAAGAAGTTTTCTTTCAAGACGAGATAGAGCTATATGTTAATGGTTATTTGCAAAATGACATAGGCGAGTCAATAGAAGACCCAGAGCTTGTTGGAACGTATCCTTGCAACATTCAAAACGGGGCAAGTACAGTTCAGAGTTCAGTTGGAGGACAGTCAGTGCCACAAGGAATAAGAATTAGCACAGTAAAAGATTTGCCTTTCGATTATGAGCATACTTATCAGGTAAGGATAAAGAGCGCAAGAATAAAGTTTGACCCAGAAGAGATGTGGAAGGTTGACAACATACTTGAAGCACAATTGAGCACGGTAATAACAGCATCGAGGAAGGTTTTAGTATGAGGACAGCCATACAAGCAGCGAAGCTGATAAAATCATTCTTGGAGGCCGCTCAACCTTTGCCAGTAATATATGCTTATGATAAGAGAATAACAGATGTTGACGCATTTGTAACTTATCAACTAACAGGAAGCCCAGTTGTCCGAAAAGGAATTGGTAATCAGATAATAAGCGAAAGGGTATCGTACTTAGTCACGGTACAAACCAAAACGGCACGCGAGAATATGATTTACAGCGAGATGCTAAAATTAGCGACCGATGGAACGTCAATTCAGTACGTGTCAGAAGCCCCTACGACTAACCCGTCCGTAGAAGGGAAAGTACAGAACAGTATTATACTTTATCTGTTTGGGGAAATCTCAGCAGAGAAAGTATTTCCAAAATACACAGCCGCAGAAGTTACAGCAGAACTTGCTAGAATTTCGCAGAACTACAATGAAGCCGCTGAAAGATATGGAGTTGATATTTCAGCCCAACTTGCAGAGGCAGCAGATGTAGTCATTCCAGAAGGCGAGTATAGTTATTCAGCCTTAGTGGAATTGAAGAAACAATATTTGGACAGACTCATAGCAGAAGAGGCACTCATATCGAACCCAGTTAACACAAGGACAGCGATACAGAGAGCCGAACTTATTAGACTGTTTTTAGAGACAGTTCAACCACTCAGAGTAGAGTATGGATACGCAAAAGGTATTAAGAAATCAAGAGGGGTGATAAGTTATCAAGATATGGGGAGTACAAATGTTAGGAATGGAATAGGAAATCAACTTATAAGTGAAAGGTCCACATTCCTAGTCACAGTGCAAACAAAGACAGCCCAAGAGAATATGTTTTACACCGAGTTGATAAAGCTTGGAACAGAAAAATCAGATATCGAATGGTTGTCAGATAGTTTGCGAAAAGACCCAACAGCAGAAGCAGGGTATATGAATTCCATTATCTTGCGATTGTACAATAACTTACACGCAACAAAGACATTGTATACTGCTGAAGAGGTTAGACAAATGATGCAAGGGATAGCCGACTATTATATATTTGCGACAAGCATTTATAGAGAGAACGCTGCTCAAAGCTTCATAGACAGGTTGGTAATACCAGAGTTAGAGGAAAGGTTTTATAGCTTGGAAGAATTCCTAGCAATAAAGCAAGAGTACTTAGACAAGGTATTATATGCAACAACAAAATATTAGTTAGAAAGGAGAAACTAAGATGGCAAAAGTTAGAGAACTTTTAGATAGAATGGATGCGGAAATACTTGACAAAGTAAACGCAAAAGTTCTTGAGAACGATGCATTCATTAAAGCAGCAGCTCAAGAAGCATATGACAAAGCAGTTGAAAATGAAGTTGCTAAAATCAAGTCAGCTGTTGAAGCAGAATATGCAACTGCTAGAGCATATCTCAGTGAATTGCTTGAAGACGAACCAAAAGAAGAGGAAAAGGCAGAGGTGCATCTTGAAGCTATTTCAGAAAATGAAAATATCATTCAAGAAGAAAACAACTCTGAAGCAAATGCTGCGGTGATTCAATAATGGATGAATTAGAAGTTAAACAAGAAATGACTCGTGAAGAGTTAGAAGCAGAAATTGCTGCTACAGAAGAAAAGATTTCAGAAATCAGCACTGAGCTTGAAGAAGTGAAATCAGAACTTGAAGGAAAGCGTCCAGAAACAGGCGATGAACCTATTTACGACGAGCCAGAAATCGACTCTGAAGAAGAGGAGAAAGACCCAGAAGTTGAAGCACTTGAAGCAAAAGAAGAAGAGCTTACAACTGCATTAGTTACAGAACAAGCAAAGCTTCTTGCTTTACAAAAGCGCTTGAACGACATTTTAGCTAACGAGGCAATGGAAAATTATAACGAGGAGGAATAAAGCATATGTCAATGATAGATGTAGGATTGAAAATTGAAATCGCAGAAGCTGCTGGTACAACTACGCCGGTTGCATCTTGGCGTCAATTGAAAGACTGCTCAGCAATGCCTGCATTGATACAACCTAGTACAAAAATTGCCACTGACTATATTGGCGATGAATTTACAGGTGAAATGCTTGGTAAGAGAGCCATCACAGGGCTTGACTTCACTTTCGCATATGATGGTGGAGCATCAGGTACACAGTATAGGTTCTTGTCAGATGCTGATGACAACAACGAAGTTCGCTGGATGAGAATAACATACCCAGATGGAACAAAGTTCGAGCTTTTAGTTGAATGCGAAGTTACACTCGTTGCACCAACACCAAGTGGTGAGCTTGACTACACTCTTAGTGTTACACCACATAGAAACAGCATTGGCGAATTGATTCTGGTTATCTTTCCAGACCAAAATGACCCACTTGCTACGCAATATAGCGTATCTAACACATTGAGTCATTGCACAAGCGACAACGCTGCAACAAGTGCATCAGCAGGTAGCTCATATAGAGCCACAATATCTGCGTCAAATGGCTATACGTTGACAGGAGCAACTGTTTCTGTTACAATGGGAGGCGTAAATATTACGTCAACTGCATACAGTAATGGAGTAATCACAATTGCAAATGTTACTGGAAATATTGCTATCAGTATAACAGCTGCGTCAGCATAGCAAATGACACGCCCGTAGAGATTGCCTTTCTCACTGCGGGCGTGACCATTATAAAGGTATTTGAGAAAGGCGATAAAGAGAAAGGAGAAAATCATTATGGAGTTAAAACTTACAACCAAGAGAGCGCTTGAATATCAAGCGAAGACCGGAAAAGACATCATTGCTTTTTTGCAAGAAGTAAGTAGAACAAATACTTTCACGATACAAGAGATGGTAGATTTGTTTTCAGCGATGGGTGATGGATACACAGTTGAAGTATTTGATGCTTGGGACGCACCATTCGAGGTAAAAGCAAAAGAGCTTATACTTGCTGTGAAAGCATATGTACAAGGTAACAGCTCAAAAAATCAATAAGCCATCTTGAAAAGGTGTTAGACGAAGCCTACTACTACGGGATAACCCCGCGAGAAGCCGATGACCTAACACTAGCCGAGATGGCTTCTTTTATTAAGGCAAAGAGACGACAAGAGATGGATTTGGTTAAAGTGTTGGCGAATGTAGGATACACTGCCGGAGTGATTGGCTCGATGTCTTTATCAAAACGACGCCCGAGATTTTCAGAATGTTTCAAGTTTCCAGACGATGACAAGCCAGTTAATTTAGAAACTGCTAAGTCACAGATGCTTGCTTGGGCAGAACGAGTAAACCGTGCGTCAAGAAACCAAACAGAAAAGGAGAAGAAACGTGGAAGACGACAAAATTGAATTGACCGCTAAGTTGAAACTAGATACCACAGACGCTGAAAAGCAGTTAGAGAACCTTTCTGTAAAGTCCAAAGTTAAAGCAAAATCAAGCACAGCCGCATCAACTGATAAGGTAAAACTTGACAAAGAGGCATCAAACTCATTGAAAGGTATATTTTCAGGCGACAAGGGCTTGAAGAATATAGGTAAGTTTGCGAAGTCAGCAACACAAGGTATCAATGGGATGACAAATGGTATTGCTGGATTAGCAGAAGGTGCAACAAAACTTGCTGGTGTTCTTGCCATTGTTGCTGCAGTTGTAGCATTGATTGTCAAACTATTTCAGGGAACAGATTCTTGGAAGCAGATACAGCAAGCCCTTGAAGATGTTATGAGCACTTTGAGAGATATGATGTCAGGTATTCTGTCAATAACAGCGGACTTGATTTCCACGTTGTTGCAGATAGTCAAAGACATATTGCCTTTGCTTCAACCCGCATTAGACCAGCTTGCATTTTCATTAAAGATTGTCACAGCAGTGTTGCAAATCATTGAGCCGATTATAAAAGCGATTGGCGAAGCATTTACTGCAGTGTATGACATTTTCAAAGGGTTCTTGAAAGACATAACTGGAATTGATATGGGTGCTATCACAGGTAGCACAACAGGCGCTGTGCAAGAAGAATATAGTTCTAGCCTTGACACTTGGGAGACATCAGGTGGAGGAACTGTTGTTGAGAATAAGCAGCTCGAAGAGCAAAAAGAGACGAATCGTAAGCTAGGGTTCTTGGGAGACCTTATCAACGGGATAGGAGAATTTATAGGAGGTGTGCTTTCAGCTTTGAAGCCATTCCTTGAACCTATTTTGACAGTGATAAAAGGGATACTTGAATTCTTGAAGCCGATATTCGTTACTATTGGTAATGTTGTTAAAGGCATATTTGAAAATATTTTGCAACCATTATTCAACAATGTATTGAAACCACTTTATGACCACGTGTTAAAACCATTATATGAGAACATAATGAAACCGATTTTCGAGTTTGTTTCTGGAATATTTGACTTTGTTAAAGACTTCTTTGGCAAGTTATGGAAAGGACTTGAAGAAGGTTTAGCACTTATTTGGAAAGTTACAAAAGAAACTGCACAGAATGTGTTTAGTGGCTTTTCAGCAGACAAGAATGCAGGTTTTGGTGGTGGATTATTCACTAGTCAGGGCAGATGGGGAAATGGTTATCAGTTTGGTGACATAACAGGTTCTGCGCTTGACTTCACACTTGGTGTATTTGGAAAAGGTTGGCTTTGGGATGACGGTGGAACTCTTGACATAGGGGCACAAGTTTGGGGAATGAACGAGAAAGGGAACCCAGAGTTCTTGTTCAATGCCGGAGGTCACGACACCGTTATCAATGCTGAAATACTTGAAGACGCTATGTACAAGGCACAAATGAAGGCAAACGCAAGTAAGTCAGGCAAGTTAGAAGTGACTATCAAAGAAGGCACACCAGCAGGACCACGAGAGCTAGTTCAATGGATATTGCCATCTTTGAAGTTCCAGTTAAAGACATAAAGGAGGAGATGATATGTTTACAGTACAAGGTAAAAGTTATGCAGACTATCTTACTGCTAGAGAGATATCTCTTGTTCGTACTTATAAGGGAGACATCAAACGAACCCAGACCGGAAAAGTGCAGTCATTTCCTACAAGCTTTGTAACAGTAGGGTTTGAATTGTCTTTTCTTGGACCAAGAGCAGTTATTGATGAACTTGAACAGATTTTCTTGTCGGCCGATGTAGTAGAGCTTTCGCTTGATTATAATTCGACTAACATAAAGGGCAAGTTTTCTGCTACTAGCACCCAAACAAGAGAAACTAGAGACAAGAATGAACGCCATAAGTCCTTGACAGTAACTGTGGTTAGTGATGGTTCAAATATCACAGACAGTAGTGGCAATGCTTTTAGCGTATCGTTGAAGGTAGGACAAACGACCACAGTGTTGAAGCCAGATTGCTATTTTGGGCAAGTGGTAGAAGTTTCCAACACAGAAACAAGCTATAAGTTGAATGGTGTACTATTGCCAAAAAATAATAAGAGTAGGCAGACAGTTCTTGTTTTAGGGAATGTTGTCTTGTCTAGCTCATAGGAGGTAGTAGATGCTAAGTGTAAGAATTGTCAATAGCGACGGACAAGAAAGAACCTATAGAGAAGAGCTGATAGAATTTTCGTGGTTAACAAGAAACAACGAAGGTGCTAGTTTTTCTGCTTCCGTGCCGTCATTGACAGCAACACTACTTATCACACCACCAGTGTTTGATAGTTTTGTTTATGCTATCAATAGGGAGACAGATATATTTGTTACGTCAGATGAAACAGGGGGGTTAGAATTGCCCCTAAGTGTAATCGAGTCAACACCACTTGCTAGGAAAGGGACTTTAGAAATAAGTTGTACAGGGAACTTTTTTACAGAGACGAATAGTATTTTTGGAACATTGAAAGTTGAAGCCGCTGATTGGGAAGATACACAAGCAAAGTTTGGGTTGTCAATGGTAGAATTGCACGAACCGAACAAGGAATTCACAGCCAACGTCACGAAAAAGTCAGATATAGCTCTTGCAGCAGCGTGGAGTTTCAACACTCGTAGAAATATATCTTGTACACCATTCACAACTGGAGACAGCAATTTCAAGAATGATGGTATAGGTATATTTAGAAATATGAAGGAAGCAGCAAACGATTTGTATGCACCAGTGTACAGAATCTATGCTGAAGACATAATTGACTATGACGTGGAGGCAGCACAGCCACCAGTCACACACATTCAAACGACAACGCTTGGCAAGCTAGCGCCGAACCCACAGATACCAGAAACGACAGTTGTTAAGTATTCAGGTCAGGCAGGAAGCCCAGATATTTCGACGAATGTAAGGTCGTTTTATCTCGAAGAGTTGCAACTTGCAGCCATTTATATGATGACTGAGCAAAAGGATGCCCAAGAGCAGATTGTTATGGCAACTCAGTATATCACTTGGTCAGACGGAGTGCAGACAACATTTACAGAAAGTGAGCCAGTTAAAGTCATAGGCATATTTAGCACTGCCTTTGTTGAGATATTGAATAATACTCAGATAAAGATAGTTGACAGAACAGACTCAACCAACACGATTGCAACTATAACAGTAAACGATGCTTTAGACTTGTGGACAGATACTGACCAGTCATTGTTAGGTGCTAGAAGAACTAACAAATTGACAGGGACAGACATTTACACAGGTGTGGACGATGTGGAAGTATTGTGGTTTAAGCAAGTCGCAACAGATGGTGTAGCAGGTGTTTGGTATGATGGTACAAATTATGGACTAGTTACAGTTGCAAGCAGTTATGCTGGATACGAATTCGTTGAAAGTTGCAAAGTCAACTCTAACACAGCCAACGACACGAAGTACTATATTGAAGCGTTGTTCATTAAAGGTGTACAACGAATTGGTATATATTTCACAAGAGCGTTGAATTCGAACCCAGACTTTGGAGTTCAGGCATTGCCAGATGTACCTAGTTTGATGAGTTCTTTGCCATCGATTTTGTCGGTTCCATTCACTATTGTAACACCAACAGGGATGGTGCAATTCACTGCAAATGTAAATAAAAGTGCTTTTGCACAAAGAGCGAAAGGACTTGACTTTATAGGCAAGAAAGTTACACCAACAAGTAGCGCGAAATCGTATGCTTTGAACTTCCTTTCATTTGTATTGACATCAGATTTGTCTGATACGGTAACGTATGATGGGGTGCAGTATTCGTTCACTATACCAGCAGGCACAGCGTCAACGCTTCAAGTAATTGAGATGGACTATATTTCGAGTAGTTCGTCTGCAACAATTAAGTTTGCAAGTTCAGAGTATTCGAACGGAAGATGGGTAGTAGACTCACAAGCGATTGCGCCAGATTATCTTTCAACACCATTGTTGCTGATAAACCCAAAAGGAACGTGGTACTTGCTTTCAGATACGACTGAGACGTCGAATGCAGCATTCTTGCTAGCACAGACCGGTAGTATTCCAGAGTGGTCAAGCGAAGCACAGATGTTTTATACAATGTGCCGTGGAGCATTTATGGCATATGTATATATGGGAGACAACTATTGGACAGTGTACTTGCAGATGGATAGTGTTCCATTCCTAAGTAGGCAGTCTGGTGTACCTACAATGTCACAGAGAATTGCAGAAGGAACCACAAATGAAGTTGTACTTGCTTTCAAAGTAGGTGCTTTGCAACAAGACGACAAGTTTATATGGGACAAGGACACAGGAAGAATTGAGATAGAAATCTCTAAGTTTAGAGTAAGGGACAATCTCACAAGACAGTGGTTGACGAAAGACATTCAAGCATTGAATATCATAGCAACGACAGCGTATTTGAGAGTACAACTTGACCCAGCAGAGCCAGATGAATGGATAACAGTTAAGACGACTGGATTTAGTTTGAACTATGACGGGTTAGTAACTGCAAAAGTATCAGGAATGATAGTAGAATAATAATATTAAGAAATAAAACAGCGGCAGATTATGTCGCTGTTTTTCGTACATAATAATGTAAGGAGGAAAAGAGTATGGCACGTTTAGACGAAACGCCACCATTTATGTGGCAACAAAAGTTGGAAGAAGCCAAAGCAGAGAATGCTAGATTGCAAGCCGACGTCGAAGCATTGACCACTAAGCTTGGCAAGGCAATTGAAGCAAATCATTCTTTTGCTGCTATTCAACAAATGGTGCAAGCATATTTTAAGAAGCCACAAGCATCAGTAGAAGACTTTGAAAAGTTCCTTGCTGATGTGAGAGGTTTACAAGCCCGTCTTGATGCTCGTTTTACGTACAAAGTTATAAGAGTAGACTCTAACAGCAACCGTCTTTCACAAGTTGAAGCTGCACTTGCAGATGGTTATGAGATTTATGCTGTTAGAGATTGCCAAGTTATCGTACGAGATAAAGTATTGACAGTCAACGACTATATTTTGAAAAAACGAGTGGAGGAATAGATGGAATTATACGCAGCACTTTTAACAGAGCGACCAAAAGATATTGAATTTCAGTTATTAGAAGACACACAGTACAAGCAATTCGTTGTAAAGTACTTCAACCAGTTTGGCGAACTACCAAGCACAAAGACATTTGAAGAAGAATTTAACATAGAATTGCCAAAAGATTTTGCACCTTGGCAGTTTTATTATGACAAGTTAAAAGAAGAGCAATTCATAAAAGAAGCAGTTCCAGCGTTAGAGCAGTTCAATAATACGTATGCAACAGACCAGAAAGCAGCACTTTTAGCATTAAGAGACAAGCTTTCCAAACTTATTGAACCAACGCACGAAGCGAACTCTGTTTCTATTATCAACGACACAAGCAGGTTTGAACGATTTAAGCAGTCTGATGGACAGAGAATTTTAACAGGATTAAAGCCATTAGACGATTTGTCAGGAGGGTTGTCAAGAAAAGATGACTTTATGATAATTAGTGCTAGACTTGGCGTAGGAAAATCTTGGGTTGCATTAGCAATTGCAGTTAATATGGCAGTTAATGGATATAGAGTAGGTGTTTATTCAGGTGAAATGACACCCGACGAAGTAGGTGCAAGAGCAGACTCGTTTATTTCGCATATATCAAACTTTGCACTAACTCGTGGTAGAGATATTGATTTAACAGAACATAGAAAGAGACTTGCAGAGATAACAGGCGATTTGTATGTTTTACACCCAAGCCAGTTGAAACGAAACGCACAGCCAAGTGATTTAAGAAGATTTGCTAAAGATAGAAACCTTGATTGTCTTGTAATTGACCAGATATCATTGATGATGCCTGATGGTAGAGCAAGTCAAATGTGGTCAACCCACGAAAGAGTAGCAGAACTTTCTTTGCAGTTAAAAACTTTGCAGCAAGAATTGCAGATACCTATTGTAGCGGTTAACCAACTCAACAGGGAAGCAGCACAACAAGAAGCAGATGCAAGCAACCTTGCTGGCTCAGATAGGTTAGGGCAAGACGCAACACTCATTGTGGCATTGAAAAAGAAGGACGATATGTTACAAATGAAAGTGTTAAAGTCAAGAAGTTTTAGACTACCAGATGCACCGCTCGAATTTACTTGGGATATTGATAAAGGTATTTTAGAGCCAAGATTGTCAGCAATGGACGCAGTTAGAGCTAAAACAATGAAAGCAAAAGCAGTTGAGGCAACAAAAGCATTAGAACCAGAAGACACTGAACCAAAAGTTGAAGGAAGTGACGAAATATGGTAGAAGAGATTCTTGCAGCATTTCCAGATGCTTCTGTTCATTCAGGTTATGTTAGAATTCGTTGCCCATATCATAAAGACGGGCAGGAACGAAAGCCATCAATGAGTATTTTACTTGAACAGCGTTCGAATGCACCAGCAGGGTTTTGCCATTGCTTTGCTTGTGGTAAAAAGGTTATGCTCAATGAATTGCTTGAATATATTGGTCAAAAACCAGTCGCTGACTTAGTGCAACCGTCCGCGCAACCACGAAAAGACATTGTTCTAACAACTAACCAACCAGTGTACAAACCTACGATGCCGTATAGAAAATCAGTCTATTTGGAAAGACGGGGTATAACACCAGAAGTGCAGGAAAAGTTTAGAATTTATGAGAAAGACGGGATTGTATATATGCCAGTATTTGACAGGCAGGGAAGATATCTTTATGCGAATGGTAGAAGTACAAAAACGAAGCAGTTCTATATTGAGCCCGGAGCTGTTAAAACTTTATGGGGCTTAGAAGAAATAGACTTTGCACGGCCAGTTGCAGTTTGTGAAAGCCAAATTGATGCATTATCATTATGGGTTATAGGGCTACAAGCTGTCGCAACTTTGGGGGCAGACAATGTAGCCTGTCTTTCTGTTTTGAAGAAATGCACAAGTACAATAGTATTAGCATTTGACCCAGACGAAGCAGGACGACGAGCCACTGAACGAGCGAAGAATATGTTTGGCAGTTATAGATGTATGTACATAGACTTGCCAGAAGGTGTAGACATCAACCAGGCATTGCAAGACATTAAAGATTTAGACAAGTATAAAGCATTCTTGCAGAAATGTACAAAGAGATTTCGTACGTAACTATATCACAAACGAAAGGAGGAAAATAACACGTGAAAAGAAATAATGTAAAGGAGAATAAAATGAAGAAGACAAAAGTATCAGAAGGGCAACTCAACTTTTTTGACATCATAGATGCCCAGTTAGGCAAACCAGCAGAGAAGGAGACCAAGAAAAATGTTAGAAAAGATTAAGGAAGTACCATTTATTGACGAGTCAACAGCCGTAAGACTTATCACAAAAGACGGCAAGTTAATTTTAGAAAGAACCGACAGAGTTATATGGGCAAGTGAGTCAACACAACTTGCAGTTGAAGGCATAGATTGCTATGTCGAAGCAGCGAAGTTTTTCTCACTATTTCCAGACATCAAGTCATTGAGTCAAAGTTCTTGTCTAGACATTGTATTGAAGAATGGGGCAGAATATCATTTGCCATTTATTTCAGTGAGTTGGGAAACACAAGAAATGCCAACAGAGTACTCGAATACAATAACATTCAACATAAGTGATTTGATGCTATGTACTTTGAGAAACTTGATTAAGCCAGAATTGCAATGTATTTGGATTGACAAGGAAGGAGCCGTAAGTTGCGACTTTGTAAGTGCCTGCATTAGCAGTACAGTTAAAGCAAATGAAGGATTTTTATTGCCACCAGATGTGCAAGAACTTGTCAACGGAAGGCAATGCAAAGTACAGATTCAAGATGGAAAGATGTACTTTCAGACAAGCGACTTTTCTATCATAGCAAGTAAACCAGCCGAAGGTGAAGACAAGTGGTACGAACAGTTAAGAGCGATGCTTGATGCAGAGACAACTTATGTGAAGGGCGAGCCACTTGCAGAAGCACTCAAGAGATTGATGCTATTTAGTGATTACGCATCATTTGATGGTAAAGTAGTCACAGCAGGTGAGAACTTTGAGCCATTTGAATTCGAGGACATACCAGACACGAAGTATGAAATTGAACGACTTGCAAAGATTTTAACCACAGCGACAGAAATCTCAAACAATGCCGGCAACTTGATATTGAAAAACAAAGTAAGTAAGTTTTTGATATCGCCGATGGAGGAGGCATAGATGAACGAACTACCAGCTTGCGAATGTTGTAAGTATAAAGACGACATTGAGCAAATAAAAAGGAACAAGCAGTTTGACATCATTTATTGCACAAAGTGTAAAGAGACATTTGAAAGAAGAATGAAGCCGTGGCATTGTCCATTTAGTCCACTAGTAAAGGAGAAGCAGAAATGAAGATGTTTGAAGATAATAGACCACCAGAAGACGCAGCAGCATTGCTTTCTGCACTCTTTAGAGAGTTCTATGACGTACCCAGTGGCGTAGCATCTCAAACGATATCGCCATCAGGACTTGCTTGCCAGGTTGCTTGTGCACTCAAATTGCAAGGAATTCCAACAGAGCCACAGAAAGAAAGTTTTCAGTCAAGAGGTTTTACAGATTGTGGCGAGGACAGGCATAAACGCATACAAGAATTTTTGAGCAAGACACCATATTGGGTCAATGTAGCAGAATATGTTAAGAAAAAGAAACTTGACTTAGATGTTATTAGAGACGACGGGTATGAGACACTTTTACAGCATAAGACCTTGCCTATAAGATTCAAATGCGACGGAATGCTTCTCATTGAAGGGATTTATTACGTGTTAGAGATAAAGACAGAAAGAGGTCAAGTCAATGCATTTAGAACAACATATGACCCAAAGCATCAGAAGCAAGGCATCACATACACATTGTTGTTGCACACTGACAGGATTTTATGGGTTTATGAAGGTAGAGAGATGCTCGAGCAGAAGCCTTTCGTACAAGTAGTAACAAAACAAGAAAAGGCAGAGATGCAAAAATACTTGCAAGAAATTGTTGACAACAAAGACCGCATTGAATTGTTAAAGAACGACGAAAAGAGTTGTGCGTATTGTCCATACAGGAAGTATTGCAAGGCATATTTCAAAGAATATAAGAAAAAACAGAAGGAGGCAAATAATGGCAACTGTTGAAGATGAAATTGAAGCAAGAATTCAAGACATTTTAGGGAAAGCTCAGCCAGTTATTCAAGCGAAATTGAAAGCAGCGAATGCACTCATAGCTGATGTTAAAGCACAGATGGCACACGGGACTGATTGTATCACGACAGCCCAGATACAAGAGTGGGCGATAGTAATTCCTATCATATGTGAAGAGCTTACACCAGCCAAAGAAGCGTTTGCTCTAACAAAAGACTTGTGGGACATTGAAACAAAGCAAATTGCTGCAAAGAACTTGCTCGAACTTGACAAGAAAAAGACCGAGATTGAGCAAATCAATAAAGTAGCAGGTACAGAAGGAAGTAAAAAGAAAGCGATTGCAGAGTATATGAGAAATATGCTTTCAGGCACGCAAGAGAACTTGTGGATGTTAGGCAACGCTTTGAGAAAGATATTGGACGCAAGAATTGCAAATAGGGAGGCAAAATAATGGTACCAGAAATTGAATATAAAGGCATTAAGTTTTATGTATTTGCAAAGAGAAAGAACTCATATCTCTGTGCAATAGTCAACACAGACAAGGCAATGCGTAAAGACAAAGAACAGAAAGTTAAGATAGACCCGAAGCATTTTAACGAAGACTTGACATTGAAGGAAGGCGAGAACATCGATTATGTTTTCCGTAGAATTCCTAACTGCTTAGTATATGCAGGTTATTTGCTTTCTATTGAAGGTATAATTAGACAGTCAAAGATTAGATTGATTGTTGACAATGAAACCAAAAAACAGAAGGAGAAAAAGTAATGACACTTGACGAAGTATTCAAAGATATTGAAAAGATATCAGGCAAGGGAAGCATTATGGTAGGTGTAGAAATTAAAGATGTTGAACGCATACCATTGCCAGCAATAGGTGTTAACCGAATGTTGTATGGGGGCATTCCAAAAGGCAGGTTGATTGAATTTTCAGGTGCAGAAGCATCAGGAAAGACAACGACATCATTCCTAGTAGCAGGTGCTTATCAAAAGCAAGATGACCGACCAGTTTTCTTTGTGGATGCTGAAGGAACATATGACCCACGATGGGCAGCAAAAGTTGGCGTAGATAACTCGCCAGGGAAGTTCATTAAGTGGGCACCAGAGAATGTTACAGCAGAAGAGGTATTTGAAAAGATACTCAAAGTAGCAGAGACAAATGAGGTTGGGCTTATCATTCTTGACAGTATTCCAGCACTTGTGCCACAGCAAGAAGATGCAAAGAATATGTCAGAGTATCAGATGGGAGGCATCAGTAAGCCACTCACAGTATTTGCTAGAAAATTGCAAAAAGTTTTATTGAAGAACCCGACAGTCACTTTTATAGGTATCAACCAAGTAAGAGACAATATGAGTTCGTATGGTAACCCAACAACCACAGTTGGAGGACACGGCTGGAAGCATATGTGTTCAGTCAGAGTTGAGTTTAGAAGTGAAAACATTGATAAGAATGGCACATACTTGTCTGACTCAGCTGATAACCCAGCAGGTGTTAAAATCAATGCAGCATTGAAAAAGAATAAGACTGCGCCAAGAAACAGAAAATTAGCATATTATTTGTTAGACTTTGAAACAGGGTTTAACGAAGTTGCAGATGTAGTTGCAGCAGCAATTATTGCAGGAGTTATCAAGCAAGCAGGAGCATCTTTCTCGTACATAAACAAAGAAACCGGCGAGGTTATGCTCAATGCTTTAGGGAAAGCAAAGTTTATTGAAAAAATGACCGACGAAGTTTTGAATTCTATAAAGGAGGAATTGAAGAACGATGATTGATTTAGCAAAGAACAAAGCAGAGTTTGAAGAACTTGCGAGGAAGTACATTAAAAGAGACGGAATTGAAAAGGTACTTGCGTGGTTAGAGACAACTGACTTTTACACTTGCCCAGCAAGTACACAATATCATTTGTCAGTTGAAGGAGGTCTGTGCCAGCACTCTTTGAATGTATTTCATTCGATGGTAGAGCTTTGTAATAAGTATTGGAACAAGGAAGAAAGTGACGACAACATTTACAACGGCGACAGTCTTGACCAAGATGGCGCATTTGGAATGGAGAATATTGCTATTGTTGCACTATTCCACGACATTTGTAAAGCCAACTGCTATGTAAGAGATTTTAAGAATGTCAAAGTTAATGGTAAGTGGGAGCAACAAGAATATTGGAAATGGGACGAGCAGTTTGTATATGGGCACGGCACTAAGTCAGTATATATTTTGCAACAATATATGAGATTGTATATTGACGAAGCACAAGCCATTCGTTTCCATATGGGAGGCAGAGAAGACCCACTTTCAGGACAATATGAAAGACAGTATGCAACAATTTTTGACAATAGTAAGTTTGCAGTTATGCTATATCTTGCAGACAACTGGAGCTGTTTTCTTATAGAGAATGAGAAGGAGTAGATATGAAGGACTTGCAACATTTTAGTCAATTCGTAGATAAGTTACTTGAAAGCAATTCAAGATTGCACAAGCTAGCAATTCTTAGTCAGTACCGAGACGACGAAGTAGTAAAGTATTTTTTGTGGTATGTTTATAACCCATATGTGGTGACAGGCATCTCAACAAAGAAGCTGAACAAGGATGTACCGGTCGCTGACCCCGAGTTTACTACCGTGCACAGTCTTTTAGAGCATTTGAGGCAAAATAACACAGGCAAAGATGAAACTATTGCCAAGATAAAGAGTTTTGTAAGCACCATTGAAGATGACAGACTTGTTGAATTGCTTTATAGAATTATTTGCAAGAACTTGCCACTTGGAGTGGACACGATTTCCATAAACAAGCAAATGCCAGGGTTGATACCAACATTCAATGTGCAGTTGTCAAACAAGTATTTTGATAATATGGAAGTAGTTAAAGGGCATTATTTTACAGTCACGACAAAGATTGATGGAGGAAGAATTCTTGCCATCAAGCGTAGAGGCGAAGGTGTAAAGTTTTATACAAGAGCAGGGCAACAGTATGAAGGACTTGTCGATTTAGAAGAAGAGCTCAACAGAGTCACAGTTTCTGATTTTGTCCTTGATGGAGAGATAACACTTTTAGACAGTGAAGGACTTGACAACAAAGCCCAGTATAAGAAGACAATGATGATAACTCGTAGAGATGGCGAGAAACACGGAGTAAAAATGAAATGCTTCGATTTTCTCACATTTAAGGATTGGGAGGAACAAGCAGAAACGCCAGCATATTCCATAAGAAGAAATGCTCTTGAACAATTCTTTGAGTTATATCATTTGAAGTTTTTTGAGAAATTGCCTGTACTTTACAACGGCAATGACCCCGATGCTATTGTTAAGTTATTGAACATAATGACAGCACAAGGCGAAGAAGGTGTAATGGTCAACTTGAATGATGCACCGTATTGTTTTGGAAGGGGCAATGCTTTACTCAAAGTCAAGAAAATGAAAGATGCCGATTTGACTATCATAGGATTTGAGGAAGGTACCAACAAGAACGCTGGAAAGTTAGGAGCATTTATAGTTGACTATGAAGGCAATGAGGTTAGAGTAGGTTCAGGTATAAGTGCTGAGTTACGAGATATTGTTTGGCAAAACAGAGATGAATATCTTGGAAGGACAATTTCCGTACAATACTTTGAGGAAACTACAAATCAGCAAGGAGGCAAGAGCCTAAGATTTCCAGTTTTCTTAGATTTTAGATTTGACAAATAGAGGAGGAAGCGTATGATTACGAAAGTGTTTGAAGTTAGGGACAAAGCGACAAACATAGGAGTTATAGCTACCAAAATGCAGCCAGAAGTTCCGCAAGAGGATTATCAATTAGAAAGAAATGGTTTTCCACTTGAAGGTCACGCATTGATTATGGTCACGAGAATGAATTCAGGTGAAGGCACTTGGGACGCATTTAAGTGGAGAGACGGCACAAGAACTATGTTTGAAGCACATAAGTACATTGAGCAACATTTTGATGAACTCAAGTCAGGCGATGTTGTCGATGTTCGTTATATTCTTGGAGAGACCGATGCACCAGCACCAAGTGACAAGTTTTATTCAACGATATTGAGGTAAGACAGATGAAGTTATTTGAAAATCAACCACCAGTTGAAAGAAAAGAACCAGTCAAGCCTGAAGTAGACAATTCTGCTTTTATCAAGAGAAACTTGATGAAGTCAGTAGATAGAAGCCCAGAAGTATACAAAGCAGTAGAAGATTGGCTATTTTCATTTGTAGGAGGGATAAGTAAGATATCATTCCAAGCACAGATGAAGAGGCTTGATTGGGATGACCAGAAGGCATTAGCTCAGTTGGAGAGGGCAAAAGGAAGAAGAGTTATTCCATTGCCACCGCCACCAAAGATGCCACCACTGCCAAAGCCACTTTTAGAACAAATGCTAGATGACCTATATGTTGCTGTATATGGACGAAAGTTTAGACCAGCTATCAAAGAGGTTATACAGCAGTTGAAAACTTGTGGCAGTGTATATGTATTATCAATAGAAGAATTGATAGTAGAATTCAAGAGCTACAACAACAAGGGCAAGAGCCCACAAATGATTGAACAGGCCATCGAGGCAGATTTTCTAGTGATAGTCGACCTAGAAATGACGATACACCTTGAGTGGCATATCAATGAAGCAATTGAACGAATTGGAAGGATGCGAGAAGCACAGAATAAGCCTATCATATCAACGTGGAATAGGTACAATGACTGTAATGCATTCTTTGAAAGATTCAAAATCTATTGTATTGAATAGAAATTTCGTACTATACTTTGAAAGGAGGAACAACCTATGGAGAAAAAGACCACAGTTAAAGAGAAGGAGCAAAAGACTTTGCCATATGTTAAAGTGATGCAAGAGAAGGATGGCATAGCAGTTCACGTCAATGGAACTTGTGCTGATATGATGTACTTGACAGCAGTTCTCATTAAGAGAATATCAGAGCTTGCAGGTATTCCAGCACCGGCAATTGCAAAGATTGTCGGCAATTCACTCGAAAACACAGAGAAAGATGTTGACGATATTCTTTCACTTTTGAAAGCTTTGTTTGGAGGTAAAAGATAATGAGAGTATATTCATTTATGAAGAACAACGGGCTTGCAACACTCACAGCGGAAGAGAATCTTGATGGTACTAAGATAAAGTATTCAGTAGCACAAGTTTTCGACCCAGACACAAAGTCGATTGACCTTGAATTTACGACTTATGCATTTGGCTCTAACCAAGTGCCAAAAGACGTACAACAAAGATTGACCAAAGTACTAGCACTTATGCTAGCAGAATTTTAAGAAGGAGAAGAAAAATGAATTTAGCAGAGTACACAAAATTAGACACAGGCAGTGGCTCAGGAGACAGAGGCGAGTTTATTTCATTTGAGAAGACAGGAGACACAAGATACTTGCGTTTTATGTATGAATCAGGTGGAGACAATGCAGGAGCAGACATTCCTACACGCAGAAAGAAGTGGGATGAAGCAGCACATAAGTATGTATATGATACAGAAGATGGACAATTGATGTGCGTTCTTGATTGTATTGAATATGATGAAGATGGTAAGAACCCACGCAGAGTAAGATGGGAACGTTCAGCATATTTTTGCAAGAACACTTTATTGCCTATGTGGAAGAACTACCCACGCATTATTGATGGTGTTTGGAAAGTTACAGCGACCAACCCGAAGACAATGGATGCAAGTTACTCACTGTTTCCAGTAATGAATGCTGATACGATAAAGTATCCTATCATTGAAGCAGAAAAGAAAGAGGAGAAAAAGGAAGCACCAAAAGCTGAAGCAGCACCTGCACAACCAGCTGCACCAGCACCAAAAAAGAAGTATTGGGAGTAAGCTATGTTATTGAATTTTGGTAATAAAGTAGAATTGCCAAAGTTAGCAGTGAAATCGAAGACGACAAGTACAGTCAGTAGCACACCACGCGCCCGAAAGTTGATAGATGACACAGCAGAAGTTGAGAGAAAGATGAAAGAACTATTTTCTGATTATAATTGGAAAACAGTTACAACAGAAGCAGAAGTTCTTGAATATTTATCAACTAGAAAAGACATAGGACTTGATACAGAGACCACAGGACTAGATGTTTTTAGAGACAAGTTGGTTGGATTTTCTTTGGGCTCAGAGGACGACTGTATTTACATTCCACTAGCACACAAGATTGGTAAGAACTACGAAGGAGATGTCCATAATTTAGCAGACATCTTACAGCAGCACAACATTTATGGCTACAATGCAAAGTTTGATATGAAGTTTATGAGACAACAAGCAAACATAGATTGGAAGCCAAAGTGGTGTGGATACTTGGCAGCAAGACTTATGAATTCAGCTGAACCAAGTAATGAATTGAAAGAATTGTACATTAAGTATGTTGACCCGAATGCAAAGTTTTACTCATTCCGAGAACTTTTCAAAAGACCGTTTGATGAATATGACCCAGCAGTTGTAGGAGCATACGCCGCAGTTGATGCTATGAAGCATATTAAGTTAGGTAAGTGGCAAGAGGAGCATATAGGTAAAGCAGAAAGAAAGTTATTGCTTCAATTAGAATTGCCACTTTCATATGACTTAGTAGGTATAGAGTTAACAGGTGTACAACTTGATGTTGAATGGTGTAAAGAACTTACAGCAACATTAGAAGAAGATTTGAAAAGGGCAGAAGCTGAAATAGCTAAGGACTATGAAGGCTTGAACCCGGGAAGTCCAAAACAGGTAGCGGAATGGTTATATGATAAGATAGGGCTTCCACAGATACAAGGACGAGGCACAGGTGAAGGCATCTTGAAGTTATTTGACCACCCATTGCCACAAAAGATATTGGAATACAGAAAGGCACAGAAACTGCTTTCAACATACGCAAAGAAAATGCCAGAAGAAGCCTATAAAGGTGTAGTGCATTGTGTATTCAACCAGTATGGAGCAGATACAGGGAGATTTAGTTCAAGTAACCCGAACTTGCAAAACATTCCAAGAGACAACCGTTTTAGAAAGATGTTTAGAGCAAGAGACGGAATGACCCTTGTATCTTGCGACTATTCTCAACAAGAAGTTAGAATACTTGCAGGATTAGCAGATGACCCGTCAATGAAAGATGCCTACGAAAAGGGAATGGACTTTTACGCATATATGGCAAGCATAGTTTTCGAGCAACCATATGAAAAATGTTTGAAGCACGGCGAGTACGGAGAGCTTAGAGGTCAGATGAAGAGCATTGTTCTTGGACTGAACTATGATATGGGGCTCAAGTCACTTGCAAAAGATATTCATAAGTCAGTTGAAGAGACAAGAGCCATTTATAACAAGTTTTTTGAAAAATGTCCTAGCATTAAGAAGTTTAGACAGGACAAAGCAGCATTTGCAGAGAAGCACGGATATGTTGAAACAGTTCTTGGCAGAAAGAGATATTTCAAAGCACTTGGCAAGCCAGATTTCGAATGTGACGATAAAGATGTTCTTGACACACTCAACAGTTTGAAAAATGATTATGCTATTGACAAGTTAATTAAAGATGCAGAAAAAGAAGGCATACAGATAATTGATTGGAGAAAGCAAAAAGTTATGGAGAGCAGGCAGATAGTTAACTCAGTTATACAAGGGTCAGCATCAGATATGACAAAACTTGCTATAGTAGAGTTTGGTAAGAATCAACGCTTGAAAGAACTTGGAGCAAGAATTCTTTTACAAATACACGACGAAATCATTATTGAAGCACCGGACGAAAACGCAAAAGAGGCAGGAGATATCTTAGCAGCACTGATGACAGATGTAGGAACTGATTTAGTAGGTGTTAAGATGGTCTGTGAGCCAGGCCTTATGAAGTATTGGGAGAAGGATTGATGAGACAAAGAGTTGATGGACAAAAGTTTGAGGAAGAATTTTCGAATACACTTAGCAAAAGGAAAACAGTCATTCGCCTGCATACACCTAACACAGGTTATGCAGGCATTGTTCAGCCATCAGATTTTATAGTTATTGGAGACACAATATCATTTGTCGAATTAAAAGAAACCAGCAAAGACAGCTTTTCGATATCAGATATGGAGCAACTAGACTCAATGCGACAGTTTGTTGAAGAGAAGTTTATGAGGAAAGGTCAGCTTCAAACAAATATGCAATATTTAGTAATCGTACATTTTATCAAACGAGGTGTAATCAAAGTTATGCCAGCAGAGTATGCTTTTGATTTGTTATTTCATAGAAAGACATTGAGATATGATGATGCTAAGACTTTTGAATACAGTTCGTTAAAAGAATTAGAGGAGAATTTATTCTTATGAGAGTCGTAAAAAGACGCAGCATAAAGATGCCAACATTGTATAGTTACTATTTGTCAAGTTTTGGACAAAATGTACTTGATTTTTTGAAGGAGTCAAGACCCTTTGCAATTTATCATAAAGATAGCAAAGAATACGAAGTGACCAAAGATGTAGCAGACTATGCAGAAAAATATATTGAAAGGGTGCATCAAAGGGTCGATTTGACCTTAGAAAATAGTCCTTGCTTATTCGAAAGGAAGGCGCCCGGTAAATATGGATATCAAGAAGATGCTGTTCAATTTTCAACCCAGACAGACAACATTTTTGTAAACTTTCCACAAGGGATGGGAAAGTCACTGACATCGATGAAAATCATTCTCAAGAACAAGTTTAAGAAAGTGCTTATCATATGTGGACAAAGTAACTTGCAAGAAGAATGGATAAAAGATGCTGAAAAGCACGGACTTGCCGGAAAGTTGAATATAGGTATAGTTGGGGCAGATACGGGAGCATCAACACAGAAAAAACTTGAATGGCTTTCACAAAGCACACCAGAAGTTAGAACCGATTTGATAAACATTGAAGGATTGAGAAATGTTGACATAGTAGCTGCACTCAACAACATTAGTTATGATTGTATCATAGTAGATGAAGTTCAGTCAGCAAAAGGGTGGAAGGCAGAACAGACGAAAGGGTTACACGAATTGCTCAGACCAGAAGGGCAAGTAAGAATTGCTCTTTCAGGAACACCCGTATTGAACGACCCGTTAGAATTCTTTTCAATGCTAAAGTATTTTGGTATCTTGAAAGATACAGCAAGAACAACATTTGAAAGGTATTATGGTGAATGGGGATTTGATAGATGGGGACATTATGTTTGTCGAGGATATAAGAACTTAGACGAATTGATGGAACTTATACGACCAGTGCTCTGTTTTGCAGATAAGAAAGAGCTCAACCTACCACCAAAGACAAGAAAAAGAATTGACCTTGATTGGCAAGTGCCAGAAGAATTCTTGTACTTAGAAAAGGTTTTGAAGATGACCACTGCTAGAATGAAAAAAGCAGGTTATAACTCAAAACCAGCAGTTAGAGCGAGGATGCAGTATTTAAGCTCAACTGCCACACCAAAGATTGAGTTTATCAAACAACAAGCAAAAGACAGCAGAGTATTAGTATTTTCAGAATACACAACTGTATTAGATACAGTGAAAGAACAAATTGAAGCCAGTGGTGGAACTGTTCTTTATTATCACGGAGCGTTGTCAATGAAAGAACGATTGGCAGTACTTGAACAGTGGAGGGAAGGAAAGACACCGATTTTGCTTTTATCAATAATGACAGCAAGATATGGCTTGAACCTAACAGAAGCAACGAAGACTGTTTTTCTAGAACCACCAACAAGTTTAGCAATACTTGAACAGGCGGAAGACAGAGCCCACAGAATAGGGCAAGATAAGCCAGTAGAAAGTTATTTGTTATGTGCTAGTTCATTTGACGAGGACGACTTAGACAACATAGTTAGAAAGCAAGAAGCACTTGACGACTTGTGGAAGTTCAAAGAGAGCAGCAATATGTAAGCTGTTCTTTTTGTAGTTTTCGTACAATACAATGTAGAGGAGAAATAATATGGAAGTAAACAAAGACATTCTTGAAAAAGAGATTCAAAAAGTATTTAAGAAGTTGCCAAGCATTTGTTGTGATGTTCCAGCGCATTTGTATATCATAGATGCATTGTGCAGAAAGTTCAAAGATGACTTTGGTGTAGAAATCTCAACTGATTATTAGAAGGAGAAAGATATGACAGGACAAGATATTTATGGTTACACACTATTTCACGTATATTTTAACGGGTTAAAGAGAGAAAACTTGAAAGAGAATTTTCTTTTAACATATGATGGAAAGAAAGCACCAGGATTAGAGTATTTGACAACGCACGGGCATCAAGGGAAATTGTTTATGGATAGTGGAGCGTACCCAGCATCGAAAAAGAATACTGACTTAGATATTGACAAGTATATTGATTATGTCAATGAAGTTGGAGACTATTTTTATGGGATAGCGCAGCTGGACTACATTCCACGATTAAGTGACGGTTCATTCCAGGAAAGAACAGAGAAGTCAATGAAACTGACTTGGGAACGCTTTTTGTATATGTGGGAAAGGGTAAGACCAGAGCTTAGAAAGAAATTGATTTATATCATACACGAAGAAGACACAGAGACTTGTTTGCGTAGGGCTCTTGAATGGAGAGACGAACGTGGAGAAGGAATTGGCTATATGGGCTTAGGTTTGTCTATCACAGACAAGAACTTTAGAGACAACCAGCTACAGACAGCGACAAAACTTTTCAAAGAATATGGCTTTAAGGGAAATTGTCACGGATTTGGTGTACAAGTATTGTCAGCAATTCAGATGTGTCCATATTTAACCACTTGCGACAGTTCGTCTGCTATTAGAGACCAGATGACAGGTAAAGTATTTATCAAGGGAGATATGGTTAAGATATCAGATGACACAGCAGTCCACCATAAGTCAGAGTTGTCTGACAAACAGAAGAACCTATTAGAACCCGAATTGAGGAAGCGAGCCGAAGAGATGGGTATTGATTATGACCTAGCAAAAGTCGATGCAGGTGAGCGATATATTTGGGGATGTAGGGAAAGAAGTGCATACATTGAAGGTGGTTATAAAGACTACCATTTGAGCCGAAGAGGCAATTTATTGAGGAGGAATTAAGATGCGAGTACTTATCACAGGAAGTAGTTGTGGAGTAGGTAGAGCCGCAGCCGTAGAATTCTTAGCACACGGATTTGAAGTTATAGGTATAGACAAAAAAGATAGTACAATAGAAGATGAGCCATTGTACAAGCACTATAAAGTAGATGTTCGCGATGCACATTTGCTACCAGATTATGATGTTGACTATATTCTCAACAATGCAGGAATAGTAACACCACAAGCAGAAGCCATTGATGTTAATTGCATTGGCTACATAAACATTTTAGAAAAGTATGGGCAAAGCCCTAACTTGAAAGCCATTTTACAGATTGGCAGCACAGCTTCATTCAAAGGGTACGACAATATTAGATATTGTGCGTCACAAGGAGCAAGAGATGCTCTTACTAAGTGGGCAGCAAATCATTTTGGTAATGACCCACGACACGTAATAGTGAACTCGTTAAACCTAGACGGTATTGTACCATTTGATGAAGAGACAGGAACACCAGGAACGTCACTTGAACCAGAACTTTATGAACACCCAGAATTGTTAGAAGAGATTAAGAACTTGTCAGTGTTAAAGCAATTGACAACAGTCACACAAATTGCGCAGTGGATTTATTTTCTGCTAGTGACAAATAACTCAATGACAGGGCAGATTTTATCAATAGATGGAGAATTGACAGGAGCATATAAGTTTATTAAGTACCCGGGATGGGATAAGTAATGTGGTGGTACGAACTTATAGGCATAGTAGCCACGCTGTTTATAATTGCATCATTTTTGACAAAGAACCTTGTTAAAGTAAGAATTGTAAATCTTATAGGGTCAGTCATTTTCGTAGTATACGGGATTTTGATACACTCTTGGTCGACAGCAATATTGAATGTAATTATGATAGTGGTGCACTTAGTTTATTTGCTAAGGAGGAACAAATGAAAGTAATAATGTTAATGCCTTGTTTGATGCTTCCTAACAATAGGAAAGCCAACCACGCAGCAATGGAGTATGCTAGACAGCACTACCCAGTAGATGAAATCATAGTCAATGACGCTGAATTTCAGCCCGAAGATTATAGGGAAGGGTTCAAGTATATAGGACATCATAAAGAGCGACAAGGGTTTGTTAAGACCAGAAATGAATTGCTTAGATACTTTTATGAAAGTGATGCTGATTATGCTATTTGGATGGACGCTAACAAGCGTGTTGCAAAGAGTTCTTTGAACGATTTTGTCACGTTAGTAAAGGCACTCAAAGAAGGCAAAGTAGACACTGATTTGATATTTAGTACGCTTGGAATATGGCTTTCGTCTGAAAGGGTAGCAGCGAAGAAAATGCCATCATATTTTGATAAGACTTATTTAGTAAAGTTCAAAAGTGGTTATGATTGGATGCACGGGTTAATTATGAGGAACATTGCCAAAGTTTATGATTTGCGACTTTTCATAGACGAAAGATGCGACCCTTGGAAAGGATGGCCAGAAGACATTTATTTTACAAGATTGCTTAGAAAGTTATTTGATTATAGATTAGCTGCCACTGTGACGATAGCAACACCTACAAGTAAGTCAAGCACTTGGATGAATAAAGAGAAAGGGTACAAGTACCCGAAAGTAGATTATGCCACTGTGAATGGGATGGTAGATGAAGCTCTTAGAGTTATAAAGTTTACACCGAGAGAAAAAGACAACTCAACCATAGAGCTGACACGAGTTCCAGAGTATAAAGAATTCTTGAAGCCATATGTATCAAGATTAAAGAAGAAAGGAGAAGGGCTTTTAAGCTCATTGAACGATGGAAAATATCTTAGTAGGAAGAAAGAAGATTGAGTGGATAGCAAATACTTATGCAATATCAGCCCACGCTAAGACACGCATCATTAGAAGGGACAAGTATAGCTCATTTGATTTGAGAGAAAGAATTTTAAGAAGTCCACTCGCTTGGAAGACAAGTGATACTTGTATAGCAATTGCACTAGATTTGCATAATTATATCATTGTTGACACAGCATCAGTGATAGACGGAGAGACACGCCCATTAGTAGTGACCTTTGTAAATACTGAACAGTATGAAGAAAATGTTATAGACAAAATGCTTGTAGCATACAAAGAATTTTGCTTTAGCCATTGATTTCGTACTATACAGTGTAGGAGGTGCAATGGAAAAGTTCTTTATCTACAACGTTGTCGAATATAGGTCAGACGACCCGACTTGGATAATGTGGCGAGTACACCATACGAATGACAAAGATTATTTGATGGCATACTCACACGACAGATTGAAAGAAGTTTACTTTGTAGGGGAAAGAATTCCAAATTATTTTATGAGCTGCAGAGCTGATGACGTAACGAAGATTTCACACTATTATGTAGACCGAAGATTCTCAGTCGTACGCAGATATGAAAGAGGGGTTCGTAATAGACTTTACTACGACAACGGTAGAGGTAAAATGTGGTGCGATACGCACGAATACTTGCAAAGACCTATCACATATGAAAGACCGGACATAGACAGATTGTACAATGATTTGGTTGCTCTATTGGATAAAGTTGACAAAGCAGGTATAAAAATTGAGAAACCACATTATGTGGTATAGAGGAGGAAGTTATGGAAGATTGGGCATTAAAGCACAGACCACAGACATTAGACACACTTGTAGGGCAAGAGGTTAATAGACAGATTTTAAGAGATTTGATTGATAAAGATAAGCTTTACAATGCAATGATATTTTATGGCAGAAGTGGCTGTGGAAAGACTACAACAGCAAGAATCTTAGTCAACGAGACAAATGCAGAAGTAGTCGAACTTGATGCAGCTTCTAACAACAGTGTGGATGATGCTAGAAACATTAAAGATATTGCTTCAAAACTCGCGTTGACAGGAAGAAGAAAGATTATCATTATTGACGAAGCTCATATGTTGAGCAAAGCAGCTTGGAATGCTTTATTGAAAGCAATTGAAGAGCCGAATGATAAGACGCACTTTATTTTCTGCACAACAGAGTATGCAGCAATACCGGTAACGATTCGAGGCAGAAGCCAGATGTTTAAGTTCTATTCTATACCACACAACCAGTTGTTTGATTATGCTAAGCATATCTTACGCATTGAAGGTAAAGAACTTGACGACGATTGTATTCAACTCATTGTTAGAGAAAGTCAGGGACAAGTTAGAGACTTGTTGAAAATGTTGCAGGTAGCAGCCGAACAAGGGTACAAAACTGCAGAACAATTTTCTAAGTTTTTAGCATTGCCCGACGTAAAAGGTATGGGAGCGTATCTCACAGGAGTATTAGCAGGCGACGCAAAATATGCCGTAAGAGCACTGAAAGAAGTTCAGAAACAAGGTGGCGATTTGCTCGAGTGGCGTAAGCGACTTGAAAAACTCATTTATGAGATACTTGAAGATGCCTTTGACATCAGTGAGTTGGAATACCCGATTGGACAGTCTACGAAGCTTAGGGAACTTGGTCAAGCGTATCGACCAGCCCAGTTTGGCAAGATATTAGATTTTCTGCTTAGAGTTGACAAAGCAGAAACTGCACCAAAATTGTTGTATGTCCTTGCAACAGTGGGGGTAGCAGGATGTTAATACCTAAGCCAAAGAAAGTGGTAGAGAGTAAGCCAGTATTTAACGAAGTACAAAAGATGGCTTTACAATATCTGCCAGAAGACCAGGTTAAGAAGTTCATTCAGTACCCAGAGCTTTTAGAAGCAGAGTTAGAGAATGAGATTCGAGAACCAGAAATAGAAAACGCATTGAAAGATGTATTTGATGCATTGCACGACCATAATACACCAAAGTTGTTGAAGGTTTTGCAAGGCGACAAGAGCAGACTTTTCTTTGCCTTTAAGAAGCAGCTAGAGAACAAGGACAAGCTGACAAAGAGAGAGACAAAAATCTTGAATATGATTAGCCAGAGACAGTACTCATTGCTAACCATTTCAACGATTAAAGACTGAGCACTGTTAGTCCGAACCCAGTGCAAAAACAAAATCGAGGAGAATTAAAATGAAACAGAAAATCAAAAATATGTTCAATGATTTTAGATTGCTTTTGAAAAGCATTCCGTGGTGGGTAACACTTTTGTTCATAATGTCAGTTGTATTTATGAACTTGTTCGCAAATAAAGTACTGTTCAGGTCAGGTGACTTTTTAGCGGCTGATGGAGGCATCTTGCTTAGCTGGATTCCATTTTTGACAATGGATATTGTGGTTAAGAGGTATGGACCAAAAGCAGCAACGAAGATGAATATCTTTGCAGTATTTGTTAACTTGATTTGCGTAGGAATCTTTGCAGGACTTGCAGCAATTCCAGGAGACGGTGGAGACTATAGTGCGTTCAATACAGCATTTAGCTCAACTTGGTTTATAGTACTTGGAAGCACATTAGCATTCATTATTTCAGGACTTGCAAATAACTTTATCAATTATGGAATTGGTAAGTTATTCAAAAAGAACCCAGACGGAAAGGCAGCATATGTTTCAAGAACTTACGTTTCAACATTTATTGGACAGTTCATTGACAATGCTATCTTTGCAACAATTGTATTTGTAATCTTTGGACCTATGTTCTGGCCAGGATTTGAGCCATTTACATTTGGACTTGTAATGGGAACAAGCGTTATTGGTGCTGTTCTTGAACTTGTAATGCAAGTTGTCTTTAGCCCTATTGGCTACAAGATGTGCAAAAAATGGCAAAAAGAAGGCGTTGGTCAAGAATACATTGACGCACACCCAAACGAGGCGTAAGATGAAGAAAATGCTATTTATGGGCGACTCGCTCACGTCAGGAGAGAACAACTCATTCACGAGCTATGTGCAGTACCTTGACAAAGATAAATGTAATGCAACGCGTCTCGCTGTAAGTGGCACAACGATTGGCGAGTACTCACTATACCCAGTAGATGGATTTAGTTTAGTATCTCAAGTCAAGAAGCATAAGATGCAGATAGCGTCGGCTGATGTTATATTCCTAGAATATGGCGTCAACGACGCTTCTGCTATAATTGCTGGAAATGTCACTTATCAGCAAGTGTTAATTTCATTTGTCAAAGCGATAGACGCCATTAAACAAACGAACCCAGAAGCAGAAATAAAGTTTCTTGCATTGTCATCAGATATGGATGTGCTATTCACGTATGCAAGATATCAGCATAAGTATTTGAAAGAAGATTATTTCAAAGGGTATGATATTGTTGATACGAAAGGGATGTGGGCACTGAACTATGCAAGGTTGATGCGAGACATTGCTAAGAGAGTAGAAGTTATTCCTATGATTTTAGATGTCAACCAGCTTGAAAGGTATATGGATAGGGACAATATACACCCAAACGACACAGGTTATAAGAAAATAGCCGAAGTTATTAGCCCATACATACTGCCAGACACTGCCAAATAGGTCGCGCTTCAACGAAAGGTATTGCTTCAATAAACTAACCAAGTTAAGTATTGAAACACTGCCAAACACCCAGAAAACACAGAAAAAGGAAGGTAGCTTATATGACAACAAGAGAATTGAGTTCATGTCACGAAGAACAAGTGGCAAAAGCACTTGGAGGAAGGAGGACATCAAACAGTGGCGCAACGCCTTTCACAAAAGGTGACGTCATAGTAGGTGACTGCTTGATTGAGTGCAAGACAAAGATGAACGAGGTCAATGCTTTCAGTATACAGAAGGAGTGGCTCGAAACGCTTGAAGAAGAAAGAAGGGGTATGGGCAAAGAATTATGCGCTGTAGCATTCTCATTCAATAGTGGCAAAGACAGTTACTATGTAATTGACCAAAAGACAATGAAAAAGCTTCTGGAGATGAAGCATAGATTAGATGATTTAGAATATTAGAAAAAACGGAGCGATATGTTCCGTTTTTTATTGTAAAAATGAATTTCGTACGTACTATTACAACGATAGAAAAGATAATAGGTGCGAAACATAGGCACACAAGAAAAGGCACAAGAGCAAGACATAGCGGCGAAGTTCTGTGTCCAGTGGCAAGAATTCGTACTATATAATGTAGGGACAAAAGAACAACCCGCGAAAGAAAGGAGATATTTTATGATAGTAATAGAAGCACAAGACAAAGTATTTAAGAACGACAAGGCGAAGTGTCGTGCAGTATTGGAGTACATAAAGAACAACGGAGCAGCAGTAATCATTTCAAAGCAAGAGCACGACGAACTTTTCAAGCAGTTAGGGGCAATGAGAGAACAAAGTATTTCAGAGCCATTGATACTTGAGAACAACTCGTTAAAAGCCCTTGCCAAAGCCTATGAAGCAAAAGTTCAACAACTAACCCACGAAAAGTTGAATGACACGATGCTGACGGAGTTAGACTGGTGGAAAACCCATTCCACACAACAATGCAGAGACTTGATACAACATTTAAGAGAATATATCTCAAAGAATGCAGTAGGACAAGCACTTGACGATGACGGATGTGTTCCAACTTATCAATTGTTAGAGAAGCTAGATGAAGTCGAAGAGAACTTGTTGGCATACACGCCACGCTTGAATGAAGACCGTATTGAAGAAGTTAACTATTGTATGAAACTTTTACAAAACGCAATAGTTAAGGATAAAGACAACAAAGTAGTTGGAGTAGACTACGGGACATTGATTTTAGCATTGCAACAACATAGGGACGCAATGAGGAGGAACATATGACAGATGCTCAGGTGTATGCAAGAGCCACAGAACTTTATAAAGAGGGCAAGTTAACTAAAGAGCAAGTGATTCAACAAGTATTAGACGAAGCACCAGTCGAATGGTTGTCAAAGATATTTACGATATTTGATATCACAGTAGACGACTTGAAAGAGTCATTGAGGAGGCATTTAGATGGTATTTGATTGTGTATTTGACATCGACCGCGAATTCAATAAAGCAAAAAAGAAGAAGATGCTCAAAGCACTAAGCTCAGAAGAGTTCGAAGTTATCAGACATTGCTATTTCAATAAAGCCGTAAGACAGTTAAAGAACTTTGCAAGAGATTTTCTGCTATATCATTATAATATGCCCACCACGCCAAGACCATTTATTGAGATAGTGAGATACGCAGCAACCGATTTCAGCGACGAGGAACTCTTGACAATGATATTCGACTATGTAAATGCAGTCACACTTTCACAAGGAGACAGGGCAGGTAGAAGAGCATCACAAGTATTGTTTGGAGAGCAAAAATGTATAGGCATAACCACAGCCGATGTAGAAAAAGAAATAAAGAGGAGGGCAAAGAACAATGATAAGTAGACCAGAGCAATTGCACAGACTTATAGAGACAGGGAGGACGATGCTTGAGAATCTTGATTATAGAGAACAAGTTAAGCAAGTAAAGATGTCAGTTCCTTTCATAGTGTCATTTGAAGAGATAGACGAATTAAGAAAACTGCCTATGGGATATGACTGGAAAATCAAGTTTAGACTATCACTCAACCAAAAGAAAAAGGTACAGTCGACTGTCGTTATACTAGAAAGAATAGAGAAAAATTAAAGAAAAAATGGAAAAATTAAAGAATTTTTTGAAAAAACACCTAAAATCACTTGACTTTTGGTGTTTTTTATTATATAATAATTGCGTAGAATGGAACAACATTCTATTAGATTAAAAGACCAGACGCATCGTTTCAGCGCTGGCAAGGAGGAAAATATGAAACAAAGTACAGTTAAGAGAACAGAATGGCAAGGCAGAGAATTCAACAAGGAGACAGGAAAGTTAGAAGACGTCTACAAAGAAGTTGAATACAAAGTAGGAGACGCAGCAACGATTCTTTATTACAGCGACAGAAGCCCTGCAACTATCATTGAGATTAGCGAAGATGGTAGAACAGTAAAAGTTCAAGAAGACAAAGCAACAAGAATTGACACCAACGGGATGAGCGATTGTCAAGACTACGAATACGAAAGAGACCCACAAGGTAGCGTACACACATTCAAGCTAAACCGCAGAGGCGATTTCACAGACAACGGAAAGGTCGATTATGGCACGAAGTTAGGATTTGGATGGAGAGAAAAGTATTTTGATTATAGCTTTTAAGCTATAGTTGGAGTACAGGAGGTGGCGCATATGAGTATTTTATTAAGTAGCCCAAGAAGCTGGAATTGTTATAAAACAGAATCAGCAATAATCGTAGAAAAGAATGGCAGACAATATGCAAAGTATACTTTAGCAGACGAGGATAAGTTCCTTGCTTGGCTAGAGGAAATGTCAGGGACAAATCACACAGTCAACCAGTTTAAGAAATATGGTAAGACAGAGTGGATAGATTTATAGGAGGTGTCAAATGGTTAAAGAAGCAAAAGTAACAGCTATTAAGAAATCAGAAGTTAAGAAAGGTATTTACTATGTAACAGTAGACGACGGGTTTGGAGCTATCAAGCTCGTCGCTACTAGAAACTACAGCATAGGCGATACTGTTAAGATAAAAAGAAGGAACCCAGTCGACTGGATATGGGATATCGTAAAGGAGGGCAAGTAATATGGCATCACTTTACAGCGTAGCAGCCGTAGAAAAGTTAGTTAAACGCTACGAAGAGGCTGGAGGCATCTCATATTGGATGGGAGATGGAGGTGTTGGTTGTGGAACTGTTATTCTACACGACACAGAAGGAAAAGGTTTAGCAAGTTTCGTAATTAAAGAAAAGTACTTGAACGAATGGAGTTCAGCACACACTATTAGAAAGTACAGAAAATTGCCAAAGTGTTATTTGCAAATGATAGACAAGTTAATGCAAGATGAGGAACCCGTTCCACAGTTCGTGCATTTCGCAGGAGGGATGTATGAGTAGATATACAGAACTTGCAGAAAAGAAAGCACAGAACGCACAGTATTGGAACTCAAAAGGCAGGGAGGACTTCTGGAAAAAGTCCTACCCAAGCCCAAGAGTTAAGAAGCTCATAAAGCAACGAACATTAGCCAAGTTGGCTAGAGAGGAGGCGTAAGATGACATTCAATTATACGTTTACAGAACAAAGTGGTCCGAGCTACTATTCAGAGTATACAGACGAAGACTTCTACGATACAGAAGATTTCGAATGGGACTACGAAGTAGACACAGACCAGGTAGCTGAAGCATTCGTAGATATGTTTGGCGACAAGGATAACACAGTGGAGCAAAATTGCATAGCCGTAGCTGAAGAGGTTATGGAAGAAGACGACAAGAAAGAACTTTTAGCAGCATATGAAGTCAACACTCTAGAAGAGGTAGTTGAAGCTATTAAGTTAGATATCATAAAGTACAATAAAAAGATGGAACAGCAAGGTGCTAACTACAAGCAAAAGAAAATTGATGCAGCTAACATATTAGACCAGATGATGGACATATATTATTATGCAGACAATTACGAAGATGACTTGAAAGATTACTTTTACGAAGACGCGTACGAAGATTTCAGAGAGAACTATAACGATTAAAAAATAAAAAGACGACTATTTCATAGCCCCGAAAGGGCAGTCGCACGGAGGTTAAAATTATGAAAGAATTGATTAAACTTTTAGAGACAGCAGAGCAAAGACAAAAAGCATCACAGGTAGTGAGGCAAGTAAGAGCAAACATAAGAGTTAAGAACTATTTTGGATGGAGAACATTTATAGACGATGTTTCTATCGATTTAGTAGGATATATGATTTCAACAGACTTTAAGTACACAGTTGGAGCATATATCACTTGCGGAATGCAGTCAGCATTAGACCATTGCAGGTATTGCAACGCATTAAAAAGAAGAGGCGACTACGAATATGTCAGCCTAGACGCAGACGAATGCTTCTTACAGATAGAAGATGAGTCAGCAAACTTTGAAAAGCAGCTTGAACACGAAGCACATTGCGAAGAACTATATCAAAAGATAGCAGCGCAGTTTGGAGAAGAGTTAGCAAATCAACTCAAACCAGTGATTGATGCTACAGAAGATAAGATAGACAAGAAAGTCATTGCTCAATGCAAGACAGAGGAGTTTAGAGAATTCTTACATAATATGTAAAAGGAGAACAGGATATGAGATTAAGTGACAGGCATTTGAAAATCATACAAGAGGTTGAGTCAGACGGATATGTTTGGCTCAGCCATCTTTCCAAGAATGCACAGTATCGTTTTAGATACAAAACTGCCAGAGGATTCAAAGGGTATTACAAAGTAGAAGGACTAACATTCTTGACAAAGAGAGTCGCCAACGCACTTGAGTTAGGTGCATCAGAAGGGGACAGGAAGAAGCTTACAGTCACACAACAGTTAGCTGTATTAGAAAAGCAGCTGTACGAACTAGAAAGAGAGCTATATCAATTGAAAGGTGTAGGCATCAGAAGGGTCAAGAGGAGGTACAGAGATGAGTGGTAAGCAAATTGCAATATACGTACTAAGCTTTATATTCGCACCAGTCACAATGCTAGTGTTAGCATTAGGGTTCTGGATAGGGTATCCGCGAATTGTCAAAAATCGAAGTAAGAAGGAGGAATAGATTATGGCAGGAACAAGAAAAGCAAAACCACAAGTAGAAGAAACAACTGTAGAACAGGTCGCAGACCTCGAGAAAACGGTCGCGCTTCCACTTGAAGAGGAAACTCAACCAAACACACCAGCAGAAGCTGAGACCAAAAAGCCCGAAGGTATTTTCAAAAGAGTAAATATTGACAGTGGCTTTTATCAAATGAATGCAGGAATGTTGAAAGGTCTCAGTACAGAGAACCCAGACTGGATAGTAGAACTAACCATAGCAGGTGAAAGATGCTATATCATAAGTGCAGAGACCTACGATAAAAATATGTAGGAGGTGCGCTATGAGCCCAGAGCAAGAGAACGATTTATTGCGTATTGGAAGAGATGTCGCAATGAAGTCACGACTAACAGATAAGGAAGAGGCGTATTCAGTTGCCTTGTTAGGCGTGGCAAAGGGATTGAACACGTACACACCCGACAAGAAGGTAAAGTTAACGACGTATTTGTATCAATGTGCAAAGTTCGAATGTTGGGTAGAGTGGCGCAAGCAGCACCGAATAAAAAGAGGAAGAGGTCAAGAGGACATATCACTTGACGAATTGCACGACAGGGGGATAGAATTATGACAAGTAAAGCACCCATAGTAACTGCACAACAAAAGAAGATGGCAGAGCTTTTATTAAGAGGCGAAAAGACAGTTACAGATTGTTATATTGAGGCATACAACCAGACGCCAGAACAATGTGAGAACAAGCAGAACTTGTATCAGAGAGCGTATAATGCAAGTATATCAAAAGGTGTAGTCACATATTTGAAGACACTACAAGAAGCCGAGGCTGTGGAAGAGGCTCGACTTTTAGTGTGGGACAAGCGTAGAGCCACGAAACGTCTGTTAGAAATGTGCAGAGAGATAGAAGTCAATGTTGAACTAACAAGAAAGTTAAGAGACAAATTGATGGAAGATAACTCTATCACAGATGTAGGCAAATTGAATCAGATGCTAAAAGTAGCACAAATCTGCAACGACACGAGTAGAGCCATCAAAGAATGCATACAAGAGATGAACCAGATGTATGGACTAACCAAGCCGGAAGTAGCGTTAGGCAATGCAGTGCAAGTAATAATAGGTGGAGTAGAGAAACTGCCTGAAGACACTATAGATTAGATATAAGTAGTACTATAAGTAGTTAGTTATGCTTTTATCATAAGAACCGGTGAGAAAGTTATTTAGTTACACCCTAAGTAGTACAAAGGACTAAAGCACCAGGAATGAGGAGGTTAGAAATGCAAACAGTGAGTCTTGAACAAGTAAACCTAGTAGGGAGAGAGTACAAGAAGATAATGCTCTGCAAAAAGAGGTACCTAGTAGTGAAAGGAAGTCGTGCTAGTAAGAAGAGTAAGAATACTGCATTGAGATTTATACAGTTGTTGTACGAATACGAGCTAGCGAATTTACTAGTTGTCAGAAAGTATGCTGCCCTATTGAAGCAAAGTTGTCGAGCCGATTTGATTTGGGCAATAAAACGCCTTGGAGTTGAACGCGACTGGAACATTCCACGCGGAGAGATGACATTGACTCGCAAAAGTACTGGACAAGTAATTTTATTTAGAGGTGCCAGCGAGCCAGAAAGTATTGCATCTATCACAGTAGAAGAAGGCGTATTGAACTTTTGTTGGATAGAAGAAGCGTACCAGATTGAGAACGAAGCCGATTTCGATATGATTGACGAGTCTATTCGTGGACAATTGCCAGAAGGATATTTCAAGCAAATTGTTTTAACATTCAACCCGTGGCACGAGAGTAGTTGGTTAAGGAAGCGTTTCTTTGTTTTGCAGCCAGGAGAAGAAAATGATGGCGAAGTAACATACGAAGAAGGCAAGCAAAAGTCCACAGCATCAACACTTGCATTGACCAGGAACTACACTTGTAATGAATGGCTAGACAAAGCCGACCTTGAAAACTTTGAAAGGATGAGGATAGAGCAGCCAGGACGTTATAAAGTAGCAGGACTTGGTGAGTGGGGAGTCAGTGGAGAAACAATTTACACGAATTGGGAGGTCAAAGACTTCAACTGGCGTAAGTTATTTTATGATAAAGACCCAGACACAGGAAAGCCGATATATGAGCATCGTATAGGACTTGACTTTGGTTACTCACACAACACAGCAGGCGTACGCATATTAGTCAACCGAGAGGCAAGAGAAATGTATATATGCGAAGAACTATACGAACAACGACTAAGCACAGACGAAATATTTAAGAGGTTGACAGAGTTAGGATGGTCGAAAGAACCTATACACGCAGACAGTGAAGCACCGCAAACGATTAAGGACTTAGTCAAGATGGGATGCTCTAGAATGTTTGGAGTAAAGAAGGAAGGCGGTTCAGTAGCAAGTGGAATAACTGAGATAAGAAGTTACAAGATATATGTCCACCCTAGTTGTCAAAACTTTGAGATAGAGATAAGTCATTATGCTTTCAAGAAGAACGCAGCAGGTAAGGAACTACCACAACCAGAGAAGGAATGGGACCACTTGATGGATGCTATGAGGTATGCAATGAAGGACGACACAGCCGGAGTAGAGTTTGTAAACACCGACCAGCAGAAGCAAGTAAAGAACACAGAAAGCAGAGAAGCATACGAATTAAAGTTAAGAAGAATGATGGCTACAAGAAAGTAGTCATTTTCTTTGTCTTGTATTGGTGAAAATCAGGCGCGAAAATCATATAATAATAATGAAAGGCAATTTAGTATGAGGTAAAGGACAATGAAGGCGATGGTCGAATGTGTGAAAGGCACTTATGAGAAGTATGAGATAGCACCGGATGGCGCTAGTTTTATTCTGTCAAGAAAGTTAAAGTGCAAGTGGATAACGAATTATGGATACATTCCAGGAACACTGCAACACGATGGCGACGAGCTCGATGCATATATCATAGGCAAGGGTTTGAAGCAGGGAGAAGTTGTAGAAGCTTTGCCTATCTGTCTGATATATTGTATCGACAACGGGAAAGTAGATAATAAGTTGGTATGTGCAGCACCTACTGCTGGAAAGAATATAAAGAGGCTAGTGGACAAGATAGTACGCTTTATAGCAAAGTATAAGCGTGGTTCAATGCCTGTAAGTATCACGTGGAAGGAAAGCAACATACGCTATGAAGTCGCCAAATGTAAGGCGTACAAGAAACTATTTAAGAGGAGGTAAGCTATGTCAGTACTTGATGAAGTAAAAGCAATGCAGGAAGTAGACGAACAACCAAAAGTAGAAGTCAAGAAAGAAATCGTTCCAGCACCACAAGGCGAAGCACTAGTAGCAAAAAGTGAGTTCGAGAACGAAGACGAAATGATGAATCAAGCGGTTAGTCAAGCTGGACGACAGGCAATGACATTAAAAGATGTTGTTGATGTAGGCGTAACTGGAAAGGCGTTACAAAAGGAAGGCGTACTCGACGAGTTAACTGCCAAGAAGGAACAAGAGTTAAAAGAAGATGCGTTAGCCAAAGTAATTGCCAGTGAGGCTGCAAGGATAAAGAAAGAGACAGACAAGTTAACCGAGGAAGGTAGGAAACAACTTGCAGAGCTTGAGAATCAAATCAACCAAGCAAAAGCCGAAAAGGAAAAGCTAGAAAAAGAAGCAGACAAATGCAAAGCTTATTTCAACACCCACAAGGGCGTATTGAAGTATGCAGGTTGTAAAGAACCGATGTCATTGCAATATATGCAAACGATGTCAGTGATAGGATTTGTCATAATGTGCGTAGTAAAGATACTTTTCAGCCCGTTGATACTAGTAGGATTGTTTATTGAGTTATTGATGGACATCATAGGTGGAGTGACTGGAAGTATTAAGCAAAACGCTTGGAAGATAGTAGTTAGCATATTGTTAGCACTATTTATAGCAGGCGTAGTAATAGGTGCGTACTATGGAATAGTCGCATTGATAAATTAGAAGGAGGATGAGGATAAGTGATTGAACTTGAAAAGTTAACACCATTTGGTAGAAAGCAGTGGACCAAGAGAAAGTTTGATGAATACAGTAATGACTTAGTAACGAAAGCAATTGAACGTTCTGAAAGAGCCTATTCTCAACCAACGCACAAAGATTTTGATGACCACATAGACAAGTCAAAGTGGAAGACAACGATAGACAAGAAAGTAAACTATTTGTTGGCAAGAAAGCCACTTTTAACAGGTGAACAAGATAAGTTAGACAGTTTGTTAGACTTTATCAAAGAGTCAGCGAAGCAATATTTGTTAAGAGGGTCATTGATTTGGATAGTACAAGGCGATGGCGAGAACATAGAGCCAAGCCCATTGATAATGAACAACACCATAGCAGTGTACACAGATGAAAGTAAAGAAACGCCAGTAGCATTCATTCGAAAGTATGTAGACACGGTACTAGAAGAGCAGACGGGCGATGAAAAAGAGATAACCTATTACGAATTGTATTATGGCACGAAGAGAGACACCTATTGTTATGAAAACAGCGAATATGACAAGATAGGCGAAGACTTGAAAGAGGCACCACTTTTCATAGAGCTTGGAAAGACAGGTGACTCACCATTGTTCGCATATGTGGAAAAGATGTTAGGTGCGTTCGACAACATTTTGAAGCATCAAGACACAACGACACAAAAGAACACAGACCCATTAGTAGAAGTAAGAGGTTATTCAGGCACGGATGACGCCGACCTATCTTATGCAGTCAACAAATTAAAGATTGCACGAACTGATGGTACAGGTGGAGTCACCATACACACGAGGTCGATGGACAGTAACTCGATTGACATTTGGGAAAAGAGGTTAATGAATGAGTACTACGAAGCGACCTGTACAGTAGGTAAGGACAACGAGTTGCAATACGCACAAAGTGGTAAAGCAATGGACAGACTTTTTATAGATATGGAAAACTCAGCAAGAGAGTTAGCCCACACATTAGAGTCAGCCCTTGCAGTATACTTTGATAAGATTGGAATGCCAGGTATTGACATAGTATGGAATACAGACAGACCAGTAGACGATGCAACAATTATCAATGGAATTGCACAAAGTGTTGGAATACTTAGTGAAAAGACATTGATAGAGCAACACCCTTGGGTAGACGATGTCGACGAGGAGTTAAGGAGAAAGGCAGCAGAAGGGTTAGACGGAATGTCCGACCTAACAGAAGGAATAGAAGAGGAGGAAGAGTTAGATGGAAGCATTGATTAAGTTTATTGAACAATACGGAGTAGAAGTAGCACTCATTGCATTTGCAGCAATTTTCTTGGTAGGTGTATTCAAAATCATATTGAAACGCCCATTAGAGAAGATTGAAAAGGCAAATAGAAAGCCTATTTACGAAGCATTGTCAATAGTATTTGCATTTGGTTTAACAGCAGCGTGGTTAGCAGTCAGAGTAGCGTGGTTCCATATGCCAGTAGACCCATTTAGTTGGAAACTAGTTGGAGAAGCAAGCGTAGGAGTATATGCTGCAGTCAAAGTAATGTACCCATTGTACGAAAACTTTAGACTTAGAGATTTGTTACAAATCATAGGCAGATGGATGCTTAGTTGGTTTAGCCACAAGAAAATTGAAGTTAAACAAAACAAAGAGGAAGGCAACAACTCAAACGGACCAACAGTAATTTAGAAGGAGGACAGTAAATGGCAACAATAGATGATGTAGCAACCAACGAACAGATACAAGCTATTGCCGATGGTATAAGAAGCGTCACTCGTACACATACACAGATGACCATTCCAGAGATGCCAGGCAGGTTATTGCAAATCAGAGTTATTGAAGTCACAAAACTTTCAGTAGAGTTAGCAGCATCTGTATCGTTAGGTGAATATGACACTAACTTGTCACATTTATTCATAGCAGTGCCAGAGACATCAGCAGATGCACAAAAGTTGTCTGATGCTGAACCAGAGTTGAAGCTAGACTATACGAATGGTGAATTGACAATGACCTGTAGTGTAGCCACCGAAGAAGAGATTAGCATTTTAGTTGCTGACTGTCTTTTAGCAGGTGACAGCGACAGTTATGGCTTTTTGATATCGAATGGAGGTGCAACAGCAGGTGCAAAACCATATGATAGCACAAAAGCATACAAAGCAGGTGAGCCGTTCTTTTACGACGGTAAATATCAAGTAACAGCAGTAGCCCACGAAGCAGAAGAATATACAGCTGCACACAACACCATTTTAGCAACGTCAGCAGACATAGCATCAGTCACACAAGGGTTGTCAACTCATACAAGTGACAAAAACAACCCACACGAAGTGACAGCAGCTCAAGTAGGTGCATACACCACAGGGCAAGTAGATGCAAAAGAAGCTGCTTTGAATGATGCTATTGCATTAAAAGAGGATAAGTCGAACAAGGTAACGTCATTTGACGCACAAAGTACTGATACACAGTACCCAAGTGCAAAAGCGGTTTACGCAAAAGCAAAAGATTTACAGGACTCTATTACAAATGTAGATGGTAAAGCGGATGCAAACGCATCAGACATCGATGCATTAGAGCTTTCTGTAGCAGGAAAGGCGGCAGCATCTGATTTAGCAGCTCACGAAGCAGATAAAACAAACCCACACGAAACAACAGCGGCGCAGGTTGGAGCCTATACTAAGTCAGAAGCCGATGCACTTTTAGCGGCAAAAGAAAACGCTTCCAACAAATCACAAGTATTGAATGAAAACTCAACGCACGCGCAGTACCCAACGTCGAAGACAGTATATGACCGTTTTAAGACAGACGAGGAAGCACTTTCACAACACGGGACACAGTTAGCAGGACTTGGGACTGCGGCAACAAGGAACACAGGAACAACGAGTGGAACAATACCAGTGCTTGATAGTCAAGGTAAATTGCCACAGACAGTCATTCCGTCAGCGTTCTTAGTTACAACATATGTGGTAGACACTCTACAAGAAATGACACAGTTGCCTGCATCACAAGGTAACATTTGCGTTGTAAATGACGAATCTCAGACATATATTTTACAGCACGAGCCAGCATCAGTTTTAGCAAATTGGGTTGAATTAAAGAGCCCAACAGATGCGGTGTCATCAGTAAACGGACAAGTTGGTGTAGTTGTATTAGCAAGTACCGACCTTGACGACGCAACAACATTGTGGAACGCCATCAATGGTAAAGTAGCACAGTCAGTGTATGATTTATTTGCAGCGTCAGTTAACTCACATATGAGCAACACCAACAACCCACACAGCGTAACGAAGGCACAGGTAGGGCTCAGTAATGTTGACAATACTAGTGATGAAAATAAACCCGTTTCAACTGCTCAGCAACTTGCACTAGATACTAAAGTAGATAAAGAGCACAAGACAGGTTCAGATGTTTATTATAAAGTATTGTCCGACAATAACTTTATGGATGCAGATAAGCAGAACTTAGATGCAAACACAGCCGCAAGACATACTCACAGCAACAAGTCAGTTTTAGACGCTACGACAGCATCATATACAACTGCAGACAAATCTAAGTTAGATGGCATTGAAGCAGGAGCGCAAGCCAACACAGTTGACAGTGTAAATGGTAAGACAGGTGCCGTGGTTCTTGACCACACAGATGTAGGCGCAGACGCATCAGGTACTGCTTCGTCTTTAGTAGGTGCTCACGAAGCGGACACAGAAGCGCACAAAGCTTTGTTTGACGCGCTTGACGAAGCAAAAGTAGACAAAGTTTCAGGCAAAGGGCTTTCGACAAATGACTTTGACAATACCTATAAAGACAATGTCGATGCTAACACCACTGCACGACACACTCATAGCAACAAAACCATTTTAGACCAGATTGAAGAGGCATTCACTACTGCATTGAAAACAAAGCTAGATGGAATTGCAGCAGGTGCAGAAGTCAATGTGCAAAGTGATTGGAGCCAGACAGACAACACAGCAGACGACTATATCAAGAACAAGCCAAGCATTCCTGCGAAAGTTAGTGATTTGACAAATGACCTTGATTTTAGAACAGGCGCACAAGTCACAAGCACAGCACAGTCAGAAGCAGCGTCAGCAGTTTCAACACATAATAGTAGTGGTTCAGCCCATAGTGACATTAGAGACGCAGTATCAACTGCAACAACACTTGCAACAGAGGCAAAAGCCATTGCACAAGGAAGGGTTAGAGCAGTATCAAAAGACACACTGCAAGTTGCAGTACAATATGTTGGTGGGCTATCAGTTAACCAACTTGGGGCAGGCGACACGATTTTCATATTAGAGAAACAGGTTCCAGACTTGTGGATATATGAAGCAGATACGACAAATGTTCCGTACGTTTGGGTAGACAATGCAACATTTATTGCAGCATTGAACACTTACGGTTATGTACAAGTTGGCTACTACAAGTTAGCAATGATGGAAGCTGAGAAAGTCGACCTTACAAACTATGTGCAGAATACTAGAAAGATAAATGGGCACGATTTATCAGCCGATGTAACACTTACAGCAAGTGATGTTGGGGCAGATGCTTCTGGAACAGCCACAAGTGCAGTAAGTACTCATAACTCAGCAAACGACGCCCACAGCACATTGTTTGCAAACAAAGTTGACAAGGCGTATAAGACAGGAAGCTCAACCGTTTACAAAGTACTAAGCGACAACAACTTTTCAGACACAGACAAGAGCAACTTAGATAGCAATACAACTGCAAGGCACTCACATTCAAACAAAGCATTGCTTGACACTTATACACAGACAGAAACAAACCTTGCTGATGCAGTTACTAAAAAGCACAGCCACAGCAATTTAGCAGACTTAGAGAATGTAGTACTCTTTACGGCACAGAGTTTGTCTTCTGCCCAACAAGAGCAGGTAAGAACTAACATAGGTGCGGGGACAAGCAACTTTAGTGGTAGTTATAATGATTTAACTGACAAGCCAACGATACCAACAGACACCAACCAGAAAGTGAAGGCAGGAACTACAACTTTTGGAGATGATGATGTTGTAGAATTTGAGGCAGGGACAGGCATTGTTTTAACACCAGATGCACAGAATAAGAAAATCGTTGTTGCAACCGATAAAGTTATACCGACCACAACTGACAGTGTGACAAGTGGTTCAACAGCAGCATTGACTAGTGGAGGAGCCTACACAGCATTAGATAAGAAGGTTGATGGCTTTACGAAGTCAATATCGACCGCTGGAGGTACGCCACAGGCAGATAAGTTCATAACAGTTGACTATACTACAACAGGAAGTGAGAAAGGTGTTCTCATTAAGCTAAGTATGGTTTCTGGACACGGAAATGGAACTTCGTACGCTTTCTTACAAGATGTTATTCTTAGTGTCAATTATTTGGGCGGTGTTAGCGCTAAGGTGTACAAGTATTATGGTGCAGATGCTACTTATGATAGTACAGCACACCAGTTTGGAGACATTTTCTACACTATTGACACAACGAACAAGATTGTTCAGTTCTATGTATTGCTAGGGCAGTATGCTACACTCAAGATGACACCATACAGTAGATTGAATAGTAGTGACGGAGGTACTATCACTCAGCACACAGGTAGTGCTGTAAAATATTCGTCAGGTGCTAAGAATTGGGGTACGACGGGTGACTTAGGTGTATTGAAAAATGGCTCAACGAGACCAACTTTCAATGGCAACGGGTTAGCATTTTACTCAGAGATTCCAGACATTTCAACGAAGGCAAATGATTCAGCTGTTGTTCATAACACCACAGACGAAACAGTAGCAGGTAAGAAAACCTTTACAGGTCAAATGACAGTTACTGCAGACTTGTATGTTAATGGTAATATTTATAACCAGGGAACAGCATACGAGACGCACGCCGAGCATCTGTATGTTAAAGACCAAGTTGTTTGGCTTAGAGACCAGGGCTCAGGCGCTATGTCAAACTATGCAGGTGTTATTGCAAATCTTTACGATGGCACCAACAGTGGTGGTATAATTTTCGATAGCAATGGTATTGCTAGAGTCGGAGACATTGCTCAAGATGCTAGTGGTAACATATTGAAAGGAGACACTCAAGCTCTTGCTACTAGACAAGACAGTCCAAGTAGTTATGGCGTGCCATATTGGAATGCATCTTTGTTGAGGTTTGACACTCTTGCACCAGGAACAGCAGGCAAAGCTTTGGTTAGTGGAGGCACTAGTGCAGCACCTGTCTGGACTGAACTTGTAACACTCGACACAGCTCAGACAATTTCAGGTGCAAAGACATTCTCAGCGAATACAACTACTGTCAATGCTAAGCTACAATTCTCAGACACAAGTAACCCACATATTCAGATGACGTCTGGAAATAATACGTATTATTTCCAAGCGTATCAAGGAGAGTTTGGTCTTGGACCGACTTGGGTTTCCGCGACTACTTGGGATGCAAATGGCGTGATGACAGTTAAGGCGGCTACTTTGAAGCTTGGAGCAGGAACTATTTCGTACAATGCTTCAACAGACACATTCACAGTTTAGGGAGGTTTAGCAATGTCAAACTTGAATGTTACAGGACAATTGAAGGAACAAGGCGTAAGGGTTTTCTCTGCAAATAACCCACCAGTTGTTGCACTTTCTAGTAGATTCTTGGACTATAATACAGGCAACTTGTCAGGTACTGGCGGGTGGGTTAGTATAGGAAACCCTAGCTTAGCCGCAGGCGAAGCGATAACAAGTGTGTATGCTATTGGTAAGTCAGCAGGACAGCACTCGAATAATGCTATTTGGTATTTCACTACTTGGAGATGGAACGGTAGTAATGTAGAAATATATTTTCAGCGCCAAGCTAACGACGGGACAATGCCAGGCAAGGTTGTTCTTGTTGTTACGAAGTTTGCTGTTCAAGCACCGTCAGCGACAGGGTCAGGCACTACTTTGAATGTTTCCGGACAACTGAAAGAGCAAGGAGTTAGAGTTTATGGTCCAAATAACTTGCCCACATTGTCTGTTTCTAGTAGGGCTGAAGAGTTAACTGTTTCTGCACAGTCAGGCACAGGCAAGTGGATTGATACAAATCTTAGATTGAATCAAATGCCCGCGAATACTTATGTCACAGGTGCTTATGCAATAGGAATGCCATCAGGACAGTATGGTAATAATGCCTTGTGGTATATGACAAATTGGCGTTGGAATGGAAATGATTTCGAGGTATATATTGCAAGAGGTGCCAATGACCATAGCGACCAGGTAAAAGTTGTGCTGACATTTTTAACAATATCATTTAGTTAGTAGGAGGTATCAGTTATGTCAAATCTCAATGTTACAGGAACATTGTCAGAAAGAGGCAATAGGGTTTATAGTTCTAGCAATAAGCCTAGATTGACTGTTTCGTCACGCTGTGTCGAGAAAACAATAGGAACACAGTCAGGCACAGGGCAGTGGGTGAATACAGGATTTAAGTCTTCCGAACTAGCTGCTGGTGAAGTTGTATCCGGTGTCTATGCGATAGGGCAGTCAGGTGGTCAGTATGGCAATAATGCCATTTGGTATTTAGCCGGAATACTTTGGTCAGGCACAGACTTATATATTGCAATAAACCGTGGGGCAAATGATGGTAGTGCCAGCATAAAGGTTGTTATAACCGTGTTAAAAGTTATAGCGAGTTAAGGAGAGTATTAGATGAGTGTAAAAGGTTTAGAAAGGAGCGAAGCTCAAGCAAAAGCTTTACAGAAGAGATTGAATTCAATACTTTTGAAGCAGAAGAAAGAAGTTCAAGCTGAAATTGATAAGATTGAGTATTTGCTTGCTGACCGACAGGCACTCACAGCTTGGAAAAGTAGTCCAGCAGGAGCTGAGAGAATTCAAAGAATTTTACAGCAATTGAACGAGGTGGAGACACTATATCTTGAGGCAGGCGACAGCACAGCTGCCCAGATTTTCAAGAATAGGATGCAAAAACAATTGCAGCAAACTCTTACAAACTTGAAGGCAAATCAATTAGAGGTGCAGTTGCAGACAGCAAAGTTCAAAGCCCAAGCGCAAGGCGAAATCTTGAAAGGGTTGAACGATGTACAGAATGAAGGAATTTTAACTGAGATGTACAACCAAGCAAGACAGTCTGGCGGGTTTCTTTCTAACTTTGGCAAGGCATATATGCAGGACATAGTTACATTAGAGACCAAAGCAGCGGGCAGCAAGACACTTGGCGAGTATATGAATAACTTGTACACCACATATGAGCAAGGACTGAAAAATGTTTTTGTAAAAGGCATAGTCCGAGGCGACAGCTACAAGGCAATGCAAGAAAACTTGATGAAGGCGACCAAAATCACAGCTGGAAAGGCAAAGATTTTAGTAAACACAGAAGCAAATGCAATTTTCAATGATGGTGTAAAGCAGACAATAGAAAAGAACCCGCTTGTCAAGGGCTACCGATTTAGAGCAGTCCTTGACAGCAGGACTTCCAAAATCTGCCAAGAACACGATGGAGAATATATTCCGAAAGACGATATTCAGCCCGGAGTCAACTACCCACCATTGCACCCGAACTGTCGTAGTACTGTAACAATTGTTTTGCAGGACGAAGACGAAAAGAAAGACACCATTCAGCGTTATACGAAGAATGAGTCAAATCAATGGGAGAAAGTTCCTGTCGGAATGAACTATCAAGAGTTTAAGGACAAGTTTGGATTTGCAGACAATAAAACACCCCGTAGATACACCGCTGCAACCCGTGCAATAGGTCGCGATTCAATGTCACGCATAACGCCAACAACTTATAAAGGTTATGTAAAGCCGTCCGTTGCTGCCACGAAAAACATAGACAGGATGCTTGAAGCATATATTGACAATGACACAGAATTTTTGTCAAAAGTCAAAGAGAACACAGGGTTGAGTCAAGTTGATAAAGCACTTTTCAGACAAGCCCAAGCGGAGACAGGGTTTGATGGATTGCCTTTGAAGCTTGATGCAAAATCATTTGAACAGCAAATAGAGAAGAACAGCTATAAGAGGTTGTATAGACAATTTTCAGGAGAAGATACTGCAGAAGAATTTTTGAATGGAGTTATGCCATTTGGAAACGGAAAGTCGAATTATGGCGTAGGGACATACACATTTGAAGCAGAGCCTGATGAAGCTCTTTATGGAAAGACATCTTTAGAGATGGCATTAAAGTCAGACGACAGTAAAATCTTGAAAGCACTTAGTACAACTGATAGTCAGTTCGATATAGCAATGGCAAGGACAGGCGACGAAAGGATAAATGACATTTTACGTAAAGTGCCACAAGCTAAACGCCGAGAAGTCATTAGCCTAGCAGCAGTGCAGTATGGATATGATGCAATTGAAGTGACGAGTCCGATACAGGGTAAGTATATGCTTATATTGAACAGGACAGCAGTAATTGTAAAAGGAGACTAGTATGGAGTTAAAAATCAAACTTGACCCAAAGCAGATAGCCACTTTACGCCAGAGCCTTGAAGATAAGTTAGAAGTCGCTGCAGTTAGAGGGTGGGAGAAAGCAGTAGCGCTCACGCCAGCAGCAGGGCAGACACCCTATTCGA